>Ga0116226_10004704_pt1 | contig 12106 bp, 3 predicted proteins | sample S1TSphfallax_FD_89692 | JGI IMG/M metagenome (GOLD analysis project Ga0116226, IMG submission 89692) | Host-associated microbial communities from peat moss isolated from Minnesota, USA - S1T2_Fa - Sphagnum fallax MG | ecosystem: Host-associated > Plants > Peat moss > Unclassified | place: USA... | reverse complement strand
TGATTTTATTAATTAAATGTGGGTACATCTCATATTAATTCTTTAAAAATCTAAACTTTGAAACAATCATGAACAAATAAAAGTTCAAATGAAATTTTTAAATATTTATATACATGAAGGAAGGTTGTTTGTTTGTTTTGTTCCAGTGGTCCATGAAATTAAGGTCATAATGACACAAGGAAAGTTATTAAATTTGCCATTCGGCTAGTCAATTGGGATTTTTGTAAGAAATGACATCTTTAAAATTTTAAAAATATAACTCAACCTAGGATTTGAACCTAGAAAAATACGTGCAATTTGTGCATTGAGTGGAAATGAGATTGGTAAAACCAATCAAAAGAATTGCTCATAGTGCATACTATATTACAATGATACATGTGTTAGTATTTCAATTCACAACAATGTTCACATTTTCTAAAAACCATGGCAACATAGGTTGTATGTTTGAAGGTTGAAGATTATTAACAATTTTCAATTTTTTCCAACTTGTGACTATAGATAACATTACATACATTAATCCTCATTGATAAAATAGTACGAAGGAATTATTGACAACTAAAAATAGTAGGAAATAACGTGGCATTCAATATATATATATCTTAATGTGTATAAGACTGCATTTATTAGATAGTAACCAACTTAAATATTGAAATTTTGGTTTATTTGAATTGTTGAGGAAATTAAAATTTTAATAACTCATGAGTTCCAAATATAAAATTTTGAGAAGGGTGAGGGATATTATTGAAATGATATATACTAAGATAATTATTTTTTAAAAATAAGGAAATAATTTAATGAAAAAAAAGAGATATAAATGTATTTATTTAGTTAAGATATATATTTGTAAAATAAAGACATTTAAGGGATAAATATGTCAAAATTAAAACCTCATTAATTGAATTATTTTGGAATCTTTTCATCATTTCCAAATTTAAAAAATTACAAGGGTATTATTGCAAATTGATAATAGTAGGAGACAAAATGGCATCCAAGTGATATATATCCATTTGTGTGTTATAGACTACAATTACTTGAGCCTTAGCCAAATTAAATATTGAAAAGTTTTTTATATTAAAAATTTAGGAAATTAATATTTTACTAACTCACAAGTTCCAAATCTATGATATTAGAGACCTAAATTCAAACATTCGGTTTATATGGAAAACAAGAATTTTGAAATCTAAAATTTCAGTTAAGGAATAAGTGGGCAAGGGATATCAAATCATTTACCTACTTAATGCAATTATCAATAGGGGTCTATACCCCCAAAAATGGGTTGATTATAGATAAGTAGTTGCCAAATGGGCTTGCATAATTTGGATACATCTATAGTGAGCATTCAACGACATTGGATTATGTTGGAAACTATTGTGTTTTCTTTTTGTTTTGTTGTAATTTTCAAATGTAGGAGTCGATAAACCTTGAAGGAAAACACAAGAAGCTTAGGGCATCGAAGACCCAAAAAAAAACTTCAAATGGACAAATCCAAAGCATAGGAATAAACAAACAAGAATGCCATTACACTGGAAAATTGAAATGACTATAACATGCCATGAAACTAATTTGCCAAGGACCAATTAAAAAGAGGTGCAAATGGGATAACACAAGTTGCACCCACTTGCTTTTTGATTGATTTTATGACTGCTTTTGGGGAAATGTTCATAGAATATTCTTGGAATATTTTTAAACATATTTTTAAATTTCAAAAAAAATTCTTCATACTATTTTATTAAGGTCCATGTTAAAAATTTGGCAAAAAATGTCATTTAAAAAAAAATGGAAATCCAATTACTTTGGAACACTGAGAGCAAAAAATGTTTGGAAATCCAAATCTCTACATTGAATTTTGAGACTTTATTAGCTTTTGGAGTGTGAAGAAGAAAAAACTTTTCAAATTCCTAAACTTCAACACTTGTGTCTTACTTTTTAAAACTATTTTGTTGAACTCAAAGGTGGGTGACATCCTATGTGTCATCCGAAGGTTGCATGGAGAGCTCTCATAAAACTTTAATGTCTAAAAGTTTCATTTCCCTTTGCAATTGTAATGTCTTTGCAAATATGTAGGTTGCCAACATGGATTAATTCATTGGATGGTGAATTTCACGGTCTTGTGTTGTGTGTACTCACATTGTAATTTCGTGTAGTCCTATCATTTGCAAAGCATTTTGTATTCCTATAAAATAATCTTGCATCCAATACTTTGATTCCTTTCTTTATTTTTATCTATAAAAACTTAATATGTCTTTTCATCTATGTTTGTTTATATGTGTCACCTTAAACCCTTAAGCATTTGAAGTTGATTGCACATATTCTTGCTACCAATATTCTCATTTTTTTTCTTTCTTAAATTTTCTTTTGATTTTAAAATGTTATGTGCCTTGGGCATCTATCTTCATATGTACGTATGAAGTTCATTTGCCATACATTGAGATTCTCTCAATAATATTTTGCACAAGATATACATCCTCCAATAGACCCTTCCCCAAGGCAATGGGAAATCTATAATTAATATTAAGTTATTGGCCATATCAATTTGTTTTAAGATATTTTAATCATGGCTATTTAATTACCAAAAAATTAACATTTTAAATGACATGAATTGCAGTCTCTATCAAGTATAAAAATTAAACAAATCATATTTTCTTGGCATCTTAAAAGCTTCCCTACTTGAAACTATATTTGTGAGTTTGCAATTGTGTGTTTTCTAGAATCCAAATATTCATGAACAATATATTCTTCTTGTTTGTTCATTAACAAAAGAATAATTCATTTGCACCATTCTTTTCATTGTTTATTGACATGCAATAATTCCTTAATTCATACTAACTATAAACTATACATGTATATTGAGAAACTAAAGAAGTTTTTTTCTAGGGTTGTCTTTCTATAGATAATATTTTGTTGGGCTAAAATGGTTCTATCCAAGTTCGTGGATTAGTCTGCTACCAAGTTTTATCAAAAATGAATTTTGGGTATGCTTATGGGGTTTTAATAATAAACCATTTGAATCAATGATAACACCACAATGCACTACAATATAATTTATTGGGGATAGAGATATTTGCAAAGATCATGAATAAGGATTGGTATCCTCTAGTTACGTCTTGATTGTTCTCACAATCAAGTTAAATTGTTTTCTTCCTAACATACAACATCCATTAAAAAGCCTACACTACAATCAACTTCTAGCTAGTTTTTTGCACATGGTTTCTTGCTTCCCCCATATGTTGGTTTCAATACATGGTTGCTATGGCTTTGAATTCTTGGATATCGACTTATGTGATGATTGGGCTTTCATTTTCAACGATTTCCTCTTCTTCTCCATTGATTACAACAAGAATTCCACATCCTCTGTTAACTTTGATTTTTCCTTCCCATTTTTCTATGTATTAATTTTATTTTCATCAAGGGACCACATATTGAAATTGCTTGTAAAGTGCTCTTTCAAATTCAACATTGTATTTGCATCACAATTGGAGGACAAAATTTTTGTTGGGCTTTCCAGTGGGGTGAAGAAAAATTCTTCATATTTTCCTTTTTCAATTGGTCCTCTCCGAATGATTCCCTTGCTAGTATATTGTAATTGTTCTTTCCATGATTTTTCTTCATTTTTTTTCCTAATGTCACAACCATTGGTAGACCCCTACAATGTAACGCATTTATCAATTAAGTTTATCATGTTCAATCACTACTCAAGAAAAACCATAAATGTAATCAAAACATGACTTCCATTTTCTTCATGAAATCAATATCAATATCCTTTTATAGGTACTTGCATTCTAGTATCTTGATTTAGGTCGTTGATGCTTGAACCAATATTGTTCCCAACCAACCAACCAAGTAGAAGTGAATTTTCTACTTTGAATTGTTTTTTCTTTCAAAGTCCATTGAACAACAACTCATATGTTTCAACTTGTTTTGGTTGTGTTATGAAAATTTCATGTTCATAAACATCTCTTATCCAAAGTAGCCTTACAAACAACAAACTACATATAGTTTTGCGCCCATCCACATCTTGTGCTAGCTTAGAATAGGCATCTCATTGTTATCAATGTATTATTAACACGAAATGCATCCTTTTGCATGATTGGGTGAGTTTGAGCATAAGACATATTAATATTGAATAATTCTTTTAACATTCAATTCAAAGAACACAAGACATTGTCCTATTCTAGAAAAAATTGTGCCACCAAGCTAATGATTTCTTCCTATACTTTGCACTCTTTTGACTAATTGATTTTTTCTTATTAGAGTTTTTTCGCTTAATTAAAACTTCCATTGTTTCCTTAAAAAAAACATTTACACACATAAAAATTATGATCAACTAAATACTTAAACTATGTTATGTTTCAAGTCTTGGTTTTGAAAAGGTTAATCTAGTTGAATGCTAAAAAAACTCTTGAACAACTCCTAAACCCAATCTACATAGTTTCACATCTAAATGGAGTTTTTCACAACTACGCATTTTGAATTATAGATTATTATGCCACTACTTTTAAATATCAATGGTATCATCTATCTTTGTGTCGGACATATTAAGTGTAGACCTAATTTCTTTGAGTGTGTTATTCGCATCATTGTAGTTCGTTTCTATCTTTTGGTGTCACCAGTTTTGTGCCTTACTCTTCTTCATCTATCAAGACATCTTTTGGGCATGGTGTCTTGGGCATGGTGTTGTCTTCTTTGTCATTCAACTATGTCATTCCACCATTTGGGCACGTTTCGTAATCTTCTTCTTCCTTTTCACTACTAATTGTATTAGCCTCCATTAGCTGGTCCATTTCTTGTTGTAAGTGAGTATTGGTGCTTCATGGTCATCCTCTACATCTACATCTTTTCTTGGCCAATTATTTTCTAAAAATGAATCAATTATTTTTTTGGGTGCATTGAACCTCGACATGTAATTGAATTGTTGATGAAATCATGTTTTGGAATTTCTATTTGTTGGGTTTGCTAGCCATGGATTGTTTCCAGATAGTCATTCCAAGCTACTCAAAAACTCTAGTTTAAACATTTTGATCACTATCCCATATATCTTGTAATCCTATAAGTGATTAGTAAATGCCTAGTATCACACCTCTACTTGGAACTTTGCATTTACGTTCTTTAGTTTTTTTTTTTCCCACATGTGGGTACAAATCCAAATTTGATGTTGTTCGACAAGAGTATAGTGGATATGGATACCTTACATGATGTAAATGAAAAACCTCTACTCTATTTTTCTTTGATGGAACTTTTCAATCTCAAAATAAAACTAAATTGAATGCACAAAATAACCGAAGTTTGGGAATGTGTCAAGTTGGTGACATACTTGTAGTGGTCCACTCAAATTTTGCATTTAAGTTTAGCATGACAACTTTGCTTTTCATTGGATCATTTGGTTGGTAGAGGTGATTTTGGAATAGTAACATATGGTAGAACAACTCCAAATGGCATAATAACTACATTTGTCCCAATTGCCTCAAAATCAAATATTTGCTCATCATCTAATGCTCATACTTGATATTTTCAGTGATTGTTTATTTCAATAGTCACTATGGATTTGTTTAACAATCAATTTCAACGTTCAATTTTGACTCTCATTTTTTTTTTCCAAAATTGAATATTTCCTTTTGAGATCACATACTTTGAATAAATATTCATGTTATCACATGTATTGAACCACAATTTAATGCAAACAATGGGGTTTTAGATCCTCCATTTTTTGACATGTTTTCGTTTTCGACTATCATACACCTTTTGTGGTTTTGGGGCCGGCCTATCATCTAACGATTCACTTGAGGTTTTAACACTTTGTTCCTTAATTCTAGTGGCACCCATGTTCGCATGCTTAGAGTTGCATACATTCATCTTTAAGGTTTCATGAATTTTGTTGAGAGCAAGATGCTAAACATTACCAAATCCTTTGTTGACAAATCACTCAACAAGCTTGTAAAAAAAAGGTTCTAGAATCGGCTTCTTCAAACTTGCACATTTTTTGAAGAAATCCATGGCATTTGTAAACATTGCCCAATTATGGTCTTCCATATCCTCCTTGGAAATATTTACAATATGTTTGAGCAATGTAAGATTTTCTTTGTCTATTTTTACATTTGCCCATTGCCATGTCGCCCATTAATTTGTTTTGTAAATTGCCCTCTTCCATTATTTTTTCCATGTTTTGATTTTTAGTAAATGCATGAACCCAGGTGTCATTTCTTGGATATTTTAAGGGTTTTTTTTTGTTAACAAATAGGAGATCTACTCAAGTGCAAACATAAATATTTATTGAAAGGAAACTAAAACATGATGCTCACAACACGGAACATAACATTAAAAACTCCTCAAGGTTCTTCTCACATGAAATACATAAACTTGTGCAATGGAAAAAAAAAGCCAAACCATCAACACCACGGTATTTAACTAAAAGACCAAACCATAAATAACCAAACTAATATAAGTAAAGAAAATAATTCAACTTATGAAAGTAACCTAATTACTTTCCTACTCCAGTAATTAATGAAACCAAATTAGTTGAGCTTGAATTCTCTACATTTTTGTCATTTCACATATTCTATTTAGTATGTTTGAGATTAAAGTATTCAATCATACATTCCAAGGTGTTTGGTGTGACGTTTGGTGTCAATTTTCTTCTTCCTATTGTAGAATAAAATTTTCATGATTACAAGCACATGATAGAAGTAGAAATGATGGAGGTAGGCCATTTGGGTGGAGTAAATGTAAATTATAGATCAAACAAATTAGTAGTAGAAGGGGGAAAATGTAATTTGATTGTACAAGTAGCAAAAATGGTGTTTATATGTAAAAGGTTGAAAATGTGAATGAAAATAACAAATAACTTGAAATGATATTGATAATTTAAAGTGTCAATGACTACCAGATATTTTAAAATTCCCAATGGGCACATGCCTCTTGGTGGTGAATGGGTAGTGTTTGGATTGGCACATACCTATTGGTGGGTCAACATGTTTATATGCCATTGAATTAGATTTAATAAAAAATTTCCCATGGATTAGATGTTGCAAAATTTAATTTAAATGAAATATGAAATATAATTTGAAGTATGTTGTCAACATTTCATTTGTTGTATTTTTCAAGATATACAAACCAACATAAAATTTATCTGTCATGGGTTTTTTGCATTATTAAAAGAAAATAGTATGTTGCAATGTTCATGAAAAAGTTCATCCATTTTTATTTTTCATTCGTAAATATCGTCAATCCATGAACACATGGTAGAATATTTGTCCATGTCACCAAATATTCTATCCCATGTGTAAAAAAAATGCCATTGAGGTCAATAAAATAATCTTAAAAAGATTCCTTTGGGTTCATTTGTTCACATTCACTTGTTCACTATTCACATTCACATGCTCATGCGATAGCAACCCTAAAAGGTGTTTAACCATCTTTAACCATGTTTCACTAAGATAATTGTGTTAGTCTCATTTATGTTATTTTAGCCATGTTTAACTTAAGTAATTACATTTAACTTTAATTATGTTTGTTTAGCCATGTTTAGCTTAAATAGTTGTGTTTAATTTAATTTATATATTAATTTAGCCACCTTTAGTTTGGTTGATTTTTTTAGCCAAAATTATTTAAATAATTATGTTTAGCCATGTTTAGACTAATTTAGTCTATGTTTAGCCTAGATTAGCCTCATTTAATTTAGGTCTAATCTATATTAGCCTAGATTTAGCCTAGGTTAATTTAGGTTTAACCTAATTATGTCTACCTTAGTTTAATCTAAGTCTAGCCTAAAACTTAAGTAGTTTTAATTAGGCTAGACTAGGTTAATTTCCTTTTAGCATAAGGAGGCCTAGGTGAACCTAGGTTAAGCTTGTAAGTAATTTAAGCCGACCTATGTCAACCTAAGGTGGCCTAATTTAATTTGAGGTTAAATTTTTTAATCTTTACAATTTTGTGTTTAATAGACTTAAGATTTAAAAATGTGGTAGTGTAATGGATGGGGACTTGAACTCCAAAGTGGAGGTGTGGGGTTCAAGTCCTTGTTTTTGCAATTTATGATACCTAGGCCACTTAACCTAGGTTAGGTAGTTTGGTCTATGCTACTTAGGCTACTTAGCCTAAATTAGGTAGCCTAAATTAGTTGGGCTAGATAGGTTAGGTGAACTTTTGGTTAGGTTAGCTACCTAGGTTAGGCTAGATTGACTTTTGTTCATGTGTGATGATTCATAATTAAACATGTGTTTCTAGGTTTTTGGCACATGTCATCCATCTATCAAGGTGTCTTTTGTAACTTTTAGTTGAGTAAAACAATTGGGTTGACATGGCATGCACTTTACATGTCAAACCAAGGTCAATGATGACATGGAATTTTGATATTATAAGAAAATAAAAAATCCTAATTGACAAAACAATTGGGTTTTGCAACTATATGTCCTTTGTAATTAAATTGGTGAAATGACATGGGTTTAATAATTTAATAATCATTAGTTGCAAATGTCCTTTTTAACTAATACATAATCATAAAGGCAAGTTGCAAAACCCAAAATGTGTTTTTGTAAGGTAGGCTACTTTTGTTGCTAGGCAAGCCACTTCCACCACCAAGTGGTCCATTTCCACTGCTAAATGGACCAATTCTGCCAATTGGTGGCATGACACCTATTGTTGGTTGGGGCTTGGCTCTAAATTGTTTGAGTAGCTAGTTGGTTGTGATGTGGGTTGGTGTGTATGCACAACAAAACTTCCTTGTTCATTTGGAAAAAAGCCCGAATTTGGAAGTCCACCCTGACTAACTATAACCAGAACTAAAGTTATAGTACTAGAATTGAAAATGGTTGACGTGCAGCTAATAGCCTTGGTTGCTGCGACATAGGATACCTCAAAAAATAAGGGTTACCTATTAACAAGGTCGTGGGTATACCTCCCAATTTTTTAACAACTACTGGTAGTGATTATGAGGTGTTGTCAGCTAAAACTTGGGAGGCCATAAGAAGGGGGCCTTTAATAGGGGTGGGTAAAATAGTAATAGCTAAGCACAAGTAGATCAATATGGACAACCAGCTATCACATGCCTAGTTTGATAATAAAACTAATTAAAGGGGTTCAAAACAAGTGACAAAAATTCCATTGTTAAAAACAAGGGTTATTAATTTTTTTGGCTAGCAATCTCTTTCATTAGCCCAATTCATTTTTAATGAATGGTTGTTTTGTCCATCTTTAGAAGCATCTTTCTCGTAAGACTACATGAGTTCCTTTGTTTTGTGTTTAGAAGTGAAGAATTTCAGCTCCCTTAGTATGGGGATTCAGTAAAACAGTTTTATGGTACCAAAAATCTTTTTTTTTAGTAGGATTCCAATTCAATCTTTGTGAAAGCTTTAGTTTTGTGACAACAATAACTTGTTCATGTAGCGATTTCCAGTATTATGCCAAATTTCCAAATTTGTGTTTTTAGATGGTGTTTCCAACTCCTTTTATTCATCACTATGAATAGTTTTTTCAATGTTCATCTTTGGTAGTTCAATTCTTTATTGGCCTCTTGTTAGTCCACCTTATGTATCTTCTTACAAAATTTCTTCCACTCATTTCCTGATACTCTTTGTTAGTATGGTTATCATATTGTGAGGTTACACAACTTGAACAAAGTAAAAAATAGTTTTTTTTGGTTTGGGATTTAAATAGTTGTATGCTATTTGTAACATTAACAAAGAAAACATTAAAACAAAATTTACTTTAAAACATAAAAAGCCGCCTCCTTGGAAGAAATAAATAGTTTGAACCAAAATTCTAACCAAAATAGAGTCATTAAACCATAAATCCTAGTTTTGTATTCACAATGTGGTTGCCAAATGTTAAGGCCATTCGATGAAAGCCTGAGTTTTTTTGAATTAAAAATAAATAGGAACAAAGAGTGAACATTTCATTATAGCAACATTAAGTGACAAATAGTCACAAAGAGTTTATGAAACTAATAGTACAAATATAGTTTAGGTTTTTATATTGCAAAAACTTGAAAACTTTGCAAAGAAACATACAACTTCAATAAGGACATACAAAGACATATAATTAAAAAATTCACAATGTTCAAAAGGTGTTTACTTTGCTTCAAAGTAGAATTGAATAATCATTACACAAGATACATGATACATTCTCCCTTTAAGCAGTGAAAAACAATGGATAACCCAAAAATCAGAAGAATTTCCATAAAATCTCCTAAAATACAAGATAATTAAAACATCATAATCCTATTGTTGTAACTGAAGTTAAAGTTATACTAATTTTTGGTTCTAAAAATATCCCTTTAGTTATTCTAGTAATCCATTTTGATAAAAACATTTCAATAAAATACTTTCAATAATATTTCTCAATAAAAACTTCGACACACATATTTCAGTTCAAAGATCTCAATACTTAAATTTTGATAAAAAAGTTTACAATGCAAGTTCCTTTTAAAGGCTCTTGCTATCAACAAATGACTATTATTTTAAGGTTATTTCATAAACAACACGATATGACTTAAAGTTGCGATTTAAGATTTAAACCCATTTGTTTAGGATGCTTTCAGAAGTTAGCTTGGAGAAGAAACTTCCAACAAGTGGAAGTTACTCTCCAAGCTGTCAGGAACTTCCACAACTTGAAAGATACCCATCAGGCTTTCATTTAAAGAAAAATGAACTTTAAAACATTTTAAGAAAAGGGTCTAGGTTTAGACCCTCATGGGTTTTTGACCTCCCCTCGATCTATCAGCCTCCAGGGATCTAAAATCTGGAAGGGTCTAAACTTAGACTGTTCCCCTATACATAAGTGGGTTGGGTGTCCTATTCAATGTTGGGTGGTTCTTTGATTTTGTTTTGTTATAACCTCTGTGTTTTATGTCTTTGAAGCTCTTCGAAATCAAAGAACCCTTTGGTTTAGGGTCTTTTGAAAAAAAATCAGAATAAAATAACCACCAATTTCCTGTATTTAAAAGTTTTCATAAAGTTTCTCTTCAAAGAACCAGTAAAGAACTGTTCTTCTTTTGAGTCCTTTGAATATTGATATCTTGTTGAGTCGTATTTTAGAGGTTGTTAACTCAATCCTCAACAGTCTTCCTTGGACCTCCACCATATCACCAAAATAAAGAAAACTCAAATTGAAGCATGGCTATTTTGATCGGTTTCATTTGCCTATTGGAATGAATTTCTGCTGAGGTCCTTAATGCTTATTTAGCCTCCTGCACAGTTATATGACGGAAATGGGAGATAGGTTAATTGTGACCAGACATCTTTAGATTTACTTGCAATTCGAGACTATGCATAGAAACCAATTCCTAACTATTTGTACTGCAAGAATGTTGTAGTACAAATTTGTTCATTTTTGCTTTGGCTTCACTCCATAATAAGGTCACCCAACTACATCACAATGGGAGTTTGCACAGTAGTGAACTTTACAAATGCTGTAGTGAAGTTTGCTAATATTGCCTTCAGATTTATGTAAGGCAATGTTAGTGGCTCGTCTCTGTGGTTTTTAGTTGTCACTAAGGGGAAGGCACAGTGACTTCTGCCCTGGACCTTGGGCTCAGCCCTTGGTGCATGGGTCAGAAGGCACTGACAGTAGTGCCTTCCCCTATACATAAGGTACGGTCATATCCTCCTGCCCCATAAAAAAAAGTCATGCCTTTCCACACAAGGAAGGAAGCACCTTTATCTTTCAACATAGCTTAAGTTTTTTGTACCTTCCACACAGCCTAACAACCTTGGGAACTCAATTTACAGCGTTTCTTTTTTTTGGGGTGGTTTTGGGGCAAATTTTTGTCATTTAACAACAAAAGAAAATGTAGTACAACTCATGCAAAGGATTTTCGTGAAAACAAAGCACCAAAGTCGCCAGATTTCAAGGAAAAAATTGTGAAATCACCATTTTTACACAATACGTTTCAGCACATCCAAAAATCTATGACCAGATTCTTAAGATTTTCTACTTTCCTCTCTGATCTGTAGCCAATCTGGCTAATTCCTCTTGTGGATGATCACCAATTTGGTTACATCACAAAATTGGAAAAGAAAGAGAAAAATCTCAACTCAAAAATTTGTAAAAACCTCTGCTCAGGTTTTTAGTGTATGTGCATGCATGATTATAGATCAGCAGAACCTGCAGGGTA
>Ga0116226_10004703_pt1 | contig 12107 bp, 14 predicted proteins | sample S1TSphfallax_FD_89692 | JGI IMG/M metagenome (GOLD analysis project Ga0116226, IMG submission 89692) | Host-associated microbial communities from peat moss isolated from Minnesota, USA - S1T2_Fa - Sphagnum fallax MG | ecosystem: Host-associated > Plants > Peat moss > Unclassified | place: USA... | reverse complement strand
GTTCAGCTGGATAACGTTTTTCAAAAACAAAATTGATATGTGATTTGGGAATTTTCGGTGATATCGATATACGTGCCAATGGTGTCGAAACAGGTCGACAAAATCCTGTATGGATATCAAAAACATGGTTTTTTTTATCGTTCTTTTTTTTTATCTGACTCAGAGAGACAGATAATAATAAAAAATTTTTTTTAGATATATATTTTCTTTCTACCTTTATGAATAGCATCACAATAACGGCCATAATATCGACACTGTTCACAAAAATGTATTGCCCGTCGGCGTTTCTGATCGATTCGTATATTGAAATAAACTTGAGTGGTCGAACGAACCACCTGACAAGGTACACTGGTCACTGTCATACTCTTAACATCTAGAGAGTAAGAGGAAGAATCGTCTTTATGACTTTCGTTTATTTCTCTTTCTTATATACATGCATATATAACAAATTGTTTCTTTTACTTTATTCATTTTGGCTCGTTTCACTTCTTCCCTATTCTCTCTTTCTCTCTTGTATGTGCTCTCTTCTTAATGCTTTACACTTGTGATAAGCTATATGTGTACGTCGGCGAACCACAAAATCGACAAGAGTGCCGACCCACCTCTTACTTACTACTTCATTTATGAGTCGAGAGAGTTGAAAGAGAGAATGGACCAAAGATGAAAGTGCAAAAGAAAAAATAAACAAAGACGAAGAAAAAAAAATCCGATCGTCGTGTTCGCGATAAAAAAACGGTACGATGAAGGTAAAAGAAAGAGAAAAAAACGAATGACTATGTGAAGTATCTACTCCTCCTTTCAAATATGCCAACAACCATAGTCTATATACTGATATCAAATACCAATGTATGACTAATCATTGCGTATGTGGCAAACAAAACAATATATGATGGCGCAGGATGCAAAATCTAGACATGTCAAATACCTTTTAAGCATCTTCTATTATTTGTTGTGTATATACTTATAGCCTCAATAAGAAAAAAATAAATATATACAATTTCAATAGTAAAATAAAAATTCTCACATACTTATTTTTTAATTTATCAAAATCACTTGTAATTCAGACCTCTCTCTCTCTCCCTATTTTTTCTTGTTGTCTGTCTATTACTATAAATGCAGATCTTTACCCTACAAACATTCTTCTATCCTCAATGCATATATACAACGATATACTAAATCAACAAACAACGAATATGACGACTCTTCTTTTCTCTTTTTTTCCCATCTTCTCTATCTTGCTGTCACCGAGTAATGTTCTCTTCAGGATATCGCCAAATCATACGATTCATCTTGAAGAGAGATTTTTCTTCTTTCATGTACAAAATACATATGATGTAATGAATGGATAACAAAAATAGAAAAAGAGAAAAAAAAACGTTGGGATAGATGAAAGATACATCCTATTCTTCTTCTTTTTCTTCTATGTATATATATACATCAACAACTCTTCTGTTAGGAATAAAGCAAAGCAAGAAAGAAAAAGAACAATTTACTTTTTGTTGATCGATGCTGCTGGTTATAGTACTACTAGAAGTAATACTGCCGTTCACTACTGGATATTTTTTCTTCAGAGAACGTTGCTTCCGATCATCACCACTATCAGTTATATTTGGAGTAAATTCACCAGTTGATGCAATGGAAGATAAACCACTACGTGGACTTGAGGCTGTTCGTGGTACGGGTGAAACTGGAGGCGAATCGAAATGTTGGGGTTTGGAAAAACCACCACCACGTGTTGTATAAGTCTAGATAGATGAAAATAAAACTATATCGATGAGTATTCTAATTTCTATTGTAACACTTTTTAGTTTTTATTGTATACACACACACCTTTGGATAATTAATAGGATCGGGCATTTTACTATTTGTTCGAACACTCTGTAATGCAGTATATAGTGTTGTACGTGTATCTGGTAATGAAAGCCATTGCAAAAATAAATCATTAACCATCTTTGTGATGGGTATTGATGTATTTGTTGTTGTCGTTGTATTGCTCATTTTGTATATTCTATATTAAACTATTACAAAATTAAATGGACGGCATTTATATATCTAAAAGATGAAATTTACTAAACATCTTTCATTTTCTCTTTTTTTTTGAAACATACGAAAAAAAAATGGATACAGACATAAATTTTGAATCAACATAATAGAAAAAAAAATGTAAAAATTAAAGTTCGTTTATATTTCTTTGGTCTACAAAAAAAAATCATATGTATATATTTCTTAAAAGAATCACCAGACAGGAAAAAAAAAGAAAGAATTAAAATTCATCGCCATAAAATGAACTTCGACGAAATATCCATTTATCAGAATTATTATCCGTTTTTTCGATAACAGTCATCTAAATAGAATTAAAAAAAAATTTTTTTTTTTAATTTATTTTTAAAAATTTATTTACTGTTAAAAAATCAACATTTCGAATCACATGTGGTAATGTATCCGGACGAAATTTTCCACCACATAATTTACGTGTGCATGTTTCTAAATTCGGAGCATGTGCTAAATTAAAAAAAACAATTAATTTTTTTTTTTGAAGAAAACAAAAAATTCTTATACCAATAAATAAAACATGCATCTGTTGTTGAGCTGTTGCTTGTCCTTGTTGTATTTGTGTAATATATTCATTTTCATGGATTTTAAGTATATTTGATGCAACAGTATGACTTCGTTGATAAAATTCTAATTCAGTTTCAAGGTGAGATATTTCACTGATCGTCATTTGTTCATGATAATTTTTATCAATAACATATTTATTTTCTAATAATTCTTTTTTTGTCATAAATCTTGGCATTGTTAAAACATCACTTGTTTCACTTGCTGTATACCAACCAGTACATTCAAATAAACCTGGTTCAATTCTGGAATAAGAATAAAAGCAAAAATTACTGTTCGAGATTTTTCTTTTTGATAGGAGATTTTTACCGAATTTTGAGTTTATTCTGTAATTGTAAACCTTCAAGAATTTTTGCTGCTGTTTGAACACATCGAAGTGCTGGAGATGAATAACAATAATTTATATGAATATTTTTATCTTTTAATACAGTTCCTATTAGAAAGGATAAGATAGATAAAAGATGAAAATAAAAAAAAATGAATTTATTCACCTGTATGATAAGAGTCTTTAAGACCTTTGTAGGTAAGTGGTGGATCAAGATCAAAATCACGAATTGAAGCACGAAATGGTAATGTTTCTCTATGTAATTAAAAAGAAATATAGGAATAGAATTTAAGTTTAATATAGATAGATAATATAAAGATTTTTTATCATATTTCGAAATGTCCTTATAGAAAGTTTAATCAATAAAACGATGAATATTATGTCGACCGTAAAAGAAGACATTTTTACTTATTTATCTATAGGTTTTTTTTCACAAATAATTGATATCTTCAAGTAGTCATAATTATTTTCGTTTTATGATGATAAAATTCATAAAAATGAAAAGAAATGATTCAGTCAAGTCTGTAGAAAAAATTTTTTCATACAATCTAATTCGAAGAAAAATTAATCAATAATTCATTCTTGAAAACTTACGGTAAAATAGGTGAAAAACGACAAAAATTTCCATCTTTATCAAATGCTTGTCTTAACCATTGTGATGAATAATATCGATCAAGCCGTTCACCATGACGAAGTACTAATAATCGAATAGGACCTTGCATAATCGGTAATGGACTCATAGGTGGATAAGCTGTACCATGAACAAGATCGATATTTAATACGGCACTTTTTGGTGAATCGGATGCTTTTGATCGTGAATTTCCTTGATTTTTGGTTGCATTTGATGATGATGATGGTTTAAAGATTTTTTGTATAAGTTTTCGTACACCATGTTTTTCTTTTGTTTCAACAACATTCGTACGAATTGGTGGTGCACCCGGTAATCTTCTTGAATTTGCACTAGTTGCTGTTGATACTAAAGGAGGAAGACTAAGACCTGATGCACGACTACTTGTTCTTGAACTCAACTGAAAGTCACTTGTTGTTTTATTAATTGTAAAATTAGTAATAGATGAAGCATTTGAACTACGACGATCTTGATTATCTGTTTCATCGTGTAAAGAACTTGTTTTTGGTGTAAGATGTTCTTCATCTTCTAATTCGTCATCTGTTATAACATTTGTTCCGGATGCAGATATAGCCACTTTGTCACTTGATCGTCTGATTGATGATACACCCGAATCCGAATCAAAATCCTAAAAAATATTTCTACTAGAAAAAAATTCGTTATGAATATGACCGGATCTTAATCTGAATCTAGAACAATACGTATGGCCTGTAGGTGTGACAAAATGGTATGCTCATTATCACACCTTTCTTTTACTTAAGCAATTTTGTTTTTCTTCTCACTGATTTATATTTAGTGATAAAAACTATTTTATAGAAAAATCACCTTAGTACTTAAAACTAGATGAGAAGAAAATAACCTTTGATTCGTCAATAAGATCAAGTTGTTCTATTCGATCAGTTGGTTGTTGATATTGAGTGTTGTTTGCTTGTTGTAACGAATGATTATTTGTTGTGCTACGTGATTTTTTTTTTTCGTTTACTTGAGAAATAACTGCAGTTTCTTCTATCGTTAAACCATCTTTGCTCATACTTTGTCGTCAAGTCGTATTTTCTTTCTTTAAATTATAAACAAATAGAATAATAGTAATAATCGAAAGTATATAAAGCAAAGGGCAAATTATACGATTGACATTTTTATGATAAAGAATTTCAAAAAATGAGGAAAAAAGAAAATGTTTCTCTATCATTATTATCAAATAATGACGTCAGAAATATTAATAGTAATGATGAGTAGGAGAGAGAAAAAAAATGCATTAAACTATGAAAACGAATAGAGGTTCTTTTTCGTACCCTTCAGCGTAAAACATCGATAGTACATAGGCAAAAGTGCACGCGAATATGTGGGCATATAAACTCAGTCATGTGAAGAGAAAAAAAACATGCGAAATAATCATTCGTATGAGAAAAAAAATAAATCAAGGACTGTCTATCATAAAAAAAAAATCTTTTACCTTTCTCTCTCGCTTATGTCAATTAGACAAGAATAGTTTAGCTATTGACTTTAAACATATATATGTTTTTATATTATTCTGATTGGATTTAATCTTGATTTATGAGTTTTATCGAATAATTTAGAAAGAAACATAAAATAGTATTTGTATTAAACAATCGATAATAATCGATGATTATTTTTAGTAACGTCATATTTCTTCTAGATCAAAAGGATTATATTTATGATTCAATATTGATGCATAATTTATTCTTATTCTAATAGAAAAAAAAGAAGCTTCGTAGTTGTTAACTTACCCGAAAATATTCCTAAAAAATTGGTGGATTGTCGGTATGGAAAATATCGCCATGAGAACATCTGAAATATTACAAATAAATAAATTAATATTGGTTATTATGTAACACATAACCATTAGATATTAGACGTTTACATCGACATACAAAATCGATAGAAAATAATAGAAAGGTATGAGATAGGTAAGGTACATGAAGATATTTGACAAAGAAAGAATTTTTCTTATTTTCTATTGGTTATGAACAAGTAACGAAATCAAGTTGACAATATTGATGTCGCTTGTGAACAATCAATCGATCGGTATGTTCGATATTCGAAAGAAGCACATCTTTTTGGAGAATATTAACATTCTATTCGGTTTGAATAGTGTCTTACATAATATCGAAAAATCAATTTTATTGAAGAACACTGAGAAAAATCAAGTTGGGGGAAATTCTTGTTTTCTATATGACTGTATCATGATTTATTTTATTATTTTCATTTGTTATGTAAAAGCAATCAAAAGAAGAAAAAAAGTGTCATTTACATTTGTTCATTTCTGACTAAAAAATGTTCAAAAATTAAATTTATTCCTTGTGGTTATTGAGTGGAACGGAAGAATCTTTTTTCTTGTCTTTTTTCTTATTTTTTTTCTTCTTCTTCTTTGGTTCTGTATTATTCTTTGAATCATTTTCTTTTTCATTGAAAATTTTCAGTAAAACAGGATAGGCTAGCCAAGCAAAACTAAATAATCCTTTGAATTGTTGTTGTTCTTCTACGTGTTGATTATTTGTAGGCATATTTTTATTTTTATTTTTTCGGTTTTTCTTGACATATATTATCCATGGTTCATAAGTAATACGAAACCATGCTGATGCTTTCTTCTTAATTTCTTCAAATGATGTTGTTTGATTATGAAACTCGAATACATCAATCTGATTTTTCCATGTTAATTTTTTCGATATATCAGTCCATTTCACCTGTTCTTCTTGTGATTCATCTGTTGATTGATAGAATTCTTGCCAGAATAGACGTAAATATCTAATGAAAACAAAAATAAAGATTTGTTTTTTCTTGAATATTAAATCAAAAAAAATAGAAATTATACTAACTTATCTTGTATGACTCTATATGCATGGGTAATTTCATTTCTTAATTCGAAAAGTTTGGTTTCTTTTACATATTGTTTTGAGGTGAATTTAAGAATATAACCTGAAACTACTTCAGCTTCATGTTTGATACCATATTGTCGCATTACTCTTTTTACATCTCGATCATATTCACTTTTTATAATACGAGCATCTTTCATATAATCATCGATTTCATTAATGAAGAATGATTCATAAGGAAATGATGATGTAGCAGTAATTTCATCGTCTTGATTAATATACAAATCACTGTTATAACATCCAATTTTATCATAAAGTTTACCAAGAATTGTATCTGAATGATATGTTTTTTTATCTTTTTTTTCCATGTAATGTGGATAATGTTGAGGACGAAGATCACGTGTGAGTTGCGGTGCACTTACTCCATTTTTAGCAAAATCTACGGCCACACTATTTAAAAAAACATAAATGAATATTTAAAGAAAAACATTGAAGAACTTCTAATACTCCCAAGATAAGTGATTTTATATCGAATATCATATCCTTGAATGCGTGTATATTCAATAAAGACTCCAATTCCTATTATATTTTTCCTTTGACGTACCTGTGCATTCTAGCTAATCTGAGACATTTTTCATTCTTAGCTCCGTCTGGTAATTGATCCGCAAAAACCAAATGACTATTGGCAATAAGACCAAGACTGAAACGACAGTTGATGAGTGAAACATAATGAAAAATTTGTAGCTCACTTATCGGCTGCGATATATTCACCAAAAAAATTGCATACATCTTTTATAGTATGTTGAACATTTATTGATGCTTGTGCGTCTTTAGCGTCGTCTTCTTGATCTTGATAATCAAATGGTTCTTCGTTTGTTTGGAATATTAAACCTGGATGACGACTTATCCAGAATGTATCGCCATCAAGATCACCACCAGACATTTCCATAGCATGGGGACGAGGTCCATTCATAGGAAAAACAATTACATTTTTTAAATCGTGAAAACTAGGTATATCAACTGCTTCGAGCTTTCGAATATCACCTTTCAATGAAAGAAAAAGACCGTTTCATAAAGCAAACTAATGATCATCGACTGGAAGACCTACCTGGATGAAAACACGGATTTCTTGTGACTACTACAGGACCTTGAAAAATTTCTCTTATTGGACTTTCTTTTTGTTGATTACTATTATCTATTTGAATAAAAACTTGACCATACTTAAGTGTTCGACTTTCATCTATTACTCCCAATAAACACCATGAATCTTGTACACGAATTTTTGCTTTTGTTCGTAATTCTTTTACGAGAAATGCTTTAAAGGCAAGAAGAAGTCGTCGAACAAATGGATCTTTTCGTTCGCCTAGTCTTTGTAAATATGCAATCAGAAACCCATGATGTCCATTTCCACCAAATTCATTCAAATCTTTCAATGATTTACATGCTTCTCGTGCATTTCCTGTTAGTCCTTGTAACTGTTGAAGCATCTGATCTTGTAAAGTAATAAAAGTTTGATTTGATATGCCAAGAGATGATAGAAGAAGAATGATTTGTCTGTTGAGAAAAGCAACTGTGGGATTAAGTGACGTACGTACAACATCAATGGAAAAATTTTTCGCGAGGAACTTATTCATGGATTTGCGAAAGTAAATGTTGTGGTCGGGATTTGTAATACGTTGAAAGACATCTGAGCAAACCATACCTGCAAGAAAATTTTTTTTTTGTTTCATCTTTCAGTTACATTTTGATAGTTTATCAAGATAAAGTATTACCTTTATAGCCTCCACAACGAATTTGGAATGCAGATGGACAAGACTTTTTGTCAGACAAGTTCATTTCTTCAGCTAACTGTTTGGCGAACTGTGGTGCAATGATACCAATACCATCTGTGAAGCAGCGTTCGCGCAAACGTCCTTTGACTAGTTCGAATACTGTACAGTCCGATATTTCTATAAATTGTCGACTTTCAAGTTTAATACCTTTGATACTCGTCGAAAATGATTGCCCTAACTATAGGAACAATATATTCTCGTAATATAAAACTAAACTGTTTAACGCTACTTACACGTGCAGCTAACTTCGCTACTGGACGAACAGTTCGAAAGTCGCCCATCCATTGACGAATTGTATCAACTGTGGTACCATTGTTCACTGAAGCAAACATCCAGCAAGAATGTTCACGTAATTGTGAACTTGAAAAAGCTAAAAATTGATAATGTCGATCACACACATTAACTCCGTTTATCAGGATATTCTTGATGCGCTCATACATTTTTGACATATTATCATTGTAATTATGTAATACAGCATAATCTGTATAAAAATACAATACAACGTCAGCATGTTAATTGATTTTGTTAAATCAAGTATCTTACCTTCATCACGAAAAGTTACACGAAGAAATCTGTCTTGATGTTCTACATATTCACGTGTCACAGCACATTTTTCTTCGCGATAAGGTCCTTCGTAAAGAATAGTCGACGGGGTAATGTATATTTTTCGAATTAGAAATGGATTTACGTTGGCAGTACGTAATTCAAGTTTAGTAACATACACTCTCGACGTTGTTGTTCTGTAAAGTTGATATGTTTTAAGTAATTGCTCAAGTGCAGAAATCAGTAGACGACTAAATGTCCCAAGATGATGTTTGCCTGACTGCAACGAAAGTCTTGTCATGGCTGTCGTAATTGATGCTATTCTAGCATCTGCTTTGTTGATGGATGCGCCAGTAGCACTTGAACGAATATGTGAAGAAATGGATGAATCATCAATATTAGTAGGAATATCTTCAGTAGTGATTGGCAACCGATCTTCTTCTGGCTCTGCTTGTTGTTGTTGTTGTTCTTCTTCTTGTTTATTCTCATTGTCCCAATCTTCGTCTGCGTTATCACACGTTGCAGCAAACCACCGAGGAGCAAATTCAACAATTTTATCTATTTAAAACACGGGCATAATTTTTTATAGTGAAACTAAATTTATACATTTACCTGTAACAGCAATTAATGTATTAATGGTACATAGCTTTAAGATATCTTCTGCTTGTTCATCAACAATTAAATCATTAACCGTAATAATATTTTTTGATATGAGTTTCATGATCTCAAATTTTGTTTCGAATGGATACGATGGCCATCGACGATTACAAAAATCATTCACCTGATCTTGATTTTCTTTTACCCATTCATCGTTAGATATCAGCTTAACGGATAAGAGATTCTTTCTAGTAGCTTGCGGCGTTCTAATTAAATGGATAATATTGTATCCAGAAAATTGTCTTTGCGTTAAGTTATAGCGATACAGAATATGAAATAATTTCTCATAATCGCGTTGAAGATTATTTGAAGATAATTTAAAAAGCCATACATTGGCGTGACCAATCAGTGGAGTACCTGGTAACCGAGTCTCGTCGTGTGCATCATATCCCATACAACTTTTATTTCGTGTTTCCAAAATAATTGGAGGTCGTTTAAGTTCGACGAGTAGAAAAACTTTCTGATTGACGAGTATCGGAATTATCTTTCTGGCTTTTAAACTAAAGTAAAAAAAAAACATTTTTAAAGGAAATGAAATTATTCAAAAGTTCTTTCAATCTGTTTTTGATTGAATAGTACAAGAAAGGTATAAATTGCTGTTCTAAATCTTTTAGTTAAATAAATAGAACTTACTCTCGAAAATTCCATTCAAATTTCAATGCACCAGTCTCTTCAGAAACAATCGTCATAACTGAATCGAATTCACCGATGATAGCTAGCTTTTTCTTTTCAGTATCGATCGCAAAGCTAAACGAAGTTTTGTATTCATCATTTATAAGATGATTAGCGATGATACCGAATTCGTCATTATTAGAAACAATGCTGCCTCTTCGTTGTATATTTCTCATAGCTGCTCCTGTAATGAGCGTGCCATAGTGAATGTCCGTAATTTTAAAATCAGTGGTTGTAGGTGGGCTGTTAATTATTGTCGTAATCGGTGGAATAATGATGGGTTTTTGAGAAGATCGTTTAATACGACTAATATTCAATGTTTTGCCTTTAAAAACGAAGTTGGTTGATTTGGTTTCACTTAGATATAGAACGTCTGTCGCAATGGGAATAGAGTCAAAGCGAACGAAGGCAAAACGAGCACCTTTCTAAAAATAATTTACAACTTGTAGAAATATCAGCAATAAAATGAAATAATAAACTTATTTGTACCTTATTCGTTTTCAATTCGACACGGCTGACACCATAGCCGAGTCCGATGAACCAATTTCTTAGTTCAAACCATTTCGCGTCATAAGGTATATTACCAACAAAGAGTTGAGGAGTAGACAGAGAATTTGATTTGGACTCATCGATCGTAGGATCAATCGATAAACAATGTTTTCCTGTGTTACCTTTTTTTCGAATGAGTGGTGGAGCTATCAAATACATTCCAAGTGAATCATCAACAAATGGTACAGATGAACTTGAATTAATCGAAGGATGGGGTTCGGAATTCATAGCCAAATGGACAGAATAATTCGGAGGAATTTCAACTGAAGGAACGTCGAGAAGGCTAGGTGCAGTTTCTTCGATTATTGAATCCCATAATGATGTAAGACGGTAAGTATCGTCAAAGTCACAAAAATCGTCATCATCATCATCATCGTACATACCGTTCGTTGTATCATCCAATCCATTTTCTCCCATATCATCATTGGACAGATTACTCTCTGACTCCGATTCAGATGTAGACATTTTCGTACTCCTTTTAGCAAATCCAAGATCAATCAATAAATCTTCCTTAGTTGAATTTATTCGACAGATTTCGATCTAAAATATATCAAATCAATTGATAAGACTAATAAAGTATTGATTAACTATCTACATTGTTTTAAAAATCTCTAGATCACGTTATAGCTCATAATTCTAATTAGCAAAAATATTTACTATTTCCTAGTGATTACTGATAAAAAGTTAAGGACTCTATTTATTTTCAATCTCATATCACATACTTGACACTCAGGGTTCTCTTATCTTGTATTTTACTTTCTAAAGTTGTCCTTTGTATTTTTTAACAGATACACAAATCAAGTCCAAATATAGTGAAACTCATAAAAACAAGGCAGATAGACGTGCACGTGGAGCGAGGAAACTCAAGAGAACAAAAGAAGTTAAAACAACATTGTGCAATGAAAAGAACCACCCATCAGATTTTTTTTTCCGTTCTCTGGGTAAAAGTGTTGTGGGAAGATTTATCAGATGTATGAATAACAAGTCATAACTTCAGAACCTAATTCTATTCCTAAACAAATACTAAAACCTTTTCTACGAGATAACTTAGTAACATAAATACCATGGGAAAATTTAAGAAATCTTTTAGTAAAAAAAAAAGAGTTATTTTCAACAAAGCTTATTACAATTCAAACATACTCATTTTGTTTTTCATATAGTTTTTATTTTCCATCGGTGAGAGCCATCTGTGTGCAGATCATTATAAGATTTCTTTATTTGCGCGCTATATTTAATTAGAAAACAAATTTATTTTGTTTTTCAAGCATCGTTTCTGTTGTATGTTTCTATCCGAAACAATAAACATAATAGTATATAAAACATTGATACACATCATTGTCCTTGTTTTATTTTCTATCAACGAAATTAAGCGCTACCTTAATTTTTATATTTAAAAAAAATGTTGAATAAAAAACTTCGGTACATTTTATGTTCTGACAAACAATGAAGTC
>Ga0116226_10004701_pt1 | contig 12109 bp, 6 predicted proteins | sample S1TSphfallax_FD_89692 | JGI IMG/M metagenome (GOLD analysis project Ga0116226, IMG submission 89692) | Host-associated microbial communities from peat moss isolated from Minnesota, USA - S1T2_Fa - Sphagnum fallax MG | ecosystem: Host-associated > Plants > Peat moss > Unclassified | place: USA... | reverse complement strand
TGTAGGAATAAGTGGTTGAATGGCACCCGCCGGCCGGAGTGCCTCCTTCGAAGCAGCCGAAACTCGAAATCACGCTTCCGCCATAGGAGTTTTCGAACATGTAGTGGCGGGTACCCAGCGTCAAGGTCAGGGTCTTCGGGATCAAGTCGATATCGGTGGACGCGAAAAAGGCTGTCTGTCGCGTGTCGCGGACCGAGTCCTGATAGAACGAGGTCGAGGGCGGCTGTTCCCCGGGATTCACGACGCTCGTGCCCGGGAAGGTGCCTACATTGGCGAAGCACCCCGTGGTGAGGTCGGCGGTGCACTCCGGCACGGTTTTGTACTGCCACTGGGTCTGATCGTAGAGCTTGTTGTCCTCGTAGAACGCGCCGACGATGCCGCGAACCCGCCACTCATCGGGCGTGCTCAGGCGAAATTCGTGCTGCATGTGATGATTTTGTTCGTCCGAATGCCAGGTGGCGCTCGGCGAGAAACAGGTGGGTTTGAGGGTCGCGTCTTCGCCCGGCCCGTAGCACTGGTAGTAGGCACCGTAGACGCCGCGGGAATAATTGGTGTAATCGCCTTGTTGCTGGACATCGCGCACCAGGTAGCCGCCGGTATAAACACCTTTGAGCCATCCCAGTTTGCCGTCGATCGTGATGGACGTTTGTTCTGCGCGGTCCTTGTCATAGGACGGATTGAAGAGGGTGACCTCATCCGGCGAGAGCGGCACGCCGTCGGAGGAGTTCGGCTGCTGATAGAACACGCCTTGCGAATTCGTCGTCTGATACAGCTGAGTCAGCAGCACGTCCCAGTCATCGTTGATCTTGTAGAGGAGTTCCGCCCGCAGGCCCTGGTAGGTCACCGGGTTGATGGCGTTGGCGACCTGACTCGCATTGTTGATCGAGGGACTGCCCGGGGGTACGCAAAAGCCATTGCCCGGTGGTTTGCCGTCGGGGCATGTGCCGTTGACGGCCGGGTAGTCCGCATAATGAACACCGCCATCGGTGTTTGCACGCGTGAACGTGCCGGGCACGTTGTTGATGTAGCCGCCGCGCTGATCGTCGTAGATCACTGCGCGCACGGCGACATGTTCAGCGACCAAGGGCAGATTGATGATCGCGGTGACGTCCGAGTTGGGGTCGCCACCGGCGGTGATGCCGTAGCCCGCCTTGACGCTGCCTTCCGTGACGTCGATCTTCGGTTGATTCGTGATGTAGCGGATGACGCCCGACTCGGCGCCGGATCCGAACAGAGTGCCTTGCGGACCTTCGAGAACCTCAATGCGGTTCAAGTCAACCGCGTAGACGTCGAGATTGCGGTTCGGCATCTGTACCGATTGATTGTCGAGATAGATGGCCACATTGGGAAACAGGCCGGTAGAGGCGCTGCCCTGGCTCGCTTGCGAACCCGCGCTCAAGCCCCGCATGAACACTTCGTTCTGGCCGGGGCCGTTGTTGGCGGTGGTGACGTTGGGCAGGTACTTGATGTAGTCATCGAAGGTGAGGATGTTCAGCTGTTCGAGGGACTGCGCGGTGAAGGCCTGCATCGAGATGGGAACGTCCTGCATGCTCTCGCTGCGTCGCTGCGCGGTGACCGTGATTTCCTGAATCGAGTCCAGGCTGGTGTCGGTATCGGCGGGAGCGGCGGCAAAGGCTGCACCCATGGACGTGCCGCTCAAAATCGCGGCAATGGCGTATGACAGTCTCGGATTCATGCGGCATCCCTCGTCAGTTGCAAAGCTTGTTGCCCAGGTAGTCAACCTGCGGCGCTCTTTGCTCGCAGTATCCGCAGCATTGAACGGACAATCAATAGATATTTTGTAAGGTGCCTTCGCGCCCGGGCAGCGTCGCTAGTGGCCGGCGCTGATGGTCAGGACAAAGGAGAGCAATCACCATTTATCAAAGGGTTGCCCAGGATTCTTTGCGCGGTAAATAACTTCGCGGGGCAGTTTTGGCCGCTTGCGTGGCTCTTCAATCGAGCCGGCGGCGAGTGCCGCGCGAGCACCGTCGGCCGGGCTGGCGGCAACGCTGCCGCCGCCCGGTCCGGCCGCTCAAGACTCAGAACTTATAGCTGAATTTCAAGCCGGCGATGCGCGGCCGAATGACCGTTTCGGTCTTGATGAACTGCGCATCGCTGGTGAAGGTACTGACGTTGACGTTGGTCAGATTCTGGCCGAAGAGGGTGACGGACCATGCATCCTTGGCGATGCCCGCCGAGGCATCGTAGGTGGTGTAGCCCTGCTCATCGTAGCGCTCGAGGTTGCCCGCCTCCGAGTACTCATGCGCCTGATGCGCCCCGCCGATCTGCCAAAAGGTCTTGTAGTCGCCGATGGGGATGTCATCGCGGATGCGCAGGTTCATCTGGAAGGGCGGCGAATTCGCGAGCGGCGAACCCGGTGCACCGTACACGTTGGTGATTCCCGTGATGGCCTTGCCGAAACCAGGACTCGCCGGATTGTTGTCGATCAACGCGGGCGAGTTGGTCTGGCTGCTGCTGTTCCAAGCCGACGACCCGGTGATGGTGATGCCCTCGGTGACGCGGGCGACCAACTGCAATTCGAAGCCCCGCACCCGGTAATTGGGTCCGTTGGTCGCGAAGACCAGGTTACCCAGTGCGCCCGGGTCAAAGAACTCCACCTGGGTGTTGGTCCACTTTTCCTGGTAGACGGCGCCATTAGCCTCGAGGCGGTGATCCAGCCACTGGGTCTTGAAACCGATTTCGTTGTTGAGCAGGGAATCCGGCGCATAGGTTTCCGGCTTGAGGTATTGCGCGACGCCATCGAGCTTCAGCTCCGCGCCGGTGCCGCGATTGAACCCGCCCGGCCGGAACCCCTGGGACCAGGTGTAATACACCAGCACATCGTCGGTGACTTTCCAACTCACATTGGCGCGGCTCTTGAAACCGGAGTACTTGGAATTGTTCTGTGTTTGTTTATTGAGGTCGGTCCCATCGGCCGTCAAGCACGGGCCGAAATACGTCGTGGGTGCATACACCTCGCAACCGAAGCTGCTGACATCGCCGCCGAGCTCTTTCTCATTAAATCGGTAATACCGTGTGCCCGCCGTCACCGTCAACACTTTGGGAATGATGTCGAAGTCGGCCGAACCGAAGATGGCCTTCTGATCGATGGTGCGCTGAAAGTCATCGAAGAAGGCGGTGTTGTCACCGCGTACGTTGGGATTATTGGCGGTTTCGCCGGTTGGTGGCTCGATGTTATTGAAGCATCCGACATCGAGGGTCGCCGAGCACGTGGGCACCGTTTTGTACAGCCATTCGGTGTCGTCGTCGATTTTGAATTGCTCGTAAAACAGACCGCCGATGCCGCGCAAGCGCCAGTCGTCCGGGGTGCTCAGGCGGATTTCCTGGCTCAAATGTGTATTCTTTTCTCTATCCTGCCAAACGGTCGACGGTGAGTAACACTTGGCGCCGGGGTTTCCCGCCTTGGGCGAGTCGGTGATGCCGGTGCACTGGTAGTAGTCGCCGTAAACGCCGCGGGCATAGTTGGTGTAATCCTGTTGCTGGCTGACGTTGCGCACCAGGTAGGCGCCGGCGTACACCAGCTTTAAATCGCCGATCTTGCCGTCTATGGTGAGCGCCGTATTCTCGAACTTGTCTTTGTCGTAGGAAGGGTTGAACAGGGTGACTTCATCGTGCGCGAGGGTCTGGCCGTCGGCGCCGACGGGATTTTCATAGAACACGCCCTGTGAGTTCATGTCTTGATAGCTCTGCACCAGCAGCGCATCCCAGTCGGGTGTGATCTGGTAAAGCGCTGACAGACGGAAACCCTCATAGGTGAGCGGATTGATGTCACTGCCGACCGAGCTGGCATTGGTGATGACCGGACTGTTGGTCGGAACGATGCCGCCGTTATAGAGGACGATGCCCCGGTCGGTGCTCTCGCGAGTAAAGGTGCTGGGCACGTTATTGATGTAGCCGCCGCGGCTGTCATCATAAACCACGGCGCGGACCGCCAAGGTGTCCGCAATGATGGGCAGATTGAGCGTCGCGGTGATACTGGCATTCGGATTGCCGCCCGCCGTATAGCTGTAGGCCGCATCGACGTTGCCCTCGGTCACGTTGAGCTTGGGCTTGTTCGTGATGTAGCGGAGCACACCGGCTTCGGCGCCAGAACCGAAGAGAGTGCCCTGGGGTCCTTCCAGCACCTCGATACGCTCCAGATCCGCCGCGTAGACGTCGAGGTTCCTGCCGGGCAGCGCGACCGATTGATCGTCCAAGTAAACGGCGACGTTCGGAATCTGGCCGTTCGAACCGCTGCCCTGCGAACCAGCGGCGCCCACCGACAGGCCGCGCATGGTGATCGAACTCTGGCCCGGGCCGTTGCTGGCCTGGGTTACGTTCGGCAAGTACTTGATGAAATCATCGAAGGTGGTGACGTTCAGCTTGGCCAACGTGTCGCTGGTGAGCGCCTGGATCGTGATGGGCACGTCCTGCATGTTTTCCACGCGCCGCTGGGCGGTGACGGTGATCTCTTGAATCCCTTCGGAATCGGTGGTGTCCGCTGTCGAGGCGGCATGCGCAATGCCGATGGAAACGCCGCCGCTCAAAATGGCGGCGATGGCATACGACAACTTCGGATTTGAATTCATTGATGGCATCCCGTTTTTTATGGCGCGTGAGCCCAGAGAATAGCATCGGGGCGCCGCAGCACTAGCGCTATTTTGTTGTAAGACAGCATCTTCTCATGCTGAATTTCGATCGCGCCATCCGAAAAATGCATGGTCAAGGGCCCAAGCGGGCAGGGAAGCCCGGCGCGCGTAACTCCGTGCCCACCGCATCCTCCAGCAACTTGACGATCATCGACGACCAGGCACTGCCGCCATACTTGGCGCGGCCCTCGATGAAGGTCTGCTCCATGACGCCCGCGAGGCGCAGCGGCACGCCGAAGCGGCGCCCGAACTCGACCGCGAAGCCGGCGTCTTTACAGGCTAAATCCATTGTAAAACCAATGTCATAACTGCCGTTTAAGATGACCTGACTCTCGGTCTCGTGAACGAAGCTGTTGCCTGAACTCGCGGCGATGGCGGCAAACGCGGTGCCGAGATCGACACCCGCCTTGGCACAGAGCATGAGTGCTTCGCCGGCGGCGATGAGATGGATGAAGGCGAGCATGTTGGTAACCACCTTGGTGACCGCCGCCTGCTCGATGCCGCCCAAGTGAATGACCTTGCCGCCCATTGCCCGCAAGGCCGCTTCGTGCCTCGTGAATTCTTGTTGCTTTCCACCAACAAGAACGGTGATGTCGGCCGCTGCTGCGCGGTGGACGCCGCCGGTAACGGGGCAGGCCAATGTTGCAATGCCACGTTCCGCGGCGAGCGCCGCGAGCGATTCGATTTGGGCGAAATCATTGGTGCTCATTTCAATCCAGGTGCTTGCCGGGCGCATGAGCGGTATCGCGGCAGTCATCACCGCCGCGCTCGCGGCCGGCGAGGGCAGGCAGGTGATGAGACCGTCGCAGAGCGGTGCGAGAGCGTCCACCGACGGAGCCCAGGTCGCACCGGCGGCGATCACCGGTTCGGCGCTGGCGGGATTCAGATCGTGGACGGAGACCCTGAAACCGCCGCGCGCCAGGTTGGTCGCCAGATGCTTGCCGAGGAACCCCAAACCGATGAAGCCGTAGGTCAATGCCATGTGATCCTCGTCTCGTAAGGCTAACCCAGGGGGCGATCGATCATTTCCAAATGCAGCGGACCATCCGACGGGTAGGGATTGGCCAGGGCCACCGCCTCATTCAGTTCGACGCCCAAGCCCGGTGCGCTCGGCGGGATGACGAAACCCTCCTCCCAGCGGATCGGCGTCTTCAGAATCTCGGCGTGAAACCCGCCCCATTGCTGAATGCTTTCCAAGATCAGAAAGTTGGTCGAGCAGGCGGCGATCTGAATGTTGGCGGCGCCGACCACGGGTCCACAGTAAAGATGCGGCGCGATCTGCGCGTAATGCACCTCGGCGAGCGTCGCGACTTTCTTCGCCTCGAGCAAGCCGCCGACACGGCCCAGGTTCAGCTGCAGGATGTTCGCCGCACCGGTCGCGAGCACGCGCGCGAACTCGTACTTAGTGGTGAGCCGTTCGCCGGTGGCGATGGGAATCGACGTGCCGCGCGCCACCAGGGCCATCTGTTCCGGCATCTCGGGTGGCACCGGCTCCTCGAACCAGAGCGGGTCGTAGGCTTCCAGTTGTCTGGCCAGGCGGATGGCGCCCGACGTCGTGAATTGGCCATGCGTGCCGAGCAGCAGATCAGCGCGGTTGCCCACCGCCTCGCGCACCAGGCGCACCAGGCGGACGGTGCGCTCCAAGGCTTCCTGGGTCGGTTGCCGCGGATCGTAAGCGGAAAAGCCGCCGGTGGGATCGAACTTGAGCCCGGTGAAACCTTCCGCCACGTACTCGGCCGCGCGTTCGGCCGATCGCTCCGCGTCGAGATAGAACTCGTCGCCTTCACCGTCGGCCGGGTACAGGTAGGTGTAACTGCGCAAGCGTTCGTGCACCTTGCCGCCCATGAGGTTGTACACGGGTTGTTCCACCGCTTTGCCGATGATGTCCCAGCAGGCCATCTCCAAGCCGCTCACCACCCCCATGAGCGACAGATCCGGTCGCAGACTGAAGCCGGAGCCATAGCTCTCGCGCCAGATGGACTCGATGGCGAACGGATCGCGCCCGGCGAAACGGCGCATGAACAAATCCTCGATCATCGCCGCGATCACGTGCGGACCGAAAGTGGCCGTATAGACCTCCCCCAGCCCCTCGATCCCGCAAGTTGTTTTCAGTTTCAGGAACACGAAGTAGCGTCCGCCGAAAGAAGGCGGTGGGTTGCCGACCACGAATACCTGCACAGAGTCGAGTTTCATCCGTCACATCCTGTCGTTGTTGATGAGGTCGGCGGCCTTTTGCGCCACCATCAGGGTCGGTGCATTGGTGTTCGCCGACGTGACCGTGGGAAAAACCGACGCATCCACCACTCGCAAGCGCTCCACCCCATGGACCCGCAAGGCAGAGTCGACCACCGAATCCTCGCGCTCGGGGCTCATGCGGCAAGTCCCCACCGGGTGATAAACCGTGGCGGCGCGGGCGCGGAAATCGGCGACCAAACCCAATTCATCCAGCCCCAGCAGGTCGGGTGTCAAGGCTTCAGCGATCAAGCCTTGCATGGCGCGCGAGCGCGCGATCCGCTGCAGCAGCCGTCCACCAAAGACCACATCCCGAAGATCTTTGTCGGTGGACAGGTAATTCGGTTGAATGTGCGGCGGGCTGCGAAAATCCGCCGTCGTGATGTCGATCCGGCCCACGCTCGTCGGCCGGGTCGGTTGAAAACATAAATAAAACCCGGGAAACGGATCGACCTCGATCCGCGTCCGCTTCGCATCGCCGCTGCCGTACGTCACGGGATTGAAGTAGAGCTGCACGTCCGGCCGAGTCGCGTCCGGGTCGGCGCGCAAGAAGCCGCCGAATTGGTTGACACTGAGTGCCAGCGGTCCTGCCCGCGTCAGCAGGTACTTGAGGCCGGCGCGAAACTTTCCGAAGGTCGAGTGCAATTCGTCATTCAGCGTCGGTTGCGTGGCCTTGAAGGAATAGACCGCGGCGAGATGATCTTGCAGATGACCGCCCACGGCCGGATTATCGACCCTGGGAGTGATCCCTCGCTCCGCGAGTCGCGCTCCCGGGCCGATACCGGAGAGCTGCAACAATTGTGGCGAGTTGACGGCGCCGCCGCAGAGAATCACCTCGGCATCGGCCCGGGTGTAGTGCGAGTCTCCGTCGCGCCACCACTCGACACCGACCGCACGCGCACCCTCGAAGCGGATCCTGCCGGCCCAGGCGTTCAGTTCCAGTCTAAGGTTGGCCCGGCGCAGCGCCGGGCGCATGAACGCGTCGGCGGCGGAGCGGCGCCTGCCGTCGCGAATGGTGACCTGGTAACAGCCGAGCCCCTCGGGGGTGGGACCGTTGAAATCGGTCGTCCAAGGCACACCCAGTTCCCGCGCCGTTGCCTGCCATTGCGCGCGGGTCGCGTGCAGCAGGGGGGTGACGTCCTTGACGTCGAGCGCACCGTCGGTGCTCGCGCGGCCGTCGGGGTCGACCCGACGCTCGGTGCGTTCGAAGTAGGGCCGGACGTCGTCCCAGCCCCAGCCGACATTACCCATGGCGCGCCAGTCGTCGAAATCCTGGGGGATGCCGCGGCAGTACACCAGGGCATTGATGGAACTCGAGCCACCGAGCACGCGGCCGCGGGGCCAGTACATGCTGCGGCCATCCAAGCCGGGAATCGGCGCCGTCTGATATTTCCAGTTGACCCGCGGATCGGCGAAGGTGCGTCCATAGCCGATCGGCGTCTTGATCCAAAAGCGCGAATCGGTTCCGCCGGCCTCGAGCACCAAAATCTTGCGACGCGCATCGAGCGACAGGCGATCGGCAAGCACACAGCCGGCGGTGCCCGCGCCGATGATGATGTAGTCGTAGGATTCCACGCAACGAGCTTAAGCTAGTCGACCGCCGTTGCTATGCCATTTCGCGATTCCCCCATGTCATTTCTCGAAAGCGGCGGTTGCCTTCGTCGGCGTCGCGCAACGCGGCCGAACCCTGTATGGTGCGAGTCCTAGGAGGTGCATAGTTTGAGTATCAGCGCGATTGACATCCCACGCAGTAACGCTCCTTCCTCGGTCGAGCGCTGGTATGTGCTCATGCTGATGTGCCTGATTTATTCGATCAACATCGCCGACCGTTATGTCGTCTCCACCGTCCTCGAGCCCATCCGTCTGGAGTTGCATCTGACCGATGGGGGCGTGGCCTTTCTCACGGGCATCCCTCTCGCTTTATTTTATGTCGCTTTCGGGATCCCGATTTCCTGGCTGGCGGACCGCTCGAACCGGCGCAACATCCTCGCCGCCGCGCTCATCATCTGGTCCGGTTTTACAGCGCTGTGCGGATTTTCGCGTAATTATTTCGAGTTCCTGCTGGGCCGCATCGGCGTCGGCGTCGGCGAGGCCGGCGGCACGCCGCCGTCGACGGCCATCGTCTCGGATTGTTTCCCGGCCGATCGGCGACCCATGGCCATGACGGTGCTCGCGTTGGGTGCACCCATCGGTGCCTGGCTGGGCGCCGATATGGCGGGTCACGTCGCGCACCTCTTTAGCTGGCGGGCCGCGTTCATCGCCTTAGGATTACCCGGGTTGGTGGTCGGCATCATCGTCTACCTCACCGTGCGCGAACCGGTGCGCGGCCGGCTCGATGCCCTCGTCGATGACGTCAAACCCTCGCTGCTCGAATCCTTGAGCTTTCTCTGGAAACAGAGGGCTGCGTTTCACGTTGTCATGGGCGGCGGCGTGTGCGCGCTCTGGGGCTGGGGACTCATCTACTGGACGCCAACCTTTTTGCAGCGAGCTTACGAGCTCGACGTGGGTCAGGCGGGCGCCGTCACGGGCAACATTCACCTCTGGGGCGGTTCCCTCGCGACGGTGGGCACGGCGTGGCTGTTGTCCCGTCCGTCGATGGCCGATCCGCGTCGTGTCGTGTGGCTGTTGGCGGGCGGGATCGGCCTTGCCACCATTCCGTCGATGATTGCCTACGCGACGCATTCGCTGTGGCTATGCCAGCTGATGTTCTGCATTTTCATCCCGGCGATCTATTTTTATATCGGACCCTGCTTCGGCCTGCTCAACAACCTGGCGCCGTGCCACATGCGCAACATGTTCATTGCCATTTCGCTGCTGGTGGCCAACATCTTGAACCTGATCGTCGCTCCCTGGGTGGTGGGCGCACTCTCCGACTGGTTCGCCGGCGCTCATGCCACCGATGCGGCGTCACTACGCTCGGCGCTGCTCTGCCTGGCGCCGACGGGATTGTGGGCGGCCTATCATCTGTTCATGGCCTCGCGCACCATCGTCCAAGATCAGCGCCGCGCCATCGGCTACACCAAGTCCTGGCCGCCTTGAGGATTGCTGTCCCGAAGCGACGATAGAGACAGTCACATGCCCAAGACACCGCTCGATCGACGTTGGCTGCCGTTGAACGCGCTGCGCGCCTTCGAAGGCGTGGCCCGCCATTTGAGCTTCACCGCCGCCGCCAATGCCCTGCTGATATCGCAAAGCGCCTTGTCGCGGCATGTGATCGCGCTGGAGAAGTTGATCGGCACGCAGCTGTTCGAGCGCCGACCGCATGCGCTGGTGCTCACCAAGGCCGGCCAGACGTTGTTGCCCGCGGTCATGAAATCCTTCGATCGGTTGGAGTATGCGCTCGACGACATACGTAACGATGCGCTCACCCATGTCAGGACTTTGCGGGTGCAAATGCCGCCGAGCTTCGCGGTGCATCTGGCGGTGCCCATACTGCGCGATTTCCGGTGTGCCGCGGCGGAGGTGGAAATCGATTTGGTGAGTCCCCACGGCGTCGGGCCGCCGCCCGGGGATGTGGACGTGGCGGTGGTCTACTCGAAGCCGACCGTCAGCGAATTGGTGACCGATCTGTTGTGGCCGGTGCGGCTGCGGCTCATGTGTCATCCGAGCGTCGCGGCTCGGCATCAGGGCAAGAGTCTCGCCGATTTCATCGCCGCCAATGAATTGATCCACGTGCGTATTTCCGACATGCCTCGCCACCACCTTTGGACGCAATTCGTGCGCCAGGCGAATCTCGGCAGCTTGCCGGTCGAGCGCGGGCTGGTCTTCGACACCGCGGTACTCGCGGTGCAATACGTGCTGAGCGGGGAGGGGGTCGCACTGCTCGACAGTTATCTGTTCGACGACACCCTGCGAACCGGCAGCCTGGTCAGTCCCTTCGAGCATAGCCTGGATGATGGCTATGGTTATTATCTGACCACCCATCCGGAAGGCTTGAGTGATACGGCCATCGCGCTGTTCCGGTCCTGGCTCATCGAGCGCTTCGGCACGGCTTCGGCGAAGGAGACGGCTGGCATTCACCTTGCTGTTTCGAATGATTGATCGCGCAATTGGTTTCTAACGGGAGCATGTATGAAAAGCCACGCAAAAGTGGTGGTGATCGGCGGCGGTGTCGTCGGTGCCAGCGTTCTATATCATCTGACCAAAGCGGGTTGGAAGGATGTGTTGTTGATCGAGCGGGCGGAGTTGACCTCCGGATCGACGTGGCATGCCGCCGGCGGCATGCATACCGTCAACGGTGATCCGAATGTGGCAAAGCTGCAGCAATACACCATCCAACTGTACAAGGAGATCGAGGCGATCTCCGGGCAGTCCTGCGGTGTCCACATCACCGGCGGCATCATGCTCGCCGGCACCCGCGAGCGCCTCGATTGGTTGAAAATGGCGAAGGCGCGCGGCCGTTATCTCGGCATGGAACTCGAGATGCTGTCGGTGGATGAGGCCGAGAAGCTCTTTCCGTTGATGGACAAGAAGCATTTTGTCGGCGCTATGTACGATCCCATCGAGGGTCACGTCGATCCCTATGGTGTGACCCATGCCTACGCGAAATCCGCGCAAATCGGCGGCGCTGAAATCGTGCGGCAAACCCGCGTCACCGATCTCAAGCCACGAACGGATGGCGGCTGGGAGGTGATCACCGACCACGGCAACGTGGTAGCGGAGCACGTCGTCAATGCCGCCGGTCTGTGGGCTCGCGAGGTCGGCCGAATGGTGGGCATCGAGTTGCCGGTGCTCGCCATGGAGCATCAGTATCTCATCACCGGCGATATGCCTGAGCTCGTCGGCAAGAAGGAGCAGCTCCATGCCATCGATTTCGAGGGCGAGATTTACATCCGCCAGGAACGCGCCGGCATGCTCATGGGGACTTACGAACGCGCCGGAGTGCCCTGGTCCGAAACGGCTACGCCATGGGATTTCGGCCAGGATCTGTTGCCGAACGATCTCGAGCGAATTGCCCCAAGTCTCGAACTGGGCTTCCAGCATTTCCCGGCGCTGGAAGGCGCCGGCATCAAGAAAGTAGTCAACGGGCCGTTCACGTTCGCGCCGGACGGCAACCCGTTGATCGGGCCGGTGCGCGGCTTGTCGAACTTTTGGGTGGCCTGCGGAGTCATGGCGGGCTTCAGCCAGGGCGGTGGTGTTGGTCTCGCCCTGTCGCAGTGGATGGTGGAGGGTGATCCCGGCGCCGATATCTGGGGCATGGACGTGGCGCGCTATGGCGATTGGACCAC
>Ga0116226_10004700_pt1 | contig 12110 bp, 6 predicted proteins | sample S1TSphfallax_FD_89692 | JGI IMG/M metagenome (GOLD analysis project Ga0116226, IMG submission 89692) | Host-associated microbial communities from peat moss isolated from Minnesota, USA - S1T2_Fa - Sphagnum fallax MG | ecosystem: Host-associated > Plants > Peat moss > Unclassified | place: USA... | reverse complement strand
TTTCATGTTATTCTAAATTCCCTAAGGTATTTATAGGTTATTGTAAGCTATTATAGGTTATCCATGTAACTTATTATAACCTAAAGCAGGCTAGGATAAAAATAGGCTATTACTAGGCCTTGTTCTAACACTATTAACCATACTATTACTAAGCTTCTTGTATGCTATAAGATTTATAGGCTACTATTATGCTATCTAAAACAAGGTTCTTAAGAAAGTGACTAGTTCAATGCAATTACATGATTAAGTTTGCAACACAATCATAAGATTGTCTAATCATAAAACAATGTTTTTCACATAATGAATAAAATATCTTCTATTTTTTATTAACCATGCAATAGTTTTAAACTTGGCTCTTGTAATCAAATCTTGTTTAAATAAATAATTTTGGTAGATTTCTCTTTTTTTGTAAAATATAAAGTGGTTTAAAATTTGAGTATTTTGATCATAATGGTTTGAATGTTTAATATCAAAGTAATACCAATATATTTATTTGAGTTTTGCGAGAACCTTTTTTACACTAAATATAGCCAAAAAATCTGTGAGAAGTATAAACTAGTTTTAGCCTTAAATGTTGTCACATCTTTTTTGTTAATTACAAAGTTTTCTTTCCTAGATTTTGAAATTATCTCTGAACTTGAATGTTTACATCAATTTTGTGTGTTTTTTGGATTTATCTATCCAATAGAATGTGGTTTTTTTTTTTCATTGGTATATATTAAGACTCGGTCTTATCTTGTGCAAAATTTGAAACCATTTAAAAGTTTTCAACAAATCTAAATTTTTTTCTTTACAAATTATCATATCATTGTGAATGTTTACTATTTTGATTACACTTGGAAATTCTTTTGTTTGCTTTGTCTTTTGATGTTCGATGTTTTTTGTGTATGATCATGGAGTTGGTGTTCAGCTCCAAAAGCAATTGTCATTGTCAAATTGAGTAAGAAGAGGAAAGCCCTTGTGAATTATGTAGTCTATATTATTGGTGTCTAATAAAAGATGTTGGGTGGGTCATTTGATAAGTACATTTTGAGTCATTATGGCTCCCGTGATATTGTTGGCAATGGATATGACTAATGACTATGCATATATGACTATTACTTTGACTACGGGTTCCAACTTTGTGAGCACTTATTTTTTCTAATTGAATTTTGGGGGATACATCATAATCATGAGTTTTGTTGTTATATATGTTCAAAAAATTCTTTTGAGAGAGGTAATTCGATGTTTGTGTTGAAGCTTGGTCCACAACAATCATTGAAAACATAAAGCCATAAACCTTATTTCTCCAAATTTGTTACAACACACTATTTGAAACTTAATCCAAAAGGATGAATTTGAAGAATTTAATAACCTCCAAATGGTAGTGATCAAGATCTATGGTAGATTTGTTTGAAGTCATTCGTTCTTGTGGTTTTTAATGGTGATGATGCATAGGATATTTAATCATTTGTGTTCTTCATGGAATTTTAGGCATAATATATGTAATTGGTGGAGAATTACAACATTGGGAAACCAAACACTCCCTATGAAAAGTAGTAGCAACATTATTTACAATGGACATCAATTGATAACCAACTATGTCAAACTTTGTAAATTTTGATGACCCAAATTCCTAGATGATGCTCATTTCATTTGTCTAATTTTTGTTGTTTTGAGACAATTGTTTTTATAGATCTTGCAAATAATTTCAAGTGAGATTTTGCAAATTATTATGGTGCAAATTTCCACATGATGTTTATGTTGTTTGTTTGGTTTTTGTTGTTTTGAAATAATATTATTTCTAATTTGAATGCATGTTTTGTTATAGTTGGTCATTTTGAGTGTAGTTCTTGGAGGTTATTTGCAAGTTTTGAAGTTACATGATGAGTCACAATAGTGATGTAGATGTTCCAAATTATAGATATGATAGCATGTAATGCTAATGCAAATTGTTTACATGATGAATGTAGTTTCATCTTCTAGCTTTCAAATAATATGTCTAGAAAAATCCTAACTTTTGAATAATGATGTAGGTCTTGTGCATGATTAATGTCGTATGGTTTGTGTAAGATTGTTTTTTTATGAAAAAATCCTATTTGTGTTTTTTCTAATGACTTGTATGATGTTGGTCCACATTTCTTGCATGATGAATGTTGTATCAATTTTGTGCCTTTCAAATAGTGTGTTTATAAAAATTCTAGATTTTGAAAAGTGGCATATATAGTTGGGCATGACATTAATGGATAAAGTGATCTTGTTTGGACTACCTTATTTTGTGGTATCCTATATAAATGATTGAAGGTCTACAAACATTTAGTTCTTATGAAAACAATTTTACATGAATATATGATAAGAAATGATGAATGTTTTTTTGTTCTGGGTGCAAGCAAGGTAAAGTAGACAACTCATTACTTTTTGTCAAAAACATTTACATGTAGCCATGAAAAAGTTTTAATTTATTGAAAGTAAAAGCAAATTGTAAAATAATTAATATGATGATAATTTCTCACTTTATATTTTAGATGTTGAAAATTTTCATCAAAAAAGTAGAATTAAGTAGAATTTAAAAAAATATTTCTACTAGCACAAAATGTCTCATCTTACAAAATGGGTTACATGTAGATGAAATATAATATTTTTAAAAAATTAACTTCATGGAGCCCTGAAAAATACTTATGTATGATCAAATTGTGGATGTTATAATTAAAATATATTAAATTTTTAATATGAAGTAGGTTTGAACACCATTTTGACCCAGTTATTTTCAAATGTATTTTCAATCTATTTTTATGATACCAAAATTGTTCAAAATTTATATCCAACTCTTAACAATTAAATGCAGGGCCCTATGGTTTTATATTTCTATTTCAAAATATTTTGAATATACTTTCTTGTGTCCATATAAAAAAATATTCCATTTTTTAATTGGATTTTGAACTAACTACTTTTTTTTGTTTATTTTGCCTTGCCAACACCCTTTGGTCAACATATGTATATGTGTTATCAACATTAATTGTTTTGTGGTTATGATTTACTACCTATTGTAAGCAAGTTGAACATTATAATTCCAACAGTTCATGATTTAAATATGTGTGTTAGGTGTCATCTAACCTCACACCAACTATAAGATTAAGCACAAAATTAAAGAAAAATACGTGACTACATTTTTTATGGACCTTGGATACAATTTTTTTGGGTTCGAAACTCTTAATGAATTCAAGGCAAAAAAACACATGGATATCATATTGTTCAATGACAAGAAACTTTTTTGCAAGTTCACTTTGAGTTCAATCACAAAATTATCAAGTATTCAATTTTGAAAACAAAGGGCTAACCTCTTTTGATAATTTTTAGCACTTTTGTTTTTTACAAATTTTGTGACAAGTTTTGGTTGTTCTATATCAAATCACATTTTGGGCCTTATTACAATATTATGGTGAATATTGAGTCCAATAACCAAATATTGAATATTGACAAAGGAGTGTTCAATTTGTGGATAATGGATATTAAGTAATAACTTATGACATATTTTATGGGACAAGGTTAAGTTGATGGGTCTTGTTGGGTTTTTATTATAAATAAAAAACACTCTACTTGTCACTTGTATTTTTGTGGTGACAACCATTATTGTTTTTCTAGTTTTTTCTTTAAAATGTTGCTTCAATGTTTTATATTTTCATAGTAATCTAGTCTTGTATTTGTCATTGGTGTTCTTGCTTGCAAATGTTAAAGATATTATCAAGATGCAAGTGTATTAATCATGCTAAAATTGTGGTTAATACTTTTTATAAAGACCCTCCATTTCAAACTATTTTAGATGCAAAATGTTGTCAATGATTATGCTCTATTAATCTATTTAAAGGTAATTTAATGTTTTTTAAATTTTGATTGGATCTTCAAAGTTGTGACTTTACTTTATTTGATCCTTTCACTTAATCTTGCATTCACTTGTAGGCTAGTATTATACATGTGTTATTTTTTACTTCATGTATAAAAGCCAAAGATTGACTATTGGTGATCACAATTTTATACTTCCATTTAAATTGTATAAATTGTGCATTGTTGGATTATATTTTTCAAAATTTTGCTTCAATGTAAATAACTTTATAAATTTTTTTGTTCTTCCTTTTTATATAACAATTTTTGTAGCTTTGCACATTTGTTTGAGTTTTTTTTGCATTATGGAATAGTTTTACGAAACCCTTGTAAATAGTTTTATAACTTTTGTGTTGTTTGTTTTGTGTAGAACATATTCTTACTACTTCATATATGCTTAAATATTTTTGGGTTCTTAAGTAGTTGTGAATTACTTCTTGTGTTTTGGTAGAAGGTTTAGAACTTGTTGCATTTAATTTTCGTGTAATATATATACGAAGATTTTTTTTCTATATTCTCAACAAATATGAGTGGTGTATTGGGAACTTTTAAACTTGTTTCATTTGTATTGTGTGTATTTGTAACATAAATGTCATAAGAATTAAAAAATTCCAAAATATTGCACCTATTACAATGGTGCATTGTCATCTATGTTGTACAATCTCATTTTCAAAACTAAATTAAATTTCGTTGCAATTTTTCCTAATCATAAAGCTTCTTATGTTATCATAACTATCAAAGATTATTTTTGTTTCGATTTTTGTGGAATTTTGATGTAATCATCTCTTGTAATATAGTCACAATAAATTTTATTGTTTCCTTACAATTCTTTTTTACTCTTTTTTTATATTTTGTGTTTTTATAATATAGAACTTGTACTAGTTGTAGTGTTTGATGTTATATCCAATTGTTATTACACCATCTAAATTGCAATTTTTTATTCTAATGTTCAATATAAAGTTTTGTATATTTGTATAGAATTCATTATTTTACAATATTCATCTAGTTGAAACCCTGGACTCTTAAATCTTTCATGCAAATTTCAAGTTTTATTTCTATTTAAAATTTTCTATTTTTTTGGAAATTTAATTTTTGACAATATTTAATTTACATACAATTCTTTAGGTTCAAAAATTATTTAGGTTATTTTTTTTATAAATAATTTTAATACCTCTTAATGTTGTCATTTCTAAGTATTCTTGAACCAAATTTCTTAAATCCAAAATATTAAAAATTGAAATGATTTTTTTAAAGGCTTGATTTGTTACATTTTAATATATAAATTTATTACAAAGTTGTAGATTTCTTGTATATCCAAAAAACTCATAAATAATATATGTATTTAAGTTCCATTTTGAAAGAAAAAATTTAGTTGATTTTATTCTTGTAAATTAAATAGCTATTATCTTACAAATTTTGAATAATTATATTCAAAAAAAATTCTTTGGTAGAAACTATAGGGGTAAATTTTCAATTATCCAATGTTGGTCTGCAACATATTACCAATTTTTTATCACAACAAGGTTATTGTTTATTTGATGTTGTAACATATTTACTAAATATTCAAAAACTTCAATGACAATTTGATTTTTTGCATGACCTACATAATGGGTAGGTGAACAACATATGAAAAATTGTCTATTCAAAAAATGTTGATGCCAATTAAGATGTAAAATTGTGAATAGGTACATATATTCATCTTTTTCAAAAATCAATGACACCTAACCATGTAATATAGTTTAGGTTACAATCTTTGTGAAGTTTTTTTCTTAATTCCACAAAATCATGACATGAATTTTTTTGCCATTTTTGTTGATTTTTGGTGTCATCAAACTTATCTATAATATTTTTGTATAACAATGTTGAAATGGTTTAAAGGACCTCATTTTGAAAAGTTTGGGTCCAAATGAAAAATAATGAACCAATGTGTTTATTTTAGATTAAGATTATCATATATTTGAGATCCTTTTGTCAAAAAAAATTCTTAAGTCAAAAATTTCAATCAAATCTTTTGCAATGTGTTATTTTTAAAAAAACATAGTTGCATCAATATGTCACATGTTTTGTGTTTATCATTTTTGAATAAAATATGAATTTTTGGAACTGTTAAAATTTTATTAGGTTCTACATTTCATTTTGAAACAGGATCCCAATTTCAAATCATACAAAAACATGTTAACTATTTAAAGATTTATTTTCTAGTATTATAAATTAAAACTTTGTTTCAAACACCATATACTTTGCACCACATTTACATTTCACAAAGGATTAATAAATTTCAATTTCTTTATAAAAAAAATCAAGTCATTGGTTACTTGTATTTCAAGTGTTTTTGAGATGTGTATAATAATATTTTATTACTAAAAACAAAATTGAATCATATACCCATTATTATGAACACAAAATGATCAGCTATAAACTTTTCGAAAACACAAACGTGTTTAAAAAAATAAACGATATTTTAAATCACTGAATTTCAAACATGTGGATTACTTGACGATCATGGATTATTGTGGATGGAAAACCTTCCGTAGAGAAATGATAAGATTAAATCAAAGATAATAATGGAATGAAAATGCTGATCTTTGACAAGAAAATTATTATTCCAAAAATTACTTAAAATAGCTGAAATCATCATGGAAAAATCTTGTTTAGCACATTAGAAACAATATTAGTTGCTTAAAATAGTTTGCACCATTTAGAAATCTTCCTATCACCATTTATAATTCAAAGTTTTAAAAAACGAATTGAGAACTAGGGGGTTTTTTTATTTTGAAATTTTTGAAAAACCCAAGACCAAAGGGTAAAAGAAAATCAATGCACTTGACCAACACCACATTTCATAAGCATATGGAGGCGCCTTACAATGGGGAGCAAGAAAGCTCCATACAAGGGCCAACCTTGCACACTACAAGTTCCTCCGCCAGTTAAAGCAGCTTGCAGCTACACTAGAAAACTCCATGAAGTGCTTTACATATGAAAAAGTTATGATGACATAAAATAACCAAGTTCCTCATTCTCCCCCTCCACGCAAACCATCTAGTGCCAACACAAGTAAGTTCCAGTTCTTCTAAGAAGTCCTACCAAGCAAGAAAGCTAGTGCAAGACACATGTATTTTCATAAGGGTCATATACTATGGGCTTTTTCGAACCCACGAACGTAAGAGCGTATCCCCACAGGTGCTCAGTATGTGACCATGCACATTAAAATTTGATGGAAGCAAAGGCAAAACGTGCCTGCTTAGCTCAGGAAAGTCGTTTTCCTCCTGCAAATGTCTACAGTTTTTTTATTCACAGCAATTCTATGCACTGCTAGAAAAAAGAGTGTAATAAATATGACCTGACTGCTGCTGATTCTTGTTTCAGATTGGCCAATCATAATGTTTGGTCCATGTGGTTTTTTCTATTAGTAGTTCTCAGCTATTGCAAGTCCCAGTTTCAGTTTTATTGGTGGGGTTGCAAAAAAGTAAATAACAAAAACTAGGATGTGAGAAATATTTTGCTTTTGCCTTTGCTTTTGCTCAAGGCCAAAAGCGAGTGTCTCTTAGTTAGTCACGCTTGTTCTATGGAGCATAGCATCAAGGACACTTTTTATTCTCAGTTTTTTCTTTCGAATGTCTTTTCCTTTGCCTCTTTCTCAACCAAGATATGTCCACGCAAAGATCCTATCCAAGAGAGAGGTGGCCGATTATTTTTGGGGGGAGGGGGAGAGGAGGGACGAAGAGTATATGCTTCACAAAAGAGGCATATGTGTGAAGCAAAAGCATATGTGTGAAGCATGGAAGGGTGTCTAAGGATATATATTCGGCATATCCCAAACTCCCTTTAGAAAAGCTTGCTAAAAAAGAAAACAATCCTTTGAGCATATGCTGCCCTCCAACTGACTCCTGTGTGTGGGTGGGTGAATAAAAAATAAAAAAATAAAAAGCCAAGGTTCCAACTACTCATACGTACACTTCTAAATGTTTTTGTAACTGCAAAATCATGAATTGTGTGGCGTCATGGTGCAGAAACCGAAAGCTGACCCAACCCATTTTCTTATATTTATTTTTTGAAAAGTCGATTGGAGTAATCACAACCTTGTCAGTGTGGACAAGGCCCCTTTTCCATAATGGGTAGCCGGAATTTCGGACAAAATAGATATCTTTAGGGATCTTATGATATGCGGAAGACTCCAACTTCTCAAAGGTGTTGATATGTACGGCCTGTTTGTTGTTCAGAATGCCCGGTTTCTTGGGGAGGAAAAGTTCTGCTTGAATTTATTTATTTATTTATTTATGATTGATAACATGCCTTCCAGATGCACTAGAAAATGGTTTTGACAATGCTTTCACAATGCTGAAAACAAACACTGATTGGAGATAGCAAATATGAAATAAATTCCAGTGACAATATGACAATTTCAGAGCCATTCTGGATTATAATTCGTCATAGATCAAATTTCATTTTACAATCATTTTTTGTTGTTTGTTTTGCACCTTTTCAATGTTTTGGTCTGTTTGTATCTTGTTGCTTTTCTTACACTCTTTCAATGTCTTTTTTCCTATAATTTTTTAAAATTTATATCTTGTTGTGAACTTATTTAATGAATCAGACTTTCATTGACAAGAGTGAAAAATATATTAATGAAACAAAATGACATATAGTGAAATTTATAAAATTTTATCTTTTGAAAAGAAAAATTTGATTTCAACAAAATTATTATGTCCATAAAAAATAATTAAATCACTGTCACTGGTAGTGCAAACAGCATGGAGCCCAAATACAAACTTGTTATAATATTGTTGCAATGCACACCAACTAAAAAGAACTTCTTTTTTTTTCCAGTAACTTGGGCACACCCTATAATAAACTCACATGCCATAATGCATATACCATAGTGCCTTGGCAACTTTGACACGTTTGTTGAATAATTAAATAAATAATTTTCATTTCCACAAATAGAATATTCTTGAAGATTAAAAAAAATCAAAAAAAATTTATCTCTTTGAGAAAAAAAATTGAGAAATTTTCATGGCAACATTTCAACATTTCAACATTTCTGAAAGTAAATTATAATATAATTAGTGTCGAAGATGTCAAGGTACTCAGGCACCTACATAGACATGTAAGGAAAGCTGTATCAACTACTGTCCCACACAGTGACAAAGTGGATGACATCATACTCACGTCCCTAGCTATAATTTAGAGAATATAATTTTCATCAGGGTCACTTTAGATGGGGGTCCGAGGTCCAAGGAAATAGAGGAATCCCGTTGGATGAGAGCCATAAATAGGACCCACGGCCTTTAGACCAAAAAGTGGCAAATCAAGGCTAAACCTACATGGCACCATTTCGGAGGCAGAATCAATTGGTTCAGACCCCCCCAAAAAAAGTTAACAAGGAGAGCTCAAGATTTGAAGAACCAAAATGGAAGCTAGGGTACAAGGCAGGGTCCAACTCAAGGATTCAATTTGCTTCAAATGGGTCCAAATTGGGTCCTAGGAATTTGAATCCGGTACGCCATCTAAAGTGGGCCTTAGTGTGGGGCTGCCAAGGTACTATGGTCCTTACTTACATGTGAGGAAAGCTGCATTTGCATTGCGTAGAGTCCCAGACAGACTGACAAAGAACCCCATGAGCTTTAGAGAATGAATTTACTGGCCAGGAAAGTCTTTGAGAACAAGGCATCACAAATACGCTGGCCCTGGCAATAGATAAGATGTTGTACATCTAAATGTTGTGTCCACACTCTGAACACCAAAAAAATTCGTTCCTATCTAAACAGTCTAAACACTTTCACCAAAGAAACCGGTTCACCTAATATGAAACCAGTTCTAATAAGGTAAACTTCCAAAAGTTGGATGCAATGAGATAGGCCCTGGGCAGGGTCCAATAAACAAACCAAAAACAAAACAAATCCTCGACATTCTGATTCCTTGCAAATAACAAGGAGTTCCCCATTTTATGCACGGCATATGCAAACATCCCCAGTTTGTGAATAGCTAGGGACGTGAGTATGATGTCATCCAAATGACCAAAAAGACTTACGGATGTATCATGTAATTATTTTAAAAGTTTTTGAGTTTTTTTCTTTCTGCCTCCGACCACTTGTGTGGTAAAAGAAGTTCAATCTAATGTTACAAGGGGTTTTTACAAGATGGAAACCAAAAAGTAAGGTTAATTGTCCAAAGTCATAGAGAAGGTTGGGTATATTTTGGATGAAAAGAACCAAAGCTCTTCACACTCATGTGAGTTGTGTTGAATGTATATGAAATAGTTCTTCAAGCAAAAGAAGGCTAAATGAATTGAAACTTCAAATTTTGGCATTGGGAAAATATGTAATGTCTATATTGTTATTTTTTCCTAGCAAAATTTCGTTATTCTTTGACAAAGAAATTTGGAGAAAAAACTTCTAATGTAACTTTGAATATTTTTTCCTTTTTTAAAAAACTTGCCAAATTTTTTAAATAAAAAAATGAAAGATAAATTAAAATCACACCTATAGCTGATGAAGGAAGGAAAACAGAGCACAAAGTATGCAAGATAAGGGAAAGGAACAGGGAAGCAGGTTTGAATATGGTAAGTAGTAAGGAGAAATTTTCATTCTTCGTGGAAGCACATTATTTGCTTTCAAAAGCAAACACACCATCACACGCAATGGCCTCTCTTTCTCTGTCTCTCTCCCCATCACCTTCTTTCATACTCATTACCAACATTAGTTTTGGCTCAGAATTGTGCTTTCCATGCCTCTATCATGCCTGCCATTGCTTCACTTTGCTCAGCCTCTACCATGAGTGTCATCGTGTAGTTTTGGTCTTGTATCATTGCGTATGAAATAGAATGGATCATGTTGCCAAACTTTTTGCTCCATGATGCACAACATGGGGTCTCCAATGTTTTTTTTTTCCAAAACCCACAATTACAAAATTAAGGTCTGGGATGGCAGATTATGTCATTTCCTTGACCACAATGTATGACATAATCTTCTGGAGATTATTACATAGTCATGATAGTGAACACAAGCTCTATTGAACATGATTTTTTCAAGTATTTGTTGAATCTACTACCCCCAGACCTTAGTGGTAATGGAATGGTTTTGCCCTTGCCCATTATGTTGGGTTTAGAGGATAGGTTACCCCCGTTATGTTGGGTTTAGACCATAGGTTACTAATGTAAGAGGGTTAATAGGATAGGTTACCAGTTGTGGTTCATTCATAACTGAGGATTACAAGCAACCCAGCACTCACCAGTGTACCATTCATTGGAAACCCACTTACAAACGGTAGGGTAAGTGTAACGAATCTAGTCAAGTGAGAGTAAATTGATTTATACTTACATTGTTATATACAACCATTTACACACTATTTTCACTTACACTCATGTTAAAGTCAAGGGGGGCTAATAACAGTTGTTTTTCAGCAAGACAAAACTGGCCCACCTTGCCAACTGTGCGCAAGGCCAATTTTGTTACACTCCTTGCATCCTCCCTGGGAGTGCACAAGGTTTGACTGATTCTGGCTCTTACCTGACCATGCTTGGCAGGTTCAATAACAGGCTCACTAGGAACCCAAATCAACCAGACCCTGCCCCATCCCTAGTACATATTGGTTAGTATATAGACAACCAGATTGGTAAAATATGGGACAGAAGTACAACAAATCAATGTTTCCTGTTCATACATCATCCATCCTGCACATGGTGTGTGCATGCTGGTTCACTCTAGTCATACTCTCTGGCAGCTTGACTTAGAGCATCCCCACCGGTGCTCAGTATGTGATCCTGCACATTAAAAATTGGCTAAAGAAAAGTCAACCCATGCCGGTTAAATTGGCTCACGAAAATAGTTTTTCCCCTGCATGTTTGCTCACTTTGCTGAGGCTGGTAAAAAGCGCAGCAAAGCTGTACACCTGCTAGAGAAGAGTGTAATAATATGATATGACTGCTGATCTCTGTTTTTGATTAGTCAATCATAATGATTGGTCCAGGTGGTTTGCGATTAGTAGTTCCCACCTATTTGCAGTCCTGGTTTCAGTTTTATTGGTGGGGTTGCAAAAAAGAAAATAAGTAAACTTGGATGTGAGAAATATTTTTGTTGGGTCGCATACTGAGCACCATTGGGGATGCTCTTACAAAGAAACACAGCAGCACTGAATAGAGAGCCAAGTGTCAGCTCTCTCGGACTCATTCCCTTCCTAACAAGTCACATGGCATTAAGGCCCACTTTAGATTGGGCGGGTCCAGGGTCCAAATTCCTAGGAACCAATTTGGA
>Ga0116226_10004699_pt1 | contig 12111 bp, 7 predicted proteins | sample S1TSphfallax_FD_89692 | JGI IMG/M metagenome (GOLD analysis project Ga0116226, IMG submission 89692) | Host-associated microbial communities from peat moss isolated from Minnesota, USA - S1T2_Fa - Sphagnum fallax MG | ecosystem: Host-associated > Plants > Peat moss > Unclassified | place: USA... | reverse complement strand
TTCCATATTACAAAGGAAAAGGACACTTGAAATGTGATTACAAATTTCAAAATTAAGTGAGGTCAAAATTAGAAAACTAAACATGAAGTTTCTTAATTTGTCAAATAATCATTTAATAGACAAAAAAACATTATATGGTACCTAAACTTTAATTTGAAAATGAAGTAAAAGAAAATTATTTTAAATAATAGAAAACCCTAAAATTTTACTTTACAAAAGTTTTGGTAAAGATTTCATGGTATTTTGATTTTGGAGCCATTAACATATGACCCAAAAAAATAGTAACCTTGACAAAATTTATGCATAAAAAAATGAAAACCATAACAAGGGGAAATAGATGAAGTAGCATGCAAAATAAACCATATTTACAAAATTCTTCTTTTACCAACATTCGCAATCCTATAAATGAAGTTGTTAGGTTCTTGCCTTCCAACATCCATCAAAATATTAAATACCCAATGGCCAAGGTGAAATTATTTGGTATTATGCATCCACATCCACACAAACATCTTACCTACAACTTATCTTCATGTTATAAACAAGTAACTTCTTGCAATAACTCACGTTCTCACAACACATACACCATAGCTTCTTTATAAAATGATTTTTCTTATTAATAATAAGTCCTTCATATAAAGTGATTCACCTATTGTATATTAGTTCTTCCTTAAAATTGGTGAACCCCTAATAATTTTTCTTTTCCCCTTTTACACTATTTTCATACATTGTGAGACATAACTTTTAATAGGTATAATAATTATATTTTATTAATAACCTCATTAATAGTTTGGTTTATTGCTTCAAGGCCTTGAACAACATGGTTCGACCAATTGACCTTGTCCACAGTTAGTTTGCAAATACTATGTACAACTTGATATAATGATTAATTGATTTGTCCCTAATTGGCTTGCACATTATATGTACAAGTTAATTAGTTGACTTGTGTTAACTAGGTTGATTTAGACTTTTACAAACTCGTACCCTTATTTAGGAAAAAAAAATGTTTCACATTATCCCCTTTTTAAAGTTGCATGTGCCCACATAGTTCAATATTTTTGCAAATGTGTTTGATAGCACAACCTTTCTTGGGCCTATTGACTTTTTTGAATCATGGTGTTTTTTGTGAATTGAATTGCTCATAATTTGTTCGTGCATTAATTTGGTTCCAATTTGTTATAATCATTTTTTTTTAAAATTTAACACAACTTTGAATTTTTTGGGTGACTTCATCCTAGTATCATTTTGAAGCTGCCATCTCCTACGTAGGTGTTAAGGTTCATTTTCCATTTCATACATTGACATAAGTTCTCGATAATAGCGTGGAAAGTTAAATTGAACTAAAAGACGTTTTTAAGACCATGACTTCCATTGGCATTCAAATTGAGCACATAGAAGACAAGTTGGCTACACCTATTGGCATATCCGTAGAAGTGCAAACCAACATTGCACATGTGACTGTGTTGGTGTAGGCTCAAATCAATTTTACACATGTTGGCATGTTTGTAGTGGAAACACAATTTGAATTAAATATGCAAACAAAGATGCTTCAAATTATAATAAAAATTACAAAATGCACACAGTCAAAAGAGACACCTACAATACGGAAATATATATATTGGACTTGGGTAAAACAATAATTGAAAAAAATGAAAATGATGCGATCTCATAGGAAGAATAAAAAGGAAAGGAATATGCAAAAAGGTTGAACTAAAAATGAAACTATGAGGAGACCTGTAGAATAAAACTGGTAGGTAGTTTCAACATGGCTATTGTATTAATACCATATTTATATAAATCAAATGGTTGGAATTATCTAGTCTCAATGACACCATCCTCATCCTATATTTTACAGAAATCAAAGGGTTGAAATTTGCTAGTCTTAATGACACCATCCTCATCCTGCTGGAATTATAATAGTACATGGGATTCATTTTTTTTTCATTTTGAAAATTAATATGCTATGTTCTGTTTACAAACCTACATGGGGTGGGAATAACGACACTAATGATCAAAGCTAAGCTCCCAAAACATAAATTCATCACCATGTGGCATGTCAATGACCTGAAATTTTTTAAATACTTGTTTTATAGTCTAATTTGCGATTACTTCATTTTAGACCCTTGAGCATATGGACATCTTGAGTTTGAAACATGATGCACAAGTATATATGTTTTTCATTATTACTATGAATTGGTAATTATTTATCATGAGTATAGCATTCGATGGTAAACCATCAAACTTGAAACTCCAACCTTTATTATGGAATACCCAACAAGATAAACAAAGATAATTATAGATTACACAAATAAACAACTAAACTAGTGGAGAACAAATGTAATGTATTGTGAAAAGCTATTCAATTGGGGAAAGTTGGGCAAGACTATCATAAAGTACTTCACGAAAAGAGTTGCACAAAGTGGTACAAATGAATCACATTTGGGTAAGGAACCCTTAACTTTTGATGTAATAATAGAACAAACAAATTGATGGCTGGGAAAATTGCAAAAAAATCCTTGAATTATTAAAGAGTGCACTATTTGATGTGTTAAATACCACATCCAATTGAATAAGAAGCAAAGAAAAATGGAACAATAAATAAAAAGGGAAGAAAAAACAAATGTAAGATTTACCAATTACCCAAAGAACTTATGAAACATAAACATAATTGACCTTTACACCATCATCACAATGACCTATTACATAATGAACATATCATGGCATTACACCATTCTTTTCCTTGTAGTATGTTTTGTGATTGGTTGTGTAGTTGCATCAAAATGAGAAAAATTCAAGGATTCATTTTCTCAAAAAATTCATAAATTTTGTCAAGTTATGAAACTTAAATAACTTTGTGGCCTTATAATTTTCACATATGAACTTTGATTGCAAATATTTTACAGTCCAAGTTATAGTCCTTGCAAAGACATTTTTCAAATCATATCACATGTTCAATTTGAAAGTCATTTGAACATTTTTTTTTAGGTTTAAATGTTTGGAAGTCAATATGTTAATTTGACTTTTGAGCCTTCTTTTGTGCATAACTTGAACTTCAAATCTTTACATGAAAAATGATAAATCATTTTTGACACTTACATTTTAAGAGCTTTCCAAAGTCTTTAAAAAACTCAATTTAAACATCATTTGTTATTTATTTTTGTTTTAAATATTTGAAACATGATGGGGCTTTAACATTCAAAATGAGAAAATTATTCGGGAGTGTTGGGATTCACTTTTCCATATGTTTAAATTTCATCACAATCTATTGTTTGTTTCCTTTTTATGACTTAACTTTGATTATGACAAAACTAATCATTAATATTGTAAAATTTCAAAGGTGGAAGATGCACAATATGGATATAAAGACAAAAAAATTAAAAAGAAAATAATAAGGAATAAAAATACTTAAATTAATCATTAAGTTTATTTTTTCCAAAGACAAAAGAAAAAAAAAACATGTGCGAACATAACACAACATTGTTTGATTTCAAACAAACATCAAAGGCTTGGTTTTAAATAATAAATTCTGATTTTAAGGTGAAACACTAAAGGTGAACCACTTTTGTTCAAAAAAGGTGATGTATAACAAATATTGATGACATCATTTGGCTAACTTAAACACAAGCAAAAAACTTTAGAATTTGCACAACAACATTTTCGAACTCCAAATTCACTTTGAGTCAAAACTAATATGATCCAATGGTTAGATGAGGAGGATTGAATAAAATCAATATACACACAATATATAACTTATAGTTTTTCAATGACCACAGGGCCTCATGTTTGTGATTCATGAAACATTACCAAACAAAAGGAAATTGAAAAAATAATGCAATGCCCATCTATAAAATCTCCTTCTCTTTGATATGGTAATGTTTTTTGCCTAAAAGGATGATATTATTATGCATTCATTACTAAAAATATGCAAAAAACACACATTTTTTAATGGAATTTCATGCAAAAGTTTATTTTTTTTAAAAAAAAGATTTAATTGATGTATATCAATAGCATACACCATAAAAAAACTCACCCAAAAATTCCATCAACAACCCTACTTTTTAAGTACATATTCAAAATTTCAAACTTTGTGATGGGTATTATTTGGTCACAAATATATTCCATACATTCAAAATTTTCAATATTTGTTGGAATTTTCAAAATAATTGATTATATTAAGTCTAAAGCTAATCAAATATATTTAAAACAAGTTTAAAAAATCCAAGATGTGATGTCCATACGTTACCAAAAGTTTTAATTGCAAAAGGATTATACTTGTGATTACAATTTTTGGGGGCTTAATGTGCTTTCACCCTTTATAAATTTAAGGCTGATAAAAAACGTATAAAATGAATTTTTTTAAACCTTCCAAGGAGGAAAGGCAAACCTTTTCAATAATATTTTACATAGATGATCTATTCATGACAAGAAACAACAAGGTAATAATCAAATGGATTAAGATTAAACTGTAAAATCAATTCCAAATGATAAATTTGTGAACAACAACAAAATACATGGGTTTTGGGTTTAAGCAACAATCAATAAGTACATTATTTCGTCAAAAGATTTACATAATGAATTTGCTCAAGGATATTGGAATGGAGGATTGCAATCCATGCATACATTTTACTTAAAAGTTTAAAACTTCAATGAAACACAAAAATTCCAAACACATACCCAACCTACTACCAAAGTTTGGTACATTTTTTTTTCATGAATACTTAATTAAACATATCTTTAATAGTGAACGTGATAAAACTATACATGTAGAAGTTGCAAAAAACACACATAACCAATGGTTTTTTTTGTGGCAAAATTTCGCATTTATATGACTTCAAATCTTCACCAATGACATTTATAAAGGGGTTTAGGACTATGATTTTGCCATAAACTGACTAGGAGACCATTTCTTTTTGTTGGACAATCCACGGATGCCTAAGATTTATTGCCAAACACACCAACAATAAAGACGTGATATGTTGTCGGCTATGATACCTTTTTGAGGAGGTGTTCACTAGTTAGGATTATGTTGTCAAACAAGTTTGCCAACTTCTTACACTTCCTTTTCATTATGCATCACCGTTTTTGCTTCTATTAGTTATGAGTAGAGCACCACTTGAATTATGAATAGATAGTAGAACGCCACCCATGTTTTATGAGTTATGAATAAAATGCCACTAAACATGGGTTGAATAGACGGGCTTTATAAAAGGATCTTGGGATTTGTGGGCAAGTTGTAGCAAATTGAATTACATTATGAAGATTGAGATCTTACAATCGTAAAATGGAATCTATGGGTGCAACAACAACACTGACAGATCAATAGAAGCTCAACAACTTGTGAAAGATTGTCATCTTTAGGGTACTTAAGGAACTTGCTGCAAACATTGAATGCATCCAACTTTGCTTTCCATTCCAATTTAAGTGCATTGGAAACATTTAGTGAATCTAGCTTTACTTTACATTTTCATTTGAATTCTTCTGATTGAACCTATTTGTTTCCAAGTTTCATTTAGTGGTTTTTGGGGTTCAATTGTGTGTTTCCAAGTTTGATTAGAAAATTCTAAGGTTTGGCAAAAGTTTTGTTCATCTTTTCAACCAATGTGTTTCCAAGTTCTTCCATCACACATTTTGTTGTTGGTTAGGGTTCAGCATAAGTTTTTCTTTTGTTATTGTCTTCAATCACTATGTTTCCAAGTTCCTACATTGTGGATTTTATTGTTGGTTAAGGTTTAGTATAAGCTTTTCTTTTCTTCTTGTCTTCAACCAATGTGTTTCCAAGTTCTTCCATCACACATTTTGTTGATGGTTAGGCTTCAACAAAATATTTTCTTTTGTTCTTGTCTTCAACTAGTGTGTTTCCAAGTTCTTACATTGTGCATTTTATTTTTGGTTAAGGTTTAATAAAAGCTTTTATTTTCTTCTTGTTTTCAATTAGTGTGTTTCCAAATTCTTCCATTACACATCTTGTTATTGGTTAGGGTTCAACAAAAAAATTTATTTATTTTTGTCTTCAACCATTGTGTTTCCAAGATTTTTAATCGCACATTTTGTTGCTAGTAATTATGGTTTGGCAATTTATTTTTTTGTTCTTGTCTTCAACCAATATGTTTCCAAGTTCTTCTAGTGTACATTTTGTTTACATGTGCACAGTGATACCCTTAAAATTACCTCAAAAATTTAAGTACAAAAGTTTTTTCAGTGCTTCCATCCCACACTCCACAAACTCTAATGTTGCACCTTTAATGTCATGTCCCCTTGTCTTTTCTGAATTTAACAAAGGCAAGGTTGACATTGTTATTGATGGTGATCCTATTACATTTGCTAACGGGGCTTCTACCTTATCTAACCCTAGCACTTCTAGGATTGATCATGTTGACTTCATTGCTGATGAAAAAGGTGAGAAAGTGATTGTAGTTGCGAAGAAGAAACAAAAGGCTAAATGGGAGTTGAATCGAACCTTCCAAGATGCATGGGCGGCAAAGTTTCCTTGGGCCGAACCAGTTGTTGGGCTAGATGGCAAGGTGAAAATGGTTCAATGCAAAGTTTGCTCCACAATTGAACAAATGGAAAAATTATTTGTCCCCAAACTTGATGGGTTGAGAAAACATAATAGTAGGCGGATGTGTAAGGTAGGTTGCCTTGGTAGGGTGCTTGGGAAATCTTACATTAGTTCAAATAGCCAACATGTTTGGAATGAAAAGATTTATGCGATAACTGGACACTATGGCATTCAACTTCAAGTTGAAAAGCATAGTAAGGTTAAAAAGAAAAAAATTATGTGCAATTTGTTACCCTTTTCCATCTTTTGAAGTTGGGGGAGACCCATCATTGACTTTGAGAGCATGCATGGGTTGTTATAGTTTTTGAAGGTGGAGAACATTCCTAACAAACATTAGATGGACATTAGTGGTTGGAGCATGGCAAAATGCATGAATAGTGTGGTTTTGGTATTTACAAAAATAACCATCTAAACAACAAACTACATTTTTGTAAGCTAAGATGAAATGACTAATATAGATAATTAGTCATGGATTTCAGTTCATGCTTATGTTGTTAAAGACTTCAAAAAGACATTGATTTTAGTGAATCTAGAACATGTCATAGAAGGTTGCACAATAAACAACCTCACAAACATGATCCAAAACTTGATGAAGGGTTTTGGGGGATTGTCTAACCATGACTTGGCTACTAAGGTTATATGCTTCGGTGTAGATGGTGCTACCACCTTCCAAGGCATCAAAATTGGGGTTGCAACCTAGCTAAAAAAGAAGTCCTTACCTTTTTCTATAATTTTGCATTGCATAGTTCACAAAACTAATTTGGCAACCCTCACTTTCTCAAATATACCCATAGTCATGAAAATTGAAACATTATTGGTAGGTGTGTACACATACTTCAGTCATGATGGAAAGAAAAATCAAAATTGGTTGAATTTATGGAAAGAAAAGGTTTCAAAAATTTTATGCAACATCAAAACTAGATGGATTCGCATGGTTGCTCCAAACAAGGTGGTCCTTGAAGAGTGTAAGATTCTTTTGGTGATAATGGCATAAGATGCTACTACTAATGGGTTTGTAATTGCTAATTATGAACTGTTGTGTGACATTGAAATGATTTTGGGGCTTATTTGTCTACTACCTATGTTGGAAGCTCTACAAGGTTTGAACAAGTATGCTCAAAATAAATAGACCTTCATTTGTGATTGTGTGGGTAGTGTGAAGCTATGTCAAGCTTACTTGCACAACATGTATTGCGATGAAGAGAAATACAACTATAATGACTTCCCACAATTTTGAAATTTTAGTCATTTGTGCTATTTGGTGGGTCAATCTAATTGTTGGAGTACAACAAGTAGCATTTTCTTACTATGGCAAATTGTACATCACTCAGAAAACATGCAAGTTGACTTGGTATCTGTAGCATGGTCATTCAAAAAGCTTGGGCACAATTTGTGTAAGAGGTGAAGACACAATGCACTCAAGCTACATTACAACTAATCAATGAACTTGACATGAGATTCCCTGCACAAGAGTTCTTGAATGATATGGGAATAATCTACCCACAATATTGGTTATAAGCCAATATTGAGCAAACATTTCCTAGGCACTTTGCCTTGCTCAAAGCACAGTATTATCACCCACAAGTAGTTGGTGATGATGGCGTGATGTGTCTAGCTTTGTTGGATGGTTGGAAATTGGATTAATTGGGTTTATTTTGTTGTCACAATGAAAAGTAGTTGTAATTCTACCATGTTGCCATTGTTTAGTTGTAACCCAACATCTTGGTTGTGACAGAGGTTGGGATCTAATGGCATTCTAGAGGAGAGGCTTTCAAAGTTTTTGGAGCTTATTGAGATATCCATTGTGATCACACTAGGTTCAATAAAGGACGAACGGACCTTCTCAACTTTAACTTACATCAAGAACAAGCTGAAAAACCATTTCACAATTCACTTGGATATGGTCATTAGGATGCATGTTCAGAAATTCTATTTTCTAAGCATATTTCTGTTCTACACTGCCATTCGAGATTGGCAAACTAGCAAACATCGATATTGTGTGGATTTATAATGCATTATAGGGACATATGCCTAAGTATGTTTTTCATGTAGTGGAGGTTTATCTTTGTAAAGATGTTGAATTCATTAACCTTTGGGCTTATATGAATGCATTTTAGTGACAATTTTTCTTTTAGTTGATTTCAACATGTAACAAGTTTTTTGTTTTTTGTGCTTTTGTGTAGGTCAATTTTTCAATTTCAATTGGGTAGCATCAGGCATAAAGTTGTAGTCTTTTGAATGTGTTTGCCTTTTTGTGGTTGTGTGTTTATGTGGCATCTTGATTTTCTTATTTTATGTGTGGTTGTAGCATGTAGGAAACTTTCAATTGCAGTTAAGCAAAATCCATTTTTGGATTGGGGTTCAACCACCTTTAAAAGTATTTTGTTGTATGACTTTGATTAGTCATCAACAACCCATCAAACAAGGTTAGTTTCTTCACCACCATCATATAGTAACTCTCATGTTAATCACCTCCTCATACATAATGTTAGGATTCCATTCAACTGCTTCATGGAAACATTGCAAGAACAAACACTCTGATGGTGGTGATGTCATTCCTTGCTTTGAAAGTTTTCAATTTGCGGAAGATTGTTGACAAGCCAGGTGCACATATGAAGCCTATGTTTGGTCCTACTTGGAAGGAACTTTTCTATATGAAAAACTAGGGCGGTGATCTTGGCAGCCTTATTATACAAGTCTTCTGTAACTTTGCAATTCATTGTGTTGGGCTTCTTAGGTGAAGCATTTTTCATTACCTTCAAATTGTTGTTGTGGAGATTTCTTTGTAATTTCATTGGTATATGAGCTTATTCAGGAAGTCACATGAACCATAATTTGGTGTGCATAATCTATTATCCATTTTAGAATAGGACACACTTTGTTTCTACATGCCATTCCTTCTAGGCACATCCCATCTTTGTGCCTCTTTGTTTTCAATGTAGCAAAATGATGATAGTGCAGTTTACAATTGCTTTAAAAAAATTAAACAAGACTATTTGATAGAGGTAAATTGTGTGGGATGACAAGGGAATGAAAATGTTCACAAATGAGTGTAAACTTGCCAAGTTGTTTGCAAAGCACATTAAGTTGGAGGAGTAGGTGCATTGACATCACTTTGATTAGTCAAAACTCTTTTGGTTTCTTTCACATTTGTTGCTAAATTGATGGGTGGAAAATGTAACAAGATACTATTAGAATTCAACATTTTGTTTTGATACCTAAAAGTTGTGCACAAATTGATGTGAATGATTTATTTCTTGTGTATACATGTATCATTAGTGGAAAAACATGTCAATATTGTTACATGAACACCAAATAGGTTTGTACTTTCTAGCCATAATTTCACCTTGAGCAACAACTAGTTGCATCCAACCCACATCCCATGAAAGTGACAATAACCACCTTGCATTCACATGCTTCAACATGAAATAACCATAAGATAGTGCGGAAAATGCTAAAATAGCCTACCAATCACCCTTACCCATGTGACTGATGCCACCTAACCTAGGCTTGGTACAAGTTGGAAAGGCATGTTAAGTGACATTGAACAAAACAAAAAAAATCCCTGCACATAACAATGATAAAATGAATTCTTTGATATTTCAAAGGAACCATCAACATTAGACTACATTATAGGAAAAAAAAAAAACAACTAATCAAATTCAATAATGTTGATTGAAGAGGGGACATAAAAACAAAAAAATCAACTAATGGATACATTTTCAAACTAGGATTGACTCCCATCACTTGGAACAACACAAAATAGGGGTGCACAACCTTATCATCTATAAAATCTAAATACATAACATTCATGAAAGTAATTAGAAAAAATGTTTGCAAGATTTATAGTCCAAAGTGGGGTTCCAAGTAGAATTTCAATCTTCATCTTTTGCAACAACAAAAGTTACATAAATTTAGAAAACTTCATCTACCATACTAGAAATAAACATTTTTTTATCCACCTATTATGTACAATGATTTAAAAAATAAATAAATTCAAGTGCTCCACATTTTATCTATTCAACAACTAACAAATATCCTAACAAAGGTCCTTGCAAGAATGAACTTCACAAAATGTCGATCACTATTGAAACTGCAAGCATTTAATGAAAACAAAGACCAAAAATAATGAAATTCCTACCCTTCAAGGAGATCAACACTTGGGGTTGTGTCCTTCCTCTTTTGCAAGATTATCCATCCACCACTCATAGGCCTCTTATTCCTCTCTTTAGTCATTATGCACCTCAAACACCTTATTATATTAGGCCTCAATTGGATCCACCTCATTCCCCTTCTTGCAAACCAATTTGAGGTCTCTCAAGTCCTTTTTGTTGGTAGCCAATATCCAAGAGCTTTGGCTTAGATGTTATCTCGTCAACATGTTTAGAAATTTAAGAAAAAAAACACAGCAACACAAAACTCTTCCAACACATTAGATATAGGAAAGCAATAAAACAAGAATTAACATAAACATTAGATATAGGAAAACAATAAAGCAAGTATTAACATCAATGATAAGAACATTATGTTGAAAAGGTGCAAAAAAAAAGGGTGACACAAAAAGGTTGTCATCCTCTATTTGATCACTTTTCATGAGGAGGTTAGGTTATTTATTTTCATTTAAGGTTGTAAACAAGGGGGAGGGAAAGGTGTTAGAACTAGTTTTGTCTTTCATCCCGTGAACAAAATATATATTATTCATAAGTTCCTCAATCTTTTTCCTATTTGTTGCTCAATTAGAAAGTTTTAGATTATGGGGCTACTACTTAATCTCCTCATTTTCTTCTCTCCTTAATCTATCATCTATTCGTTTTATTCTCTCCCATTGTCTTACTTTCTAAAGCTTTTTATTTTCTCTCATATTGTTCTTGTTTTACCTTTAAATCAAATAAGTATTAGTTAAGCATCTCCATAGGAGTTGGATTCTTACAATTAATGTGTAGTTGTAAGCCCATCCCTTTACATTACCATCTTTGATGACTGATTTTGATTCTCCATCAAGCAACTATGGCAATGAAATGGAAATGAAAGCTTCTTTTTCAAACTATGAACTATCATTCAAGTGACATGTTGAAGAGCACTAAAATTATGTAGCCTACTATGCCTTTCATCATGAACAAGAGAATGGCATAACCATTCACTATAGATGTTAATATACTTAAAAGCCACATTTCTCAATGATTTATTTGATGGTAATATTTCACAAATTTTCAAATTCAAAAGTTAGAAAAAGAATGCTCTGTCACAAATTCCTTGTTTATTAAGAAGAAAAAATCATCAAAAATTTCAAGGAAAAAAAAAGAAATAAATTTTACAATACAGTTTTTAGTTTTACCAATTCCTTTTAGTTCAAAGGTTTATTTATAAATGTATCGTGAATTAATGCTAAATCTATTTTGGGTCAATAGCTTGTGATGCTACATAAGAAAACTGAATTCTTTTTATAAAAAACACTCCTCACATCTATAGAATTATCCAATCAATTGTTAAAAAACACTCACTAGTGTGAGGCCTACATACAAACCTCCTTCACCCTACACACTATACACCTCTCT
>Ga0116226_10004698_pt1 | contig 12113 bp, 9 predicted proteins | sample S1TSphfallax_FD_89692 | JGI IMG/M metagenome (GOLD analysis project Ga0116226, IMG submission 89692) | Host-associated microbial communities from peat moss isolated from Minnesota, USA - S1T2_Fa - Sphagnum fallax MG | ecosystem: Host-associated > Plants > Peat moss > Unclassified | place: USA... | reverse complement strand
TTTGTATTTGAAAGTTGCAACTTGGGATGGAAGTTGCATAAAGGTCCACAGCCCATCTTGGGTTGGAACCTTGGCCTAACAAAACTCTTAACAATTTAAAGTTTTGAGGGTTCGGTTCTTACTGGTTTCCTTTCCTCCTTGTGGCCCACCTCATTTCAGCTGCTTACTTGCCTGGACTTCGGTCCTTGCCCTTTGTTTCTTTTTCTCTCCCTTTCTTTGGGTGCTTTCTTTTTCTAAAGTTTGGCAGGGTATCATCAACATTATCATCAATTAAAGCCTCAACAAAACTTGAAGATGTTAGATGAGTTGTTGGGAGATGAGTTGAGTCTCCACTAGTTGTAAAAGTTGAGTCTCCACCAGTTGTAAAAGAGATTGAAGTTGAAGGAGAAAATATATTTTATCGATTCAAAATAAGAAAATAATTAAATGGGAAAAAAAAAGGTTCATTCATTGCACACAAAGGGTGATTGAAAGAGGCAATATAAAATGTCGACCCCAAGTTATGTGTGCGAATGATATTAAAAGATTGCTAGATACCCCTTTGCATTAAATATTAATGAATTTGATGTTTAGAATGAATATATTAAATCCAGTTCTAATTTCATAAACACAACATTGATAAAAAATATATATAAACTTGTTAATTTTGATGGATATTTCATTTTCAATGTTGAATTGAATATATTGTCAATGTATGAATATTGACAATATATGTATGAACATATCTTGTTCAATGTATGAATTCACAATATGTAATTCATGCAAAAAATATTTTGAAGGTTTTCAAGACCTTGGTATGATACATTGTGGTAGTAGGTTGAGAGACATGTGTTTATGATTAACATGCAATTGATCTAACCAATATATTAAATATTTGTGTAATGTAAAATTTGAAATCAAATGTCAACCTTTGAACATTTTTCAACTAAATAAAAAATGAAAAAAAAAGAATAAAAAAATTTGTTGCAATTTGCATAGTTTTTCAAGTCTTACCCATCTGAATTTGCACTCATTTTGCAAGCATTTGTTCACTATCACAAAGTAGATCACTTTTTTTTCTTCCTTTGTTTTTGCTATCTACTTACTTTTCTTTCCTTTTTCTTTCTTGCAAAACTTTTATAGTAACCAACCATTCATCCTCCCATGCATTTGTTTTAAAAAACAACACAATTTTTAAAAAAATTGCAACCCTTACAACATATTCATGGGATGTGAAAGACACATGATTTAATATGTTCATAATATTTTCAAGGTTGTTTAAATACATTTGATTAATGTAATACAAATGAAGTTTCAACAAATGTTTGTAGAATATTTAATAAATTTTGAATATTTCATGTCAAGAATAAAATATTTTGAAATATTTCAAAAGTGTAGGTATTCTTTTCATTAAATTTACTCTTTGAAAAAATAGATTTGAAAAATAGAACATTTTTATAAATATCATAATCAATGTAAAAGATGCCAAGGTACTATATTAATAAGTAAAATGTAAACATAAAAATGACATCCATGTATAATAAACAAGATGGATTGTTTTCTTGTAGTAGGTCTTATTTGCATAAGGGATAAGGATCATGAAATGAATTTTAACATATATACATTTTCTTTTGTACTAAATTGTATCTTCAAGCTATTTAATCTTTTGCTTCATCTTATTCAAATAATTTGACAAATATACATAATATTTTATCCTCTTTTGAAAGATAAATACCCATGTCACTTAAAACATGTTTATAGAGATATAAATGATTTGTTATCATATGGATTTTGTTAATTAGTAATGATGTGATGCATCAATTTTAATTAAACTATCAAAAAAAAAATTTGGCCAAAAAGACAAATACATAGGAAAAAACATTGAGGAGAATAGTACATCCTTCTTTTTTGATTCACTAAATCGTTTCTTTTCATATAATGCTTCCATAATGAAGTGAACATCACTTGTTATGTAACACCTTAATTGAGTGCAAACCACAATGAAGGAGAAGAAAATGTTAAACATAAAAAACTCATGACAAAAATGGTCCATAAAAAATCACAATTTATGTGAAGAAAACACAATTCTATACAATTTTAATATCTTAATTATATGGTCACCATTCATTCTTGTTTTGTGTTCAAAACACAATTTTCATTGGATCATTACTCGTATCGTCCTTTCACATTTATTCCCTATTATTTTCTGTGCATATCATTTTCACATAAACATTTACATAATTGCAAGAAAGCACATAAACTCATACAATTTATGAGATGGAGTTTACAAAAGACCATTCCATTCCATTCAATAGAAATGTCAAGGGGTCCACATTTAGAATTGTTGCAATGACAACCACTAATGGACCCTATATTTGGTTCATATAAATGTGTTCCAATTATCATTGTCACTAGAATTGTCTTTGAACATTGTTTTGTTAATGGATGAACATAAATTACGATGATGATAATACATTTTCAGTTCAGTTATTAATGAAAAAAAGTACATAGAGGACTTAAATGGTTGGTGAACTAATTGAATGTTATGTTCAATTTCTTGCCTATTCCCCTATCGACCATGCTTCACATGATTGGTGAAGGTTTCAAGTTTTAGGTTGTAATTTTGACTATTTTTGGTGGGTCAAAAACAAATGGTGGGATTCTTTGGTGGGTTCCTATTGTTTTTTTTTAACACCTTTCATTGGTGCATTTGCATTTTTGTTTGTTATCTTTTGGTTGGATGATAGTCCTCTCTTTTTTACCTCCCATTCCCCTTTCAGATGGGTGTTTATTATTTAATTGACTTTGGCAAGGTTTCATTATTATGCTCATGTAAATAGAACTCAAAGCTCAAAGGTGAAGCACCATAATATTTTTGGTCTATTCTAAAGTTGGGAGGAGAGTTATCCTCAACAAAAGAATTTTAATTTTTGAAAGTTTAGATATCATGACTTCTAACAAGTTATTAGAATAAGGTAGGTTGTTAAAAAAAAAAAAGGACATTACAAAGGCAATGTTTTGTTGAATTTTTTTGGGTTGGTATTGAATATTGAAGGAGCTAAGTTTCATGTTGGTTGTAAGTTGAATTTAATAAACACAACAAACCATGGCTTCATCTATAACATCAACAATTGGACGAGTGTTAATGAATAGTCAAAAGTTTAAAAATCAAATTAAATCTAGGGGAAAAAAAAGATGAAAAAATTGAAATAGGAATTATTTGTTAAGAAATAACTTGCTCTACATAATAATGGATGCCAAGATGATACAAACATTAATTTAACATCAATAGATGAAATTTTGAACCTTGAAAAATGGGAATGTTTAATGAAACATTACTTTTAATTGTGATGATAACCAAATAACATTCATCAAAAGTTTTTAAACTTCAAATGAGATGTGGGAAAACTTGAAAACGACATATAACCATGATAGACAAAGTAAGAAAGAAATTAATGGGCCTATCCATGATGGAAAAAAAAATCGTCACTAAATACTTTGAAACTTTTCAAATGTTGGATGGATCTTTTAGGGTAAGTCTTACCATTGATGATGTTAATGTATTCATGCATTCATTATGAAGTCTATGTGTCTCATTATGACCTTTTGTGATCATAATTGGAAATCAAACTAGTTTAACCTTGCCAATATTTACAAGAGAAAATCTACAAGATGTTACGAGAGGGAATGAAAATAAACAAGAATTAGAATATTCTTTAGCCTTCTTTTATATTAGTGGATGATGAGAGAAGCCAAATTGATTTAAGGAAGGGTCCAAGCATGGTTGGGGTGCCAAAAAAGAATGTCTTGTAAAAAATCTAGTGGATCCCCTTAATTGGACATATCCTTAAAGCTTAATGATGCATTCATATTGAATTATTATTTTTTGTTTCATAAACACATACATTGTCAAGGTATTATAATATGCAAACAAATTCTCATTTGAACAAGTTTGAGAATTCCTAACAAGTCTTGGGAAATAATTTAAGAACTTTGACCCCTTGTTAGAGCAAACTAATGAACATCTACTCTAATAACATACATGGTATTTGAATTTTACAATGACAAAACATATGACTACAAGACAAGAATCATAAATGAATCTTACAAAAGTTTGGACCTTCCAATTATGGTGTAATTGGGGGATATCAACATCCAAAAAAACACTTGGAAGGGGAAGGGTCAAACTTGAATTGCACACAAGACAAGTCACATTGGTTAAAGATATATTATATGCTTTTGGATTTAAAAAAATTGTTATCTATGTAAATTTACAAAAAATGGCAATTGTATAAATTTAATTCAAGATTTTTGTCTCGTATAGAATGTTAATAAACTTAGTCAACAAGTATTCGTATGATGTTTAGAAGTTGGTGCATTATATCTAATTGGTAAGGGAATTTTAGTTCAACAATTGAGTCTTTCCACCATTGATGACAATATAATTTTAAATGCAACGAAATGGCATCAACAATGGAGCACTTGAATGGTCAAACAATATAAAAGTTGCAACAAGATATATTGGTAAATGGGTTGGATGCTAATTTTACCAACTTACCATTATGTAGCTTGGATGTTTGATGTGAAAGCAATATCAATGTGCATTTCCAAATGATAGAGGAAGATGGGGCACAACGTTGTTCGGGCTTCATTTTGATGTATGTGGGCCTACACAAACACAAACACAAGGGGGTGTTTGGTACTTTGTTTTATTTGTTGATGATATATCAAGATATACTCAAGCTTGTTTCATTAAAAAAAATTATAAGTATTACAAAAAAAATTCATTTTTATAAAACACTTTTAAAAACACATGCGTAAGAAATCAATTAAAGATGTTATGATATGACAATCAAGGTGAATATATCTTAAATGCATTTAGGAATTTTGTGAATCACATGATATTGTAAGGAAATTTTTTATCTCTTGTACACCAAAGAAAAATGGTATTGTTGAACATAAATACAAAATTTTATTTGAAGTAACAAGAGGTGTGATGCACACATTGTTAATCTCCCAAACTAATTTTGGATGGAACTGATATCTATTACATGTTATTTTGACAAACATTTTTCTCACCAAAGTTGTAGTTGGAAGGACCTTTTTAAAAATGTGGCATGACAAATTCTTGATGTAAATCATTGGAAAATCTTTGATTGCCCAACTTTTGTTCATGTGCCAAATGAAATATAAATAAAACTTGACCCTAAAAGCTCCCCTTACATTTAAATTTTAAAATATGAAAAAAAAAGGGGGTAAAGGCTTATTGTTTGTATGAACACGTTTCTATAAAGGTTGTATTCAAGAGAAATGTAATTTTTCTTTTAAAATGATTCAAATTCAAATTGTAAGGAAAGTTTCACAAAAGGAAATTCTAGCATTGAATGTTACATATCAAAAAAAATTATGATCTCAATCTAAAGATTATATTAAAAGACAAAACAATTGACATAACTATGATCCTTCATAATTCTCATGTTAATAAACTCCTTATGCCTCGTCAAACAATTCAAGTTCCAATGTTCATTCCTATGAGCCCAAATTCTCCTATTGCACCATAAATAATAGATCAAACATGAGGTTTGCATGTCATGATGGACCATTAACAAATGAAACAAAGATTGAATTTTAGAGTACAACTTTATGATTGGCAATAAAATTTTTAAAATCTTAAATATAATCACCTCAAAAATTCAAAAATTATGCAACCCTAGCACATGTTCTACTAACTCAAACAAATGCACCAATGTAGCAATCAATGAGACTTTGTTATTTATTAGATAAAAGCCTTAGATAAATTTGAATATAATTATTTGATGAAAATTAATAAAAACAATGTTTCTTGGAAATGAAATTGGGAAGCTTGAAGTGAAGAGCATACCACACAATAGTGTTGTTGGTAGCCTAACATATGTTATTTTTTGTATGAAACGAAACATAGTTTAAACAAGTGGGCAAGTAGGTCAATTTATGGCTAAACAAGGAAAGCTACATTGGGTAGATGTTAAACTTATAATTATATTATCTACAAGGAAAATTCAACTATGGGATCAAGTATGATGGAACAAAAATAACATTGAAAGTTCAAGAAAGCTACATGAGGTAGATGTTAAACTTATAATTATGTTAACTACAAGAAAATTTCAACTATGGGATCAAATATGATGAAACACAAGTAACATTGAAAGTTTAAGGATGGTGTGACACTAGGCAAGGGACCTCAATTTTCACAAATTTAACTACTAGATATGTTTCCATCAACTATGAAGGTGTTGTATGATGGCAAAGCAAGAAACAAGCTACTATAGCCCTTTAAAGCATGGAAGTAGAGTATATTGTTGTAGCTCATGCTACCAAAAAGGTTGTGTGATTGTGAAAAGTTATTATTGATTTTGATTTCCAAGCGACAACCCTATTATATTCCTTTGCAACAATCAATCTTTGAATAGAGAAGGGAGAGAACAATAAGATTAAATTAGTCTATTGTAGCATTGATGAAATGCTCATAAGTGAGAATTAAGGGTGTGACAAAGTTGAAAACGTGGGTTTTTTTATTGTGAAGCATATGGTGTAAATTTTTCAATAGAGAAAATGACTTTGCAAAAAGTCACACGTGACAAAGAAATGTAAAGACAAGATGAGTTAACATAAAATAGAAATTCATTAAGGGGAAGTGTTAATGGATTAAAAAAATTAAGATCATAATAATTCATTTTTATTCGTTACTAGTAAAAGATGAGTCTAGAGAGTAGTTAAGTACTTGCTAAATTGAATTCAAACAATATTTTTGGTACATATGGGTGCAAGTGTAGTAGAACAATTCATTCTAGAAATAAGTAGTGGTTAATTTTACATGTTTTTAAGTAATAAAAAAAATTTAATGTTGAAAATGTTTGGTGTCTTTATAGAATAATGTTTTAAACATATTATAAAACATGAGGAGTTTTTTGAAATGTATCTAATGACCATAAAATACCCAAAATCACTTATAATAATTTTTTTAAACAATAAAAATAAATTTTAAAAAAAACTTGAAAATGTTTGAAAACAACACCTTTTTGAAATTTTTAATATCAACTTTAAAGTAATAGTCAAATTATGAGAGCTTAACTTTTAGGGTTTACGGTTTAGAAGAAAATATTATTATTATTTTCCTGTTTTCCTAGTATATATATTTTTTATTAATGGACATTAATCCTCATTATCTAGGTTTTCGTCCCACTCATTAATTGGTTGATTATATTGAGGTGAAATCGATTGCCAAACAAAACCTTTGTTTATTCACCTTATCCCCAACCATAGATGTATTTCCTCATGAACATGCAATATTTCCTCAAATTTATACAAATTACCATGTTTTCAAGACAAAAAAAAATCATTTATTTTCTTCATTATACTTATTGCAAATCTATAAGGGTAACCATGATTGCATTGTTTCCCATCCTTTTGATTCAACTACCAAGAGGTACTACCCTCAATGACAATCTCTTTTGGATATTGTGTCACCTCATTGTTTTACAAATAAATTTTTTTCAAGGTTCCATAATTTTACAAACGACATCATGTACCTTATAAGGTGTTCCTTTGTTCGTATTTTTAACATAATATATTGTATTCATTTTGGAGTATGGAATAGCTTTGCATCATTCAACAATGGAGGTTTTGCATCTATTGTGTTTTTTTGTTTCATTTGGTTGAATTGCAACTTGATTTTCTTGTTTCTACATACTTTGGGTCACAATGCAATTCATGTTAATTTTTGTTCCACTTCTATTCTTGGTCAATAAATTGTTGCAAATTCAAATCCTTATGATAGTTGTTTCATTCAAATATTTCAATTTTAAGAACCTATCAACCAATTTTGAATTTGTAGAACCAAAAAAAAATTCACACAATAACCTATTTGTACTTTTAACAAAAACAACAAGAACCCAAATTTTTTTATAGAATCTTGATTTTCTATCCCTAATTCATCTCGGGATGGTCACCAAATGGTACATGCTAATCTTCTTCTACTTCTCTAGTTTTTATTTCTGTATTTTAAAATATTTTCATCAAAATTATCGATATCTATAATAACAATATTTTATTTTTAAAAATAAAATCTATCAAATTGATTAATTCCATATATGTATTAAAATAATTTTTGTAATGAAATGAAGAAAATCAAAGGAACCTAGAATTGAAAAATAAAATAAGGAACAAGTACAAAGAACAATCACATTTTTCTTTTCCATTGAAGTATATTTTTTCCTAGTTCTAGAATGAAGTTATTTTCCAAAAAAAACTACAACAACATTTAATGATTCAAAAGTAGAATTTATTTTTAGATATTTCTTAGTTTTTCACCATAAGATCAATTCAAACTATATTTTCTTTCTTTTAATTAATCTAACCCCAATCTTCCTTATCGTGACAACATAATTCTACCCTTAGGCCTTGGCTACTTATTTTTTTAGGTTTACTTACCTAAAGTAGGTAATTTGTAGGTAGGTAAACCTAGGGCACTTACATAGCCTAAGTAGTAGCTAATTTACTTGGTTGAATAACTAGCATAAGATGTCAAATTTGACTAGAAAACTATTGGTCATTTTGATTAAACCCGTCATTTTAATTTGTTCAACTTGACTAGATGTGCCACTTGACTAGAATCCATTGGCCATTTTGACCAAGGTGGTTATTAATTGTTCAAATTGATTGAATAATTAATTTGATAAATAATCAAATAGGTCTTTTTGGTCAAGTTCATTAGAAAAAAATTATAATGAACCTCTAGTCAAAATGGACATGTTCATTAATCAAGCTAAACAAGGTCGTCAAGTTACACAACTTAAAAAACCATGAATTGTAGTGACTACATCCATTATTTTTTCCAAAGTTTTATTTGTCCATCTTCCTCACTAAGTTGGGGTAAGAACTTTGTTTCTTTTTATTAATTTGCTTGTTTTTGTTGCAATTTTAGGTCCATAATGTTTTCCTTATTTGTTGTTTTTTCCTTGAATCCATTTTGTTACTTATGTGGTATATTAATCATTTTGCCATTCCTTTGCTTCCTAGCCCTAACCTCCAACAATTTGACGATGTATATCAAAATTTATAAAAAGTATGATTCATCACAAACATAACATCTCATGACTTAATAATGGAAATCATGCAAAAAAAATTTATTCATAATTTGTGTGTTCCACGCATTGATATCATGCATTGAAAACACATATGACACATTTATAAAAAAATGTGAAATTCATGTGACATTCGTTCATTAATAGGTTTGTATTTCGTCCATCAAAACATTTTTTTGTGTGTCAAAAGTGTTTTCAACACATGATATTCATGTGTAAAATTTACGAACCTATGAATGAACGAATTTTGCATGATTTTCATTATTAATTTATTGCATGCTAAATTTGTGATTCAAAGTTTAACCTTTTATAATTGTTTTAGAGTTTCCAAGGTTTCATTAACAAAAAATATTGTGTAGAAATTTACAAAGTCATCCCAAATAAATTTGACATTTATAGTTAATGTGCAAGCTATAGGTGTGAAATTTAGTTTTCAATTGGTTGTAATATGAAAAAATGTGTTAGAACCGATTTTACCTAAACTCTTTGTTACACTTGGGACTCTAGGTGCTTGGATCCAACATAACATAAATACTTGTTTTACTTTTTTTGGTAGAGTTTATTTACATAAGTATTTTCTATTTCTTCAGTTGATGATTGTGCAAGTTAATCTAATAAGCTACCTTGTATTTCATAATCTTATGAGTTGAGTTTTATTTTGACATGTCCTTCCTCTTCTCTTGATTGTTTACCTATGTGATTTGTTAACACTTTAGCTTTAAGACATATAAATTCTAAAAACCATTGAAACTTGTTTAGCATAACCTTAGAATGTTTTGGCATTTTTGAAGCAATGATAAGGGAGCTTGAAAAGCTTGACAGTTTATTCAAGTAGGTGTTATTTTTTTTGCTTTAATTTGTGATTCAAATGCATGGTTTTGGTGGGAATCCAACATTGTGCTTGCGATGGGGTAAGTTGCATGCTTTTTTATGTCAATAATGTGTTTTGTGTTAAAATGTAAAGATGTTATGCATTGACTTCTAAAATCTTGTTTGTTCAGTCAAAATATTGTTTGTATCACAAAATCTTAAATCTTGTAATCCTACATTAAATCACCCCATTGCCAAACAAATCTTTTGGTGGATTAAAGTAGGCTATTGATTTCGTGTGTAATTTTACACCCTATACCAAACAAGATTATATCCTTCATTATAATTTTGGTAAAATTGTGATACTTTACACTAATGACCAAACACTTCGATTCTAAGCCTGGGCAATAATTTTCTTAAAGAAGTGCAAGGACCTATTCCTATAACCAAACATATTTTTATTTTAATTGGGATACAAATAGCACCCAAGCATTCTAAATTTATCCCATGACAAAACACAAAACAATAGGTCTGAGTGTGAGTTATAAAAAAACTAGACACAAAATTCTCACACAACACATTCGATCATAAGGTGCAAAATACATATTGATTAGTGTAGTTGAGTCACATTGACTGGAGTAGGTGAGAACTTTTGCCTCAATTGGTCGCTGGCCTATGTTTGGTGTGTAACTACATTAATGAATGAATATACAAATTGTGGATTGGCAGCTCGCTTTTGAGTTTAAAAAGGCTGTGTTAAAGAAAAGAAAGAAATTCACTGAGATTATTGTTGTCCTAGGACTCTCAAACGCTAAACCTCAAAATCTCTTACATTCCTTTGTGAAGGTCCCAAGTTTATGTAGCCAAAATTGAGTGCATAAAAGGTGAAGAAGTCACTCCCTACGTGTCCCAATAAAAACTGTATTTATAAACAAACGCTAAACCTCAAAATCTCTTACATTCCTTTGTGAATGTCCCAAGTTTATGTAGCCAAAATTGAGTGCATAAAAGGTGAAGAAGTCACTCCCTACGTGTCACAATAAAAACTGTATTTATAAAACACGGCAACTCACTTTTCAGTTTTTTAAAAAATTTGCATTTGTTCAGTGGGCCATGCGTGGGTAGTTTGGGGGTTCGGTCCTAAAAAAAGGATACCTATTTGGTGAAATCTATTTCGATTTTCAAGGAAAATTCGCATGCCATAGGGCCCCACACAATCCATCATTCATTTTCTATTGGGAGTTTCTAGGGCCGAATAACCTGATTTCAACCATTCAAAGGAATTTTCCAGTGAAAAATGGCCCAATTTTTGTCAGATTTTGAAGATCGAAGTAAGTAGCCTACCTACATGTGTACAAGGATAGTTGAAAATTTTTATATTGAAAAAAATCTGTTTTATAGCCAAATTTGGCTAAATCTTCATGAACTCAATTTTGGCTACTTAAAGTAACTGGAACAAAACACACTGCACCCCATCTCCCTCAGCATTATGTTGTGTCTTTATGTCTTGGGTTCTCCTGAGCAGTCTTATAACTTAAATGTGCTAAAATCAAGTGCTTTTCCAGATTTTCAATAGCCAGAGTTCAACGAAAATTTAGGAAAAATCACTATATTTTTTTGCATGGTTCAAGTAGGATAGCCAGAAATATGGAAAGATATATAGTATTCTTTTTTTAAATATTTATTGTAGCCAAATCAGGCTGAGTCTTCCTACGGATGATTCACCATTTTGACCACAACACAAAATCTAACAAAAGAAAAATATTGTTCCTAAGGAGGGCGGCCACCCAGACAAAGCGTGCCAGATACTCACTGGCCTCAGAATAACCTACTTGTAAGAAGCCTCCTTTTCCGGTCAATGCCACTTCTTTTTCCTCCATTTTCCCATCCATAGGAGCATATAAAAATATTGGCGCACCTCACGACGAGAGAAAGAAAAGAAAAGTTTTTCTGTAGCTACTTGTGTACCTTGCATTTTACAGTCTTCGTCTTCGTAGAACTGCAAAAACTTGATTTTCCTGCTTGCAGCGCTCCTGTTGTTTGCTTTGTGTCGCCTCGCTTCTCTACTGTTGCCTTGTCTCGACACTTCAGAGCAGATAGAAACTCTTGCTGCATGATCCTTACGACTTGTAGGCTATATGTATGAGTGAAATCGTCAATCAACAGTTTCACACTACTCCAAGATCACCCGGGGGAGGGGGG
>Ga0116226_10004697_pt1 | contig 12114 bp, 9 predicted proteins | sample S1TSphfallax_FD_89692 | JGI IMG/M metagenome (GOLD analysis project Ga0116226, IMG submission 89692) | Host-associated microbial communities from peat moss isolated from Minnesota, USA - S1T2_Fa - Sphagnum fallax MG | ecosystem: Host-associated > Plants > Peat moss > Unclassified | place: USA... | reverse complement strand
GTGGTGATGGTCGCGATAATTATTACCGTCGCGATCTTTCGCGGCGATCCGATCCTCACCACGCTCCAGTTTGCCCTCGTGCTGACGGTGGCTGCGATACCCGTGGCGATGCCGACGGTGTTGTCGGTGACGATGGCGGTGGGCGCGCGCGCCATGGCCAGGAAAAAGGCGATTGTGAGCAAGTTGGTCGCCATCGAGGAATTGGCCGGCGTCGACATTTTATGCGCGGACAAGACCGGCACACTGACCCAGAACAAGCTGACCTTGGGCGATCCCTTTTGCGTCAGCGGCATTCCCGGCGACCAGGTGATTCTCAATGGCGCGCTGGCTTCGCGCTCCGATAATAATGACACGATTGACCTGGCCGTTATCGGCGGCCTCAAAAACAAGGAAGCGACCAGGGATTTTCAGGTCACACATTTCATGCCGTTCGATCCGGTGCATAAACGCACGGAGGCCAGCGTCAAAGACAAAGAGGGGAAGGAATTCAAGGTCACCAAGGGCGCGCCGCAGGTGATTATGCAACTGTCGGCCAACGCCGGGCAGGTGAAGCCCGAGGTCGATAAAGCCGTGAATGAATTCGCAGCGCGGGGATTTCGTTCATTGGGCGTGGCGCGGGCGGAGGGCAATGGCCCGTGGCAACTCGTCGGCGTATTACCCCTCTTTGATCCACCGCGCGATGACGCGAAGAAAACCATTGCCACGGCTCTGAAGATGGGTGTGAAAGTCAAGATGGTAACCGGCGATGCTCTCGCCATCGCGAAGGAAACCGCCGGCAGATTGGGCATGGGCACGAACATCCTTGATGCCACCGCGCTCGGTGATTCCAAGAAGCAGGAGACCGATCAGGTGGCCGAGGAAATCGAGAAGGCCGATGGCTTCGCCCAGGTCTTTCCCGAGCACAAGTTTCATATTGTCGATGTCCTCCAGAAGCGCGGCCACCTCGTCGGCATGACTGGCGACGGGGTGAACGACGCCCCCGCGCTGAAACAAGCCGACTGCGGCATCGCCGTTTCCAGCGCCACCGATGCGGCGCGCGCCGCAGCTTCCATTGTCCTGACCACGCCGGGCCTGTCGGTCATCATTGATGCGATCAAGGAAAGCCGCCGCATTTTCCAGCGGATGAACAGTTACGCGATCTACCGCATCGCGGAGACGCTGCGTGTGTTGTTGTTCATGACGGCGGCGATTTTAATTTTCAATTTTTATCCGTTGACGGCGGTGATGATCGTGATGCTGGCGCTGCTCAACGACGGAGCCATCCTTTCCATCGCCTACGACAACGTCCTTTACAAGGATCACCCCGAGGCTTGGAACATGCCCATGGTGCTGGGTGTCGCCACCGTGCTGGGCGTCATTGGGCCCATTGCTTCCTTTGGCCTTTTCTATATGGGCAATCAAGTCTTTCACCTCAGCCACACGCAACTCCAACCGATGTGTTATCTCATGCTGTCCGTCGCCGGACATCTGACCATCTTCCTCACTCGCACCCGCGGCCCTTTCTGGTCCATACGACCGGCCATGATTTTGTGCGTTGCCACCGTAGGCACACAAATCCTGGCAACTTTTATCGCCGTTTACGGATTTCTGATGCCCCCACTCGGCTGGAAGTGGGCCGGTTTCGTTTGGGGATATGCGCTGATCTGGGCGCTCGTCAGCGACCAGTTAAAGTTGCTCGCTTATCGGATTTTGGACCCCGTCAAAGCCAGCACGAAAAGTCAGATAGAGACGCACCCGAGTCCGACTCCACGGCCGGAGATAAGCCGGCAGCCAAAAACAGTACGAGCCCGAGCCTAATCCCGAATCGAAATTTGGTTAATCAAAGAAAGTCATGAATCTACTCGTTCTCAACTCGGGCAGCGGCAGTCATAAATGTTCGTTGTTCCAGGCCGGTAAGACTTTGCCGGTCGAAGCGCTGGAGCCGATCTGGAAAGCGGAGATCATGGCGACCGATCCCGGCAGCTCGTCGCAAGAACTTTCGCTCAATATAGAATGCGAAGGACGAAAGAAGGAGCGCAAGACTTTACAATCCGATTTTTCTTCAAGAAAACAGGTCGAGTATATCTTGAAGCGTCTTCAGGAAGATCAGTCGTCTTTTCTAAAAGATGTGGCGAAAATCGACGTGGTGGGACACCGCGTTGTTCATGGTGGCACTGAATTTGACAAGGCTGTCCTGGTGGATGCCCATGTCGAATCGGTCATCCAGCGCCTGGCCATCTTCGCTCCCTTGCATAACCCGGTGAATCTGGAGGGCATTCAAGTGGCTCGGGAAATTTTCGGTTCTTCCCTTCCACAGATCGCCGTCTTTGATACCAGCTTTCATCGCACTCTCTCCGATGCAGCCGCAACCTATCCTGGTCCCTATGAATGGCTGGAGAAGAAAATCCGTCGCTATGGTTTCCACGGCACCAGCTTTCGCTGGGCCTCGGGCCAGGCGGCGCGACTCCTCAAGCGCGAAGACGATCCTGAGTTGCGACTCATTATCTGCCATTTGGGCGGCGGCTGTTCCTTGGCCGCCACGATCGGCGGAAAGAGTGTTGATACCACGATGGGTTTTACGCCGATGGACGGAATCGCCATGTGCACGCGATCGGGCGCACTCGATCCCGGCATCCTGCTCTATCTCATGAGGCAAAATCCCGACGTCAATGCCTTGGAGCAAATACTGGATCGGCGCAGCGGGCTTCAAGGCCTTTCCGGTCTTCCGGGAGATACCCGCATATTAATTCCCGAGGCCGGCAAAGGTAACATAAGAGCGCGGCTCGCCATGGATGTCTTCCTTCATCGCCTGCAGGCCGGCATTGGGCAGATGATGGCTTCGCTGAACGGACGGCCTGACGCCATCGTCTTCACGGACGCCATCGGCGAGGACGAACCGCTCGTCCGATTGCGCGCCTGCGAGCCCTTCAAGTTCATCGGCATGGAGGTTGATGCTGGGAAGAATTCCACCTCACCCATGGACACGGATATCTCCATTCCAAAGACTCCCGTTCGCGTCCTGATTGTAAAGTCGCGCGAGGATTGGCAGATCGCCCGCGAATGCGATGAACTTCTTCAACCCAAGCCGGCTCGCTGAATTTCGCTACGACAATAATTCCAGCATTTCACGAGAAAAAGCGTTCCACAGGGCGATGATCGGAACCTTTGGATGATCCGGATCATAGGTGAGAATGCTGAGCGACGCCGTACCCAGCACGAAATGTGGTCCTTCGATAACCGGCAGTCCAATCCATCGGGCACCCAGCACGCAACCGAACTGACCATGGGAGAAAAGCGCGACCTTGCCATCCATCGTTCGAAGCCGCGCAATAAGTCGGTCCGCGCGATCCGAGATTTGCCCGGAACTTTCGCCTCCGGGGCAGCCGTCGCGGAAGATATTCCAATCCGGTCGCTGCTTGCGAATGTCCGCCGTGCATCCGCCCTCGTAATCACCATAATTCCACTCGGCGAGGGCCGGTTCAATCTCAGCCCTCTCCGCCGGTACAACGAGCGCGCAAGTCCGCTGCGCGCGCCGACTGGGACTGCTCAAGGCGTGGGTGAATTTGACAAACCGCAATCGCTTTCCCAGCTCGCGCGCCTCATCCTCGCCGTGCTCGGTCAAAGGAATATCGGTGCGCCCCGTATGTTGATGAGTCAGCGACCAGGTGGTTTCGCCATGGCGAACAAGGTAAAGATGGAGGGCCATTTTCTATTCACCACATCAATCGCAGCTGCTCCGTTTTTAGGCCGGGAGCTTGAGGCCGCCATGGGGATGCTCATCCGTGTCCGGGGGAATCGCATTCGTCCTCTGCGGCAGGTCCGAAGGCAGAATGCCATTCTTGCGTTCCTGTCCCAATCCCATGGTCAGCGCCGTCATTCCGGCCAGGCCGCCAAGTTGCATGCTTTCCACGGCGGTGCTGGGAACAATGACGATGGTGGCATTCTCCTTCAAACCCTCATAGAGCATATTCATGGCGCGCAAATGGAAGGCGATCGGATTGTTTTCGTAATGCTTGCCGGCTTCCTCGAATTTCTCCGCGATCTGTCGCTCGGCATCTCCCAGAATAACGCGCGCCTGGCGCTCCCGTTCCGCCTGGGCCTGCATCGACATCGCGTCCTCCAAACCGGTCGGAATCAAGACATCTTTCACTTCGACCGAAATGACGTTGATGCCCCAGGGTTCGGTGCGTTCATCGATAATCTTCCGAAGCAGGTTGCTGATTTTGTCCCGGCCCTCGAGCATATCGCCGAGCATGGTCTTGCCGATGACATCGCGCAACGCGGTTTGGGAGGCCCAGCCGATCGCGCTTTGATAGTCCGCCACATCCAGGGCCGCTTTCTTGGGGTCGACGACTTTCCAGAACAGGACGGCGTCCACATCCACCGGCACGGTGTCCTTGGTCAGCGTCTTTTCCGCCTTGAATCCGGTCGTGATAACGCGGGTGTCGATCCAGTAAGGAATGGTATCGATCACCGGAATAAGGAAAAACAACCCGGGCCCCTTAAGAGAATGAAATTGTCCCAGGCGTAAGATCACCGCCCTGTCCCACTGATCGGCCACCCGAATCGCAGAAGAAACAATAATTGCCGCCAGAAAGGCGCAGACCGCGACACCAGTGGCAGCGAAATTACCCGCGACCTCGTCCACCGCATAGGCGATGGCGGCGCCCACGCCAAGAATAACGATGAAGATCAATGTCCCGAACATGCTATTTTGTTTCATATGACTGTCTCCGTAATTTATTTTCCCAAAGGACTTTGCTTTTCGACCGTAATAAATGGTTCCGAACGGCCTCTGGTTTCTGCGTGAAACCAATATATCTCAAGTCATGTGAGCGGGGCCATGGGGTGAAACCCTACCGCTGGATCCGCTCACACTCATCTCTGCCATAGAATTCGATCATCTTCCAATGGCACAGAGACGCCGTTGCAATAGGGAATGATGCGCGCGGTATAATCGGTCGCGGGACGATCTCCCGAAACAAATCCGCTGTAGAGGTAGAGTCCGGCGTTTCCAGCGAGTTCGCGCACGCACTTCATGCCCTGTCGTGCAGGAGAACTCCCCAAGCCTCGGTTCGCATAAAGCTCGACCCGCACCGCACCGGGGTCGAGGTCATTGAGATAAACTTGTGAATCGAACAAATGCTGCCCGTTCCGGGTCTCGACCTTGACTTCGCCGAAATGGATGGAAGGCCATTTCTGCGCCAGCTTTTGCCGCCAATCGACGATCTGCTTAGCCATTTTACCCTTATCGGCTATGCGTAAATTGTAGGCGCTGGCGGCGAAAAGATAGTGTTGCTCCGTGTACTCGCGCACGGCTCGTTCCGCGGAGAAGCGGGGCGTTAGCCGTGCCATGCTTTCTCTCATTCGCGCAACCCACGCTGTTGGGATACCCTGATCATTGCGGTCGTAAAATTCAGGAATCACCTCGTTTTCAAGCGAATCATAGAGCCTCTCGGCCTCGGCGCGGTCCCATTCAGCATCATTGCCATGTTCCTTTCCATCACCCAAGGCCCAGCCCAAGTCCGATACAAAAGCCTCTGCCCACCAGCCATCCAATTCCGAAAGATTAATGCCACCATTCACCAAAACCTTCATGCCGCTCGTTCCACAAGCTTCCCAAGGTCGCCGGGGTGTGTTGATCCAAACGTCCACGCCCTGGACCAGGCGCCCGGTTAAATTCATATCGTAATCGCTGAGGAAAATGGCATGCGGTCGGACCGCCGGCTGACGAATAAATTGGACCCATTTTTGAATCAGAGCCTGTCCGGCCATGTCCGCCGGATGCGCCTTGCCGGCAAGGATTAATTGCACCGGTCGCTGTGGATTCGAGAGAAGTCGCAAGAGCCGGTCGGGGTCGCTGAGGAGGAGATTGGGTCTCTTATACGTTGCGAAACGCCGCGCAAACCCAAGGGTAAGCACATGGGGATTAAAAATATGCCGCGCCTGCTCAATCGCTTCCGCCGGCGCTCCAGCGGCCGCATAATACCGGGCCAGACGCACCCTGGCATATTCCACCAGGGATTTATTTGCCTCCAGTCGGAATTCCCAGAGGGCGGTATCCGAAACGGCGCGAATATCATGCTCCAGGTTCTCTTGTGTCCCCAACCAGCGGTTCTTCCCGCAAGCCTTCGTCCAAAGATCATCCGCCGCCGCTGAGTCCCACGTCGGCATGTGCACGCCATTGGTCACATGGTTGATCGGCACCTCATCCTCAGGCCAACGCGGAAAAAGAGGCTCGAACAAATGGCGACTGACTTTTCCATGCAGCCGGCTCACGCCGTTCACTGCACCGCTCCCACGGACGGCCAGGTAAGCCATGTTAAAACTTTCCGATGCATCGTCCGGATTTTGACGGCCCAGGGCCAGAAGATCGCGCAGCGATATTCCTAGATGCTTCTTCGCGTAATTACCAAGGTACTGCTCAATGAGCGCCGGATCGAACCGATCAAAGCCGGCGGCCACGGCGGTGTGGGTCGTAAAAAGATTCCCGACCCGGGTTGCTGTCAGCGCGACTTGGAAAGGCTGGTCAAAATCCTCCATGAAATTGCGAGCGCGCTCCAGGATCGCGAAGGCGGCATGCCCCTCATTCAAGTGGCACACCTCGGGTTGGATGCCGAGGGCTCGCAGCAGGCGCCATCCTCCCATGCCCAGCACCAGTTCCTGCTTGAGACGCAGCTCGGGACCGCCGCCATAAAGCTCGCTGGTAATTCCACGATGGGCGGGATAGTTCGCGGCATCATTACTATCCAAAAGGTAAAGCTTGCTTCGTCCCACCTGAACCTCCCACGCACGAAGCCAAAGCGAGTAGCCCGGCAGCGCGATCTCCAACCGGAGCCACTCGCCATTCGGGTGCCTCAAGGGCTTGATCGGTAATTGCCCGGGGTCGTTGTAGGGATAGAGGGCTTGTTGCGCGCCGTCTTTATCAATGACCTGGCGAAAGTAGCCCCGCTGGTAGAGCAATCCCACGCCGACAACGGGTACGCCCAAATCGCTGGCCGCTTTCAGTTGATCGCCCGCCACGTTGCCCAACCCACCGGAGTAAATCGGCAGCGCTTCGCTCAGCATGAATTCCATGCTGAAATAGGCGACGCATTTTAGAGGAGAATCGGGATGATTGAGCTTGAACCACGCCGGCGTATCTTCCGCGTCGTGCTGGGCCTTCAGGAGTTGCTCGATCTCTTTTTGAAAAGCAGGATCCGCCAGCTTCTGAACAAGACGATCTCTCGAGACGGTCTGCAAGACGACCCAGGGGTTCTGCGTTAGATCCCAAAGTGTGGCATCGAGTTGCCGCCACAGATTGTCGCCCCCATGATTCCACGAGGAACGCAGATCAAGAGCCAGCTCCGCGAGTTGGTTGAATCCTTCGATCCTGGCCGGAAGACGGACATGCATCGGGTGAAAATCAGGAGGTGTATCGATCATAATTCCTGGACCATGCGATCTTCCAAAGCCGCAATTTCGGCCAAACGCCGTCAGTGGCGCTCCGCACCGCTGAATTTCGCCGCGAGAAAAGTTTGGACTAATTCCCAGGCGAGAGCATGTCCCACGACCAGCCCGCCAAGGCAGATCATATTCAGATTGTCGTCCTCGACGCCCTGGTGGGCGGAGAAGTTTTCGTGAATCAAACTGGCGCGGACCCCGGCGATTTTATTCGCGGCGACCGAAGCCCCCACGCCGCTCCCGCAGATGGCCACGCCCCGCTGCACTTCCCCGCAGGCGACGGCGCGCGCGAGGGGCACGACGTAATTGGGATAATCATCCTCGGGCTTGGGCTTGCCATCGCCGAAATCGATCAACGGGTAACCGCCTTCGCGCAGTCTATCGGCCAGATAGTTTTTTAACTCGAAGCCGCCATGGTCGGCGGCAATTCCGATCACGATTGGCGGGTGAATGGCAGAGGTGAAATCAGGCATGGCGGCTTTCGGTGCATTGCGCGCAAGGCAGCGTGTCAGACACCGATGCCCGCCACGTTCCTGGCCCGGATCGGCCCCGGAAAATTACTTGCCGGTGGGTGACAGCAAATGCTCCGCCTGCGACTCAGGGTTGCCGCCACTGATGATTTCCCTCGCGCGCGCCACTTCTTGGGCCGTGCCGTGAGCGATGACGATGTACTTTCCGTTTTTAATCTCGGTCTCGTATTTTAATATGCTGTTTTGGGGAATACCCACGCTATAGAAACCGGCCCCGAGAGCGCTCAACCCACCCACGACCACCGCGCCTTCCAGCGCACCAACGATCCAGCCCACGATGGGACCGGCCGCAACCAGCGGGCCTACGCCCGGGATAAAGAACAGAGCAGACCCAAACAAGAGCCCCCAAATCCATCCCCAAAACGCGCCGAGGCCTCCCCAGTATTTTACCCGATCACCGGTGGTATAATATCCAACGACATTCTCGTCCGTTTCATAGTCCCGCCCCACGATAGAGAGTTGCTTCAGGTTAAATCCCGAGGATTGAAGTTCCTTGATGGCAGCTTCCGCTTCACCGTGTGATTTATAGATGGCGACCACCGCGTTGTTTTCGGTCATAGGTTTAGTCTTTCTTGGGTTGGTTGGTAAGCTTGAAACCTACTGTGCGTTCGGGACATCTCCATGGGGTGTACAACCCATGTGTTGGCGGCTTAAATAGACTGGAGGGCTTATAAAAATAGGAGAAATAGAGTTGGGAGTCTTTTTAGTTGACAATTCAAACACATGTTTTAATCTGGCGTTTGAGATGAAACGCAGGATCACCCCCGATGAAACGCGCGAGCGCATCATCCGCGCCGCGGGCGAGGTCTTCGGCCGCCATGGCTTCGATGGTACGACCATCCGCCAGATCACCAAGCGCGCCGACGTCAACATCGCGGCGGTCAACTACCACTTCCGCGACAAAGCCGAGCTCTACCTCCGCGTGCTGCGCGAGGCCCGGGGCCTCTGCGCCGAAGTCGCCGCCGCCCACTTCCCCGGCACCCCGGCGGATCAACTCCGCGCCTTCATTTCCACCTTCATGCGCGGCCTGCTCGATCCCAACCGCCCGCCGTGGCACGTCCAGGTCATCACGCAGGAAATGATGCGGCCCACCCCCGCGCTCGACACGCTCCTGCGCGAAATGACCGAGCCCATCTTCCGCCAACTCCGCGCCCTCGTCGCCACGACCGCCGGCACCCGCCTGCCCGACACGGAACTCAACCTCCTTGCCGCCAGCGTCCTCGGCCAGTGCCTCTTTTACGTGCGCAGCCGGCCCATGATCGAACGCGTCGCGCCGGAGCTTCACCACGGCGCGGACCGCATCGAGCGCATCGCCGGCCACATCGCCACCTTCTCGCTCGCCGCCCTGCGCCAGCTTTATTTCGAGAAGAAATCCCCTCTCCGTCACGAAACCACACCCACCCGCAGCCTCGTCCCGGCCCATCACGCCTTATGACCACACCCAATCCCAGCACCCCTGAATTTGTCGATGGCTACAAAAACGGCTTCCACGAAGGCGTGGAGCAGGCGCGAAAGGAATTCCAGAAAAAGCCCGACGAGGCCAAAAAAGAACCGGGCAAGGAACCGAAGAAAGACGAGCCCGAAGCCAAACCCGCCCGCCAGGGCTTCGCCGCGCTCATCCGCAATCGCACCTTCCAAATCATCGCCGGCATCGTCGTGCTCAGCCTCGCCGCCTATTTCATCTATAACGCAACGATCCACGAATCAACCGACGACGCCTATACCCAGGGCCACGTCCACAACATCGCCTCGCGCGTCACCGGCACCGTCATCCAGGTGAACGTCGACGACAACCAGCGCGTCAAGCAGGGCGACCCGCTCGTCGTGCTCGACCCCACCGACTTCGAGACGCAGGTCGCGCAGGCGCAGGCCAACTACGCCAAGGCCGTGGCCGACGACGAGCGCGCGAAGAAACTCCAGGGCGGCGGCGCGATCTCCCAGCAGGACTACGATCAATTCAACTCCGCGCTGCAAGTGGCCGCGGCGCAGCTCAAGGAAGCGCAGGACCAACTGGCCTACACCGTCATCCGCGCGCCGGCCGATGGACGCATCGCGCACAAGTCGGTCGAGTCCGGCGAGCGCATCACCGCAGGCTCGGCACTCATGGCCGTGGTCGAGGACGTCTGGGTGGTGGCGAACTACAAGGAGACGCAACTGGCGAAGATGCGCGTCGGCCAGAGCGCGACCATCACCATCGACGCCATTCCGGGCAAGACGTTCCGCGGTTACGTCGACAGCTGGTCGCCGGGCTCGGGTTCCGTCTTCGCGCTGCTGCCGCCGGACAACGCGACGGGAAACTTCACCAAGATCGTCCAGCGCATTCCGGTGAAGATCCGGTTCGATCCGGAATCCATCCAGGGCTACGAGCAGCGCATTGTCCCCGGACTCTCCTGCGAACCGGAGGTGCTCCTCCGCGGCGGCGAAGCGAACCGTTCCTCACCTGCCAACCCACAGCTTGAGTCCATCCCCGTGCAGGATGCGCAGTGAGGTTTTTTTAGATAATGATTAGGTTGGAGGCCAAGAAACGGGCGCTTTTCAGTCCCATTCATAGAAATCATTACAACCACTATCTAAAAAGAATTTAACATGGAAAAAAAGGTCACCCGTGGGCAATGGTTCGCCCTGATGGGCGCGATGCTGGGCGCGTTCATGGCGGTGCTGGATATCCAGATCACCAATTCGTCGCTCAACGATATCGCCGGGGCGCTGGGCTGCTCGCTCGATGAAGGCTCGTGGATTTCCACGGCGTACCTCGTGGCGGAGATCATCGTCATCGGCACCACGGGCTGGCTGTCGCGCGTCTTCTCGCTCAAGCGCTACCTGCTTTTCAGCGCCGTCTGCTTTGTCGGCTTCTCGCTCATGTGCGCCTTTGCCACGAACCTGGACGAGATGATCATCGGCCGCGCGTTGCAGGGGCTGACCGGCGGCGCGCTCATCCCGCTGGCCATGACGATCAATCTCCTCATCCTGCCGCCGAGCATGCGGCCGGTGGGCAACGCGATCTTTGCCATGACGGCCACGTTCGCACCGGCCATCGGCCCGACCGTCGGCGGCTGGCTGACGGACAACTACGGCTGGCAGTGGATTTTCTTCATCAACATCATCCCCGGCGCGCTGATGCTTTTTCTGCTCGGCAACTACCTGAAAAGCGATGAGCAGCCAAACCTGCACCTGCTGGAGGAGGGCGATTACGTCGGCATCTTCTCGATGGCCATCGGCCTCGGCTCGATGGAGTACGTGCTGGAGGAGGGCGAGCGCAAGGACTGGTTCGGCAACCCGATCATCCGCAACTTCGCCATCATCGCGGTCATCTTCATCGCCATCTTTCTCTGGCGCGAGCTGACGGCAAAAAAGCCGTTCCTCAACCTGCGCGTCTTCCTCTACCGCCGGTTCACGCTCTCCACGCTGATCCTCTCGGCGCTCGGTCTCGCGCTCTACGGCACGGTCTATCTCATCCCGGTCTACCTCGCGCAGATCCAGGGCTACAGTCCTTTCCAGATCGGCCTGACGCTGATGTGGGTGGGCCTGCCGCAACTGGTGCTGCTGCCCTTCGTGCCGAAGATTATGAAGATCCTCGATCCGCGCGTGGTGGCCGGCATCGGGCTGGCGCTCTTCGGCGCAAGCTGCCTTATTGATGGCTTTCTCGACCCCAATTTCGCGATGGACCAGTTTCGCTTCTCCAACATCATCCGCGCCCTGGGCCAGCCGCTGATTTTCGTGCCGCTGCTCAGCATGTCCACGGTGGGCATTCCGCGCAGTGAGGCCGGCTCGGCCTCGGCCCTGTTCAACATGGCGCGCAACATCGGCGGCTCGGTCGGCATTGCGATGCTCTCGACCCTCGTGACCCAACGCGAGCATCTCCACTCCGTGCGCCTCGGCGAGTTCGTGACGACCTACACGCCGGCGGTGGCGGACCGCTTGAACACGCTGCAGCAGCTCTTTGTCGCCAAGGGCATCGACGCCGCCACCGCGCAGGGCTTTGCCCTGACCGCGCTGAATCACCAGGTGCAGGCGAATGCCTACATCATGGCCTACAGCGATGCGTTTTTAGTGATCGGCGTGGCGCTCTTCCTCGCCATTGGCGCGCTCTTCTTCATGCCCAAGCCGAACTTCAGCGGCGTCATGCCAGCCGAACATTAAGAGCAATGGGACTTATAGGACT
>Ga0116226_10004696_pt1 | contig 12117 bp, 6 predicted proteins | sample S1TSphfallax_FD_89692 | JGI IMG/M metagenome (GOLD analysis project Ga0116226, IMG submission 89692) | Host-associated microbial communities from peat moss isolated from Minnesota, USA - S1T2_Fa - Sphagnum fallax MG | ecosystem: Host-associated > Plants > Peat moss > Unclassified | place: USA... | reverse complement strand
GGTATAGCCTAAAATTAGTTGAATAATTTAATTTTAAATAATTTAAAAGCTTATAATAAACTAGTTAAAATATTTTAAGGTAAAATAACATATAATAATTTAGGGTACAATAATTTATAATAGTTTATAATAACATAAAATATAAGTTTGATTAACTAAAATAGTTTAAAATAATATAGGGTATATCATAAAATAACATAGATAGAATATTTTTAAAAACATGAAAATAAACATATTTGTTATAATAAATTGTACTAATGAATTATGTTAACCAGAATTGAAACATGATGTCTACATAGTGATATTGTAATGAAATAATTTTCACTAGGTGAAATCAGTAAAATGCAATGAAGTTATTTCACTTTTAAGGTCCCATAGTGATTTAAGCTAGTAAATTACACCCCACTTTGGTAGTAGTGAATGAACATCACATTTTTGCACACACGTAATAAAGCGGCTTGCCTATGAAAGCTTCCCCATGACAAGACTAATGAATTTGGCCCCCTAAATAGAAACCAAATTACCTTGTGAGTCCAAGGTGTTAAAAAAATTTAAACAAAGTGCACAAGTATGTGCAAGAATCCTTTTTGCAAATAGCCATTACACATTGAATTTTGAGTTTACTCAAGATAATTAGAATAACAAATTCAAACCACCATATGTAGCAATCCAATTTGCTTGAAAAAAAATCTTCATGGGCCTACACATAGCCCCATTTTGCTGAAATTGAAAATAATGGTCCCTTTAGTAAAACTACCTTTGCCAAATTGGGCAAGGGAAAATTTATTAAAGGGGTGACAATCTTTAGGGTTTAGAGATTTTTCTTATTAAGTTTCAAGTTTAAATTAGTGTAATATTTTTCAAATTTTGTTGTTATTTTGTGTTCATTTTTGGAGATGGCTTTATTTAAGGTGTTACAAGTTTCAATCACATCAACACTAGGGAAATGGGAAGCCAACAAGTTGCACCCAAGTGTTCAAGTGGATGAAGAAATCAATATGCCAAATGTGAACTATTTCATGGGACTATGAGTGCAAAAATAGTTAGGGAAAGCAAACTCAACCCATTTCACCCTTCTCTTAATGAACTGTTACCCCTTAGCCTATACCATAACCACAAGAATATATTGATTCATGAGGTGGATCAAGTGTTGCATGATGACTTGTTGGGAGAAATGCTCCAACATGAAATTGAATATCATTCCCACCATATGGTAATTGCTAGTTTTGTAGGTTCCAAAATACCTATGCATCATGTTGTTAACTAAGTTGTGTGATGAATTATGCAATAGTTAAGATCAAAATCATCAACTTCCAAATGGATCCATGAAAGAAATTCATATACTTGAGTTCCACAACCTCGGAGGGAACCAAGAAAATCCTAATGTTAACCCCACACAATATATTATGGGAGATGACAAACTACGAAAAGTGGGTGCACATGTTTAACCCAAAACTCTCACAAGGTTTGAAAATCCATGTTAACCTAGGATTAGATTTTACCTTCACTTAGGAGGTTAATTTAATCAGAGGGGCAACCCAATATTTATTATTATTAATAATAGATTTTTTATTACCTCCACTTTTGAAGGTGACACCCACTAGTTTAGTTGATTTCTAGACATGTTAATGAAGAAATCAGCCTCAACCTTCTAGAAGGTGATAGTTGATTACTTAGTTGTTTAAAAGGTAGGAACTACCTTGGAAATGATTATGGAGGATTAGTTAGTTTAAACATGTTTATGGGCGAGGATTCAAAAAGATGGCCCTAGTCTTCTCTCTCATAGACTTTTTCCTCATTTTGCATATATATTTTCTCTTCTCTCTCACACACACACTCTTTTTCCTCTCTACCCCATTTCTCTTACTTTTCTTTAGTTGTTTTCTTTTTTACTCCCTTGTACCTTCATCTTGGAAGTTGAAATTTCCTAATATAGGTTTTTGATTTTTTAGCTCTTAAACTATTAGAGGAAGGAAAATGACAACCCCTTGATGTATTTCCTAACCATGCAAGCATAATGAAACAAATTAATTTTTCTTTTCTTTTTTTGGGTTTTTTCTTTTCTTTTTCTTTTTTTTGGTGTTCTAGAATGATAATATAACGTGGCAACATATTAGGAAATAATAAAAAAAAGAAAAGATGGTAGCTATTAATTAGAACTTGAATACCTTTTTGGAATGCATAAATTATATATTTGGTTTATACTAGAAGTTGCTACCTTAGAGGTAATATTGTTGCAAGGCACACCCCCCTCCCCTCCCCTACCCCCCATTGTTATGATATCATTTCATTAAGACATCTAGTGCCACACACCTCATTAGCATGATGGTAGGGCTGGAACTAAAAAAAATACTTATGTTAAAGGGTTGTGCTATCACCTTACTAAAAGCATGTTATTTCCTTTTGTCATGTAGGGATTTCCTAACTACTATTTGAATAGTTGGAGTATAATTATAAATTAATATTTATTTTATTGGTCTTCTTCCTTGGCATTACCATTAGTTTGGAGGTAACTATTGGAAACCTAATCAGGCGCTATTAACAATCGCAATGTCATGCACCCTAAAAATGCTACCATTCAAATACAAATCATTAAAAAAAAACTATCACCATTTTAATGAGAAAGGTTCTTGGAGAAGATCCTAACAACTATAAAAGAAGAGACTTTAAGTTTTGCATGGCAATGGACCCAAAGTCGGGTTGGGTTTCAACAATTGACATTTTGGGAATTAATGGAGAAGAAGCTAATGTTTGGTTGATTTTGAATGCTACCCAATTAGGTGCCACTTTTGTGACAACTTGTTTCATCTATTGGGAAATTGTCGAGCATTGTAGTCTTGGAAAAGTTCATCAATTTACATGAATTAAGAATTTGGAAAAAAAGGAAAACAAATGTTTGGAGGGAAGAACTAAAGGAAGATTTGAATTTGGGAATAGGCTCAATTAAGTTATAGCAAGGTAAATGGGGGTGAGTTGATGGAGGTTCATGGTCCAAAAGCTAAGCAATTTGGCCCAAAGGTATAGTAAGGGCTTCATTAAAATTGTTAGGAGGAAGAACCAAGAAAGGCCCAAAGGAGTTGGCTTAAAAATAATAACTCAACATCAACAAAGTGAATCACAAAACAAGGTTGGAAAGAATGTCCGTGTACTTTCATAAGTTCAAGATTTGAAACTAGGTGTGCATTCTAAATATAAGGACAAATTGTAGCAAAGGTTATTTCCTAACAAACAAGATAAAGGTTGAAGGTTGAGTAAGGAGGAATCAAAGATTATAGCAAAATTAATTGTGGACTTGGATCATGTGGAAACAACATTCATGGAACTTGCTTCTATGGCATGGTTACTTAGGAAACTAGGGAGAAACAAATGAATTACAATTGAAATGGAGAATTTTAAAATGAAACAAAGGTTGAACAAAAGTTGGAAGGCCATAATTCAATTGTCAAACACCTCTTATATAAGAAACAATGACAACACCGATGAGAAACCTAAATGTCCCTAAAATCCCATATAAAAACAAACACATGGCTTAAGTATTTCAAGACCCACAATAGAAGAAAGTGGAATATGTAGCACTTTTGCAACTAATGGAAAAAGCACAATTACTTCACCTATCCCAAAGCCATATGAGTGTTAAATCAAGCCTACACCATGGTGTTTTTATAACACCTCAAGGGAACTACGCATACACATTAGCCATACTACATGAGATTGGCCTAATGAATTATTAAAGACGATGCATTTTGGGGAAACACATATTACACAATCATCTATTAATTATGTAGTAAAAAGCAAGGCTTTGCATTCTCAAACTACAACATCCTATATAAACCTAGGCCTTTAAAGAGACTTGAACAAACATGACATCATGTCAAAATGCATAAATGACAGACCTAATCTTGGAAACCAACAATAGGACTAAAAGTGCTAATAAGGAAATTAACATTAATGAAGGGCATAAAAATTGCAACAAGAGGCACAAAGATTCCCTTGCTAACAAGGAGAAATAGTCCCTAGCTTGATTAACATTCCTTGAATTCATGGCATTTGGGGACTTGGGAAACATGCAAAAACATGACAACAATAAGGGAGTTTAGGTAATGCAACCCAAAACTCAAGTAGAGTTCAATGAAGATGTACCTCCTATAATATAACATTCAGGGGATTAACATGGAAAGGGAAGTCTATAGGTTAAAACTTTTTTTTTGCTATAGTGTAATTTCACATGTAAATTTCATTTGTTTGTAAAAACATTAATTGTGAAATGAAATAAATATAATTGTCGGAAGGATCTTTTGGCCATGAACTTAAATTTGGTTATTTAAAACTAATGAAGGATATCCATTAAAGTTCTAACACAACAAAGTTAGTCGAGGAGGGATATGTATGTCATTGGATGTTAATGGGCAAATTTTGGAATAGAATATTGGACTTTAGGAGGCAACAAAATGCAAGTACTCAAATTGAAGGGCCTCCCTTGTGGCAATCTATAAGTCATCAATGTTTACACACCAAATAACCCATCAAACAAAAGCAATCTATGGGACTTGATGAAAGAAAAATCCCAAGAAATTATAACTAGATTTTTGTAAAGACCTAAACATTGTGGAATGCCATATGGATAAATTGTCTTTATTTGGGAAGCTTATTTTAGAGAAAGAAAATTTGTCTTGGGAGGCTTAAAAATGAACACTATACAATTCAAAACCTACTAGGTTTCAAGGAAGCTTAAAAATATTCATGCGACAATTTGAAAGGTGAAGGTCAAAGGATTATGGCAAGACTTGACAAAGTCTACATCTCTAGTTATCTTACACAAAATTAAGCAAACAAAATTTCTAATTATGTGGTCAAGGTGATCAAATCAAATCAAACCACCACCCTATTTCTTGTGTGGTAGATATTTTGGAAATTCTTGCTATGGTTTCATTTTGGAAGATGTATGTTATATATTTTAAGGAATTGAAAGACTATATATAGGTCATATGGAAGGTGCAACTAGTAGATGTGGATTAAATTCTTGTAGAACTATTCCACATTTACTATAATAATAGATTTGCACTTGAATATGCATACATTCATAATTCATACCTTGATTCTAAACACACCTACCTTTGTAGTTCATTAACACACTAGATTCATGGTTATTTCATATAACCAAAATCTATATTTCAAGATACAATGTAGAAAATCCAGAAATAGAATTACAATTCATTTCTTTATTTTTTTATATGACATAGAATTCACACAACAATCTGAATATGGAAATCATTGCAAAAGTATGTACTACTCTTATTTATTGAAATTTTCAATCAAAATACAACAAATTTTTTGTTGAAATGAAATCAAACAATAAGATTAAATCTATGGTTTATAAAAAACAAAATTTGTAGTTTTGGCTACAAAGTACCTACATTTATTCTTTATTCCAAAATTGTGTGTCTATGAATGAATATCCTTTTCCCACAAATCCCATCTTTGAATAATCCCCAAGTCACCATCAACATTATTCAAAACTAAACAATAATTCAAATTTCAAACCCCGAATGTCCAATGATCAATGTTCATCCTTAATGCCTTGTTCATCCAAAACAATGTAATCGACCTACCCCTTTAACAACAACCAAAAGGAGCCACCTTCTTTTTCAAAATGAAAAATAATTGAATTTTATAAAAGATTTTGCAAAAAACAATGCGCCCATCTTTTGAAAATAAAAATAAAACTAAAGCAAAAGTTGGAAAACCTACAAAATAGTTGCAAGGTATGGTCCAAATGAGGTGCAACAAAATGTGGAAAAGTTGCAAAGGAAAACATAGGATGTAAAGGTGGTTGGGTAGAGAGTTTAAAATTTGTGTTATGTTGAAATGGAAACACATGGGTCATTGTTCTAAACCTAAAACCTAATAAACAAATGATCCATGCTTTCATAGATGAAGAGGAGATTGCGATGTATGGGAAAAAAAGGTCTTAAAAACATGTTGCAATTTTATAGCAAATGTTTAAAGCTCAAGCTATATTGAAACCTTAGACAAGTTGAATTTAATTCAAATCTTTAATTTGCGTCCATGGAAGTTCTTAGAGGAAATGAATTTTAAACTAGCTAAACCTCTTTCTTTGGAAAATTTTCACTTTGTTACAAGGTCTATGGCTAAAGGGAAATCTTCAAGCCTAAATGAGGTTGTTGTGGAATTCTACATTTTTTTCTTAGACATAATAAGAAAATACTTATTCAATACGATTATGAATGCAGTTAAAGTGGGACACCTTCTTGATAGGCTAATAAGGGATTGATCAAAAAAAAATTCAAAGTAGGGGATAAAAATAATATTGGTAATTGATAGCCCGTCTCTACTCTCAATGTAGCCTTTAAGATATTGGCAAAAACCCTTCAACTTAGATTGTAACTATTGTTCATGGAGGTGACCAAATCTTATCAAACTGCATTTCTTTTGCTATATTATGTATTAGATAACATTCTCCTAACTTAAGAGACTCTAGACTAAACAAAAAATCTAATGAATTGTTGGTTTCATTCAAGTTGGACTTCCTAAAGGCCTATGACAATGTGAACTAAGATTTTTTACTTATGGCATTACATAGAATGGGCATGGCCAGCTAAAGAATTCAAGGAGTTGGTGAAATTTTTGTTCCAAGATGTTGAGGGAGCAATATTACATGTATTGCAAGATCCGTTAGAATTGAAAGTGGGGTCAAGAAAATGTGTTCATTGATACCTTATTTATTCCTCCTTGTGGGTGAAGTATTTAACCACATTTCAAAATGATAGAAAATGTAAAATCATCAAAGGTATTAACTCTTTTTGGGTTGGAACCAAACAACAAACTCTATCACAATATGTGAATGACACATTAATCTCATATAAAGGAGAGAAAAAAAATCTACATAATGTGGATAATCTACTTCAACTATATTTACTTCTTATCAATGGTTTGAAGATCATTGGAGCTATAATAGGCACAAAATCAAAGATGGTTAAACAAGGACATTTAGGTGGAAATGGCTTAATGAAAGGGACTTCTCCAAACTACTAGGGGTTCCTTTTGGTCTTGACCTATAAATTCGCAAGGTAGATGATTTTCTGATAAGAAAAATCTAAATTAAACTTAATTTTTGGAGTGCAATGCATCTACATATTGTGGAACAAGTTGCCATTGTTAATTCAATGTTGGCTTCAGTGATGTGGTATTTCATTAATATTTGAGGAGGTTCCAAAAAGACCATCAAAAAATGCAAGGCATTTTTTGTACATTTCTAGGGTGTAAAGGTGAGCACCTCTTTAGGGCTAAGGTCAATTCAGTTGATTATTGTGCCCAAAAAGAAGTAGGAAAACTTAGTTTTGATTGATTTAGAAAAATAGTTCTTTTCTAGGTTGCATTTATGTGAATGGACCTTCATTGTAATGGAACCTAGTGAGTTAATCTTAAAACTTTATTATGATCGAAATTGGCTTGATGTAATTGTTTCAGCGTAAACATTGGAACCTTGATTTCGATTAGGCTTGAATGAGAAATCATGTGTTTCCACCCAAATTTAAGGTGTGGGGACAAATTATAAAAAGTTTTTAAAAACTAGTGGGCAAGTTTTACAATTCACTCCCCCTAAGGTAGCATATTTTATAAAGAATGTAAACTTGCGGTGGGGGTTGTTTTTTAAGGGAAGAGAGTTTAGGGTGTCTATTTTGAAAACCCAAGAACTCCATAATCCAAGATTGTGCAAAATGTGTAATCTTTGGAACCTAGACGACAACTACTTTTATTCATGGCAATAAATGAAAGAAAGGTTTTAGTTTGATGAGGTTGACAAGTGCATATAGTAAATAAGTTGATAACATCCCAATGTTAGGGTGAAAATACTCGTGCATGTTAACATGGTGGGATAGAATGTAGGAAAACAAGTCAACATGTAGTTGAATGCAAAAGTAATTTAAATTATAGTTCGACAACCTAATAAAAAACCTATCAATATGTGCATTGTAAGTCAACTATCTAGTAAGTTGATATGCCTTTTGCAAGTCAACTAACCAATAAGTTGACATGACATAGTAAGTAATTATTATTGATAATGCCATGTTGACATGCCAAATAGTTAAGTAGTTGTCATTGATTTTGGATTAAAAATTTCAACGAATATATGATAGGAACAATGACTTTTTGGGGGATTATTATTCGATTTGTTTATTAGGGTAGAAAAGGTAATTTATAAACAACATTGGTGATGAAAACGAGAGGAAGAAAAAATGTCAAATATTGTAAATACTTTTGGATTTCAATGAAGAACATGAACATTTCTTTCAATTCTACTACTTGCATGCTTATTTGTTATTCTCTAGAATGTATTTTTTCCTAATTAATATGGATATGTGGTATTTATATTAATGGAGTAGGACAAGAACCTATTAACAATGTAAAATTTCATTGCTAAGTTGGCATATTCGATAATGAATGTAAACTTGTGGTGAGTGCCATCTTTTAAGGGAAGAAAGTTTGGGGTGTCTATTTTGAGAACCCAAGAACTCCATAATGCAAGATTGTGAAAAATGTGTAATCTTTGAAACCTAAAGGTCGACTACTTCTATTCATGAAAAGAAATGAAGGATGGGTTTTAGTTTGAAGAAGGTGAAAGGTGCATCTAATACAATAAGTTGATAACATCCCAACAATGTGGAAAGATGAACTTTTGGCTCCTAAGCAATAAACAAGTGGTGAAAAGTGGTTGGGCAACTATAATAACATAGCAATTGATCCAATGGTGGTATTTTGCACTACCAATAGTTTCCAACCTTCAATTGAAACTAACCTTCCTAGAAATGTGGTGATACTTAATGAGGTTTAATTTTTTTCATGTTGGGAAGCATTCAAGATTGTTGCACCTTTGCAAAATAACAAGGAGTTTAAACACATAATCACAAGGATGCAAGTATGTGAGATAATAGGATTTAAAAGCTTGACTCTTAAAATGTTTTATGTATTTGGGGCTTTGGGATACCCAATTTTTTATCTTGAACTTTGCAAAGAGGGAGGTCAAGAAAAGTTAAAGAGGTATTATGCCAAATAGTTCAAAAGGTTGCTTAAGCCTAAGGACAACCTTGCCCACAAGTTACCCAAAAAATGGGCACACATCCTCTCACAATACTTTCAATTAACTTGGAAAGACATTTGAACAAAGAGGAGAACAAGAAAAGATGCAAGATGTATTGGGTCATTTTGGCAACAATCATTGGTTGTCAACACTTAGTGAACCAAGGCAAATCAAAACATTTAGTCGAGTATCTCTCTTGTGACCAATTATTCCAAAATATGTTATTCATTGGTTCTAATAATGTTTTAGAATGAAAAAAGCTCGGGAGTTGGCTTGGGAGTTGGCTTTTTCTTTCTTGCATTAACTAAAGTCTCTCTCATAAATCAACAACACTTTAAAGACATTTGGTTTTGAACATTACATGTTTGATAAAAAAATTCATAGCAACTTGATAAAATTCAATCATCTTTGGTCCCTTATATGTGGATTCACTATGTGATTTATATTGAATGAATGAAATGATATTGTTTTTAACAATTATAAATGGCAATAGGTTAAGCTTAAGAAAATCATGTGGTAAGGTTTTTTGGACTACACTAGGCTTGAATGTAACATACCTTATGGATGGGTCTAAGCATGATTGGGGTACCACATTTGAATCTTAAGGATTCACTCCAAGAACTCCCAAATTCACCTTTCTCTTCATTTTTCCCATGACTTGTCTTACATTTCATCAAATGAAATAATTTTGTTCCAAATTTTATATAGGCCTTTAAAGTATCTATTGTTTTCACTTATGATAGTGAGAATCGTAAAATTCATCCAATGTGAGCCATGTTCTATCAATTGCTCAAAATTGCAAAAATTTGACCTTTTGAAAATTTTAACTTTACAATAGGGCATTTGATTTTTGTCGCATTCATACACTTTATACACATTAGTGCATAAGGTGTTTGTGATAAAAAATCTTGGGCCAAACAAAATTATTTAGACACTCTTTATGAATCTTTGAACTTTTAATTTTCATCAAACAAAATCTTGGATTTTTTCAAGGACTTGGTAGGAATCCTTCTAATTGTTCAAATTTGACATTCTATGCATAGAATTGTACCTTTGTAATGTATCTATTTATCATAAAATCAAACTTTCAATATGAACGTGTCATTCATTTCAACAACATGTTTAAATGAAGGGGTCTAGTGAATATAAAATGAAATAGTCTTTTTGGGTACCCTAACCATGCTTTGACCTGGATGATCAATAAATGTTTCAATAAAAAAATCTAAAATTTTAAATATCTTTGAAAAAGTTTGGTGTCCCCAGCAAGTTGTTTATGCGAAAGATGGTTTGAAGTTCCAATGATTCTACCAACCACCTTTTAGTGGTTTTTATGAATGGTAATTGTTTAGCTTTGGTCTACTAGGGGGGTGTCTTTTCCTTTTCTTTTTTTTGCAATGGATTCCTTCCATTGTTTCATAATAATAATAGTGTTCCCTTTATACTATTCCAATGAATCCTCTAAAATTTTCACAAACACACCAAACCTTATTACAAATTTAACCATTAGTTCATTCAAAACAACCGAGAAAAAAATTCAAACCACCAAATCTAGCAATTTCATTGGTTGTAACGTTGTATTTTCATACCTACATGCAAGCCTATTCAACACCCTCTATATGTTAGTACGTTGATATTATTACCCTTGTTTGCATACAAACATGGTTAAAATAAACAACTTGATTTTTTAAATGGGAGGATGATTTAAAAGAAAGCTATATTATCAATTCCTTTCATTCAACTTATTTCATTATAGAAGGCAACAAATAAAAATTTGAAAAGATTGGCACCATAGACCTTTTGAAAACATCAAGTTAAAAGAGATGTAGAAAGCAAAAATTTGGGAGGAATTGGTACTTTATGTCCATTCCATTTTGCCAAAAGGTTAGGAAGGAGGAAAGTAGGCCTATAAGAGAATAAGTAGGTATGTAAGGGAAAAGGAAATTCAATAGGTGCGAAAATAGACAAATGTACATTTTTTTTGAAATTGTGTAGATTTAGAATGCATTAGAAAATCAAATTATGTCAAAATTGGGTCTTTTTAAGACCTTGGAAAACAAAAAAGAATTGGTTTTGCATATTCAAAATTGTAACATATAAAAAAATGACCAAATGACTTTATGAAATTCCAAAACACTAAATGTCCAAACTTGAATATCCAAAGGTTTTGTGAATTTTGTGAATTTATCATTTTTATGTAATCACCATGGGGACCTAAAAAATAGATAATTATTTAGGGAAATCGTGATTATAATTTAGATGAATTTAACATGGATTTATATTCAAATTATTATTTTTAAATATCTATTTATTAACCAAAAAATGTGCTCTTTTACACCTTCATAATTTACTAATTGATTTTGTTTTGCAAGAAAGAAATCAATTCATTTCATGGTGGGAACTTGCCAAACCAATCTATGTATCAACTCCAAAGGATAAAGTAACTTCATTTCATCATATTCTCTTCATTATGTTGTTAACACTCACTTATTACAAAGACATGTGGATGTTACTTATATATCATTTATCTACTTGTAATTCCTTCCAACAACTAATCACAAATAAACATCAATGCGATAATATGGATTAGAAAATGGTTTTGATCGTATAACAATCATTTCATAAACTTATATTTCCTTTTTTACAACAATCATCCATAATTTCATGCATTGTGTACATATAGGCAATTAGGTAGAAATCTTGAATAATGAAAGAAAACATCTTTTCGAGGAAGTGGTTTTGCTAGTTTTGTTAAGTGAAAAATATAAAGTTCAATTATGCAAAACATTATGTCATTCACAAACCTTAGGCATTTTTCTAACAAGACATTTTGATGCCCATTAAGTTTGCATTATTTCATGTTCAAGCCCAAGTTTAGGATCCTAGTTCACAAATTGGCTAGTCCTACCAATGTTTCATCCAACATTAACAATATTATTTTCCATTGCCCTATGAAATCAACTTAGATTGCCCATCATTTAATCACAAGCCTCGTTCATTGTGTGCATATTCATCCTAGT
>Ga0116226_10004695_pt1 | contig 12117 bp, 6 predicted proteins | sample S1TSphfallax_FD_89692 | JGI IMG/M metagenome (GOLD analysis project Ga0116226, IMG submission 89692) | Host-associated microbial communities from peat moss isolated from Minnesota, USA - S1T2_Fa - Sphagnum fallax MG | ecosystem: Host-associated > Plants > Peat moss > Unclassified | place: USA... | reverse complement strand
GGAAAAAGTTGATAGCCTCAACTTAAACTGACAGTAAACTCATAACTAAAAAAATGGGTAACTGTCAGATCAGGTCTAAACTTCTACAGTTGGGAATGGTTGCGAGCGCCGCAGTCGGTACAGTAGTCACCGGTGCAACTTTACCGGTGCTGGGGCCTTTCTCGATTGCAGCGGGTGTATTAGCCGGTAAATTGACTGCTCTATTTGTGGAAAACGGTAGTCAATTGATGATAGAAAAAATGTATGGGATGGCCCAAGAGAAGATTTTATTGAGTTTAGAGCAACGCATTGATGTGCGTCATCAAAATCATGCGGGAGATACTGCGTTACATATTGCTGCACGAACGATGGTCGAAAACAATTTATGGATCGTCTCGGTTTTATTAGCTAAAGCTAAGCCAGAAGATTTAAACATTACTAATCAGAAGGGAGATACGCCATTACATTTAGCCGTTAAACATCGAAATGCGCATATTGTCGCGCTCTTAATTTTAGCGGGTGCAAATCCAAACATGGCTAATAGAGAAGGCAAGACCGCTTTACATCTTGCTGCTACCTCAGGAGATGAAACATTATTTCAAATGTTGATAGAAAGTGGTGCGAACATTTATGCACAAACTCAACTTGGTCAAACAGCCGAGCAGTTGCTCGCGAAAAAAATCAGCTTATTAGACGAGCAAATGAGTAAAGAAACAAATCATCCAGCCAAATTAATCCAACTAGCCGACGAAAAAGCTCGATATGAACGGATGCAGAATAGTTTGTACAAAAATAAATCCTTATGGCAAAAAGCAAAAGATTTTCATGATGAACACCAAATGAAGGATACACAAGAGCAAAAGGAAGCCTGGTGGCAGAAGGCAGAAAAAGCCTCTCGCCAGCGAGCAGAAAAAGTGGTGGAAGCTGATGAACGAGGCAATACGCTGTTACATGTTTTGGTACAAAACAAAGCAAACTATGAATTGGTAAAAGATTTATTAACTCATTATGAAATCAAAGATTTAAACCGAGCCAATCAAGAAGGCAATACACCCTTACATTTAGCGGTGTTGCATAGTGGGGGTACAGGAACCAATGCCAAAATGATTCGATTATTGTTAGCCCATGGCGCTAATCGATATGCAACCAATCATGAGGACAAAATGCCCATTGAATTAGTACCTGATGAACGTTATCAATATAAGATAGACGAGGTATTTAACGAATCCCTCTCAAAGCCCCAGAAAAAAGATAAAAGTGATACGGAATTCTTTAAACCGAAAACGAAAATTAGTCCCTCTTCAGGGCAACAACCTCTTAATATTCCAAATAAAACTAAGAATTGTAATCCATTTAGTTAACCTTAGTGCGATAAATGAGCTTGGGGTCATATTCTAAGGCGACCATTAGCTTTGCTGCTAGCCACAACTATATTACTTTTACCTACTTGCTACTTACTAACTTTTTTGTACAATTGCGGCGAAAGTTGCTGCTGCTTTATAAACTTAAATCATTGTTCAAGCGCAAAAGACATTTTTGGCTACAAAAAGGGAGAAAAATAAGATTATTCAAATAACCTCTCATTTCTTGAGTGTTTATGTATCAATTGATTGAACAGAATTTTAACTAAAACCATGATAAGGGAATTCAAATGGATCAAAAAACCGTTTTTGTAAACGAAGTGACTTCATCCAAAGCTTTAAAGAAAGTACGCGTAGCAGATATTCAAAATCTTGTGTTTCAAGGAGGCAGTGTAAAGGGCATTGCCTATGTGACGGCTTATCAAGCATTGCTAGATGCTGGGTTACAACCCGAACAGTTAGCCCGTATTGGGGGAACCTCAGCAGGTGCTATTGCCGCGATGTTACTCAGTATTGGACACACCGCTAATGAAATGTTACAGCTAATGCAAGAATTAAATTTTAGAGACCTTCTTGATCAGGATGCAGCACCGGTACAATCTATGGTATTTGATTTTAAAAATCCGGTAGGTTGGAATCTTTTTGCTAAATCGACTTCTCGATCCTCTGACTCAACCTTAAGCAAAGCTTCATCGATTTTAAAGGATACATTTGGTTTATTTCATGGAGAGGTTTTTCGGCTATGGGCAGAAAAAGTGATTCAGCAAAAAACGAAAACCAATTACCTTACCTTCCTCGAACTACATTCTTTGCACGAGAAACATCCCGAAATTTATCGAGACCTTTATATCACTGGCGTAAATGTAAACGCTAATCAAGCGGAAATCTTCTCTTGGGAACATACCCCCCATGCTATTATTTCCGATGCCTTACGTATTTCAATGTCTATTCCACTCATTTTTAAACCGCATTTCATGTACATCAAACAAGGTTCAAAGCGTCAAATTGACCCCAATAAAGAAACAACACTCTATATCGATGGTGGTGTCATCAACAATTATCCTTTATTCCTGTTTGATGAACATAAATATTTATCAAGGAAAATGAAATATTTGATACCTTCAGGAGGAAATTTTTCTAACCCTGAGACATTAGGATTACGGCTCGTTAACAAAGAAAGAAAAAATTTTTTAATGGGTACGAGTAAAACCTTACCTCAAAAAGAACTCTTCAGCTTTTTACCCTACTTTATGGCTATTTTAGGCACAATTTATCATAAAGAAGAAAGCGACCATACTTTAGCTAATGAACAATGGCGTACAGCGTATATCGATACATGTGGCGTTAATATGCTTGATTTTGATTTAAGCGATGAACAAAAATCTCAATTAATGATCTCAGGTAAAACAGCAATCAATGAATTTTTTGACGAAGACTTTATTGGCTCCTCTGAAGAAGATGATCTTGATATAGGGGCAGCAAAAGCACACTCGATGAAGGAACTGCCTTTATTAGAACAAGCGAATCGATCGGTGACTCAGCAAATCAATCAAGAAACTTTCACACAAGGAATAAATGCCTCATTGAAGCTATTTTAGTTCAATGATTTTCTTTAAGTAACTATTTAATTAACCCATGAAGGAACACATGAGCATCGTATTATGGATGAAAAATCTTTAACCACTGAAGCGATTCAAACTTTAAGAAAATATTTTGAATTACATCTTGGCAAACAAGCCTTTGACCTTTATGTTCCCCCTCAGGGAAGGCAAGATAAACCCGTAGATGTTTTAGAGCAAGTCCGAACACTTGTTTTGAATTCTCCTAAACTTTCTTTATTAATTTTAGGGGATTCTGGCTTAGGCAAGAGCACCTTTGCCAAATACTTAACACAATTTCTGTGGAATAGTTATGGGCAAACACATAATTGGATTCCCCTTTTTATTTATTTACCGCTTATCCCCGAAAAAGAACGAACCTCGCAATTATTGGAGAGTTTCTTTAAATCACAAGGATTAAATGAGGCTCATCTTGCTGCGCTCAAAAATCAATGCTCCTTAGTGCTTATTTTAGATGGCTATGATGAAATTCCCTCAACTGGAAATTTATGGATACAAAACCATTGGCCTATAGAAAATATTAAAGTCATTACGTTTTGCCGTCAGGAGGCATTGGCGAATCTTCGGTCAGATAATAATCATTATCATGACCTCTTTTATCCACCCTTGGGTAATCGTATAACTAAGCATGAGTCTTACAGTGAAATTGAGTTAACACCGTTTAATGATCAACAAATCAATGATTATTTAATTGGCTATGATAAAGCAATCATTTCTGAACAAACTTTTACTACCACGTTAAACTGGCAGGATTACCGCCAAAAAATGGATGAAATCAATGGGCTAAATGAACTCATTCGTATCCCTTTTATTTTAAGTTTAGTTAGGAAAATTCTTCCCGCTTTATTAAAAGAATTAAGTACTGCACAAGATAAAGAAGAGCATTTTTTACTAACTCGCACCAAGCTCTATGACTATTTTATCCAGTGTTGGTTTGCCTATCAGGCCGAACGTATTATAGCTCATAAGGAATTACCGACACAGCTGGGGGAATTATCTGATATTTTATTACTGTATATGCAAAATTTAGCGCATAATCAACTAAAGAAAAGAAGTCTTTTAAGTAGGAGCATGGAAGAAAAAGAAACACTAGATAGAAGTTTACTGTATCCCTACCCGCGGGATAGCCGGGATGAACAATATTATCAGTTGGTTAATTCTTTAAGTGACCACCAGTTAAAACTGATTCGTTCAGGCTGTTTACTGACAACAGATGGTGATCAGTTTCGATTTTTACATAGTTCAATATTAGAGTATTTAACAGCACGAGATTTATTTGAAGGGTTGATGGGAAAGCTGGAATTTTTACTCCAAGATAGTTTAAAAAACGAATTTGGATTTAATCAACGACCATTAACGTCTAGTCCTGCCATATTACATATGTTGGCAGATAGGGTGAAAGATGAACCTAAATTCAAAGAGCGATTATTTGAAATTGTAGAGTATTCCAAAAAAAGCAGTTACGTGAGTATTGCAGCCGCTAATGCCATTACGATATTAAATTACGCTCAAGTACCTTTATCAAACAAAAATTTCCAAGGAATACAAATTCCCCAAGCTGATCTTTCTTATGCACTGTTACAAAATACTGATTTCGGCCAAGCTAATTTAGAGAATGTGGCCTTTCATCACGCATATCTAGAAAATGCGAGCTTTTATAAGTCTTATTTGAAAGGCGCAAGCTTTGGCCAAGAACCCATGATTCATAAAAAATTGTTTTATGCTGGTAATGATACGAGTTGTTCTAGATTTTCAAATCTTTTTTATTCAAATGATGGCCAGTATTTGATCATTCTTTTTCACTGTAGCCCACAATGGACTTGGATTATTAACGAAAACCCTCTTCCTATAGAGGTTCTGAGTCTTTACGATGTAAACAAAAAGCAAATCGTTCAAAAAATAGAATTAAAACTTGAACGATCTGGCAAGTGTACTGATGAAATTATTGACGCATGTTTTCATCCAAAACAGCATCTATTAATAGTTGGAACCCAGTTTGGTTTTTTTTATTTCTGGGATATAGAAAAAGGAAATTGTATCAAAACATTAAAAGGTGAATCATGGCTTAAAAGTATGGATTTAAGTATGGACGGCCGTTGGCTTGCATGCGTAGATGGGTGGAGAATTTCTCTTTTAGATGTAGAAAAACAGCAATGGGATGTTGTCTTAAGTGGTCATAATGACAAGGTTAGCAGTCTGCATTTTAGTCCAGACGGTCATTGGCTTGCATCGGGAAGCTATGCTAATGCTAGAGTGTGTCTTTGGAATCTCCAAGAGCAATCCTGTACTGTTTTGGATAGTGAAAATAAAGATGACATTCTCCTTAGTGTACGCTTTAGTTCAAATAGTCGACGATTAGCCATAGCAAACCGTGACAGAATTCACTTGTACAATGTAAAAAAACAATGCTGTGACATTATTTTTGAGGATGGAGGTTATTCCACTATCCATTTTAGTCCTGATGATCGATGGGTTGCATTCATAAAGAATGATAAACTTTCTCTCTGGGATGTCAAAAAACGATCTTGTGTGACAAGCTTTGCTGGTTCATTTAGTGCGCTTTTTAGTCCAGACAGCCGTTGGTTAGCATTGGGAAGCAACGAATGGTTAGCATTGGAAAGCAACGAAGGTACAATTCAACTCTGGGATTTACAAAAATACCACTATGCTGCTTCACTAAAATTGTATAATGGTTTAACAACGATGACATTTAGCCCGAATGGACAGAAGTTAGCATCAGCGGGTTATGAATGCATTCAACTCTGGGATTTAAACAGAGAAACCCAAAAAATCTATCCTAATTTAACTGGTAAAGCCAGGATATCAAAAGCTGTTTTTAGCGAAGACAGTAAATGGTTGGTAACAAGAACTGTGGCCAATACCATAGAATTATGGAGCACCGAGAAACAAATATGCACAAAAATATTAGATAGTAGTGTTTATCAAGAGATTAGTTCTATTTCTGATATCTCAGCGCTTACGATTAGCTCAGATGGCGCATGGTCAGCTTGTGATACTCATCGTAATCAAATTTTCGTTTGGAGTTGGAAACCACAATCACATCAACTTCCTTTTAAACTAGATATTAATATTAAAACATCTTGGGCAAAAAAGATAAGGATTAAATCATTGGAGTTTAGTCCGGATGGCCAATGGTTGGTTGCTATTTACCGTTTACCTTTAAATCCTACGCTTTATGAAAATTATGTCACTGGTTTATGGGATTTGAAAAAACAAACTCCATTTATATTGGCAGGAATTAAGAATTTGAGTGATTTTACAAGAAACGCTAAATATATACCCGCTTCTGCATATTTACATATATCACCTTTAGGAGTACAAAAACCACCACCTAGGCTTTTGCCAGAATATAAAAGCATCCGTAGAAAATCCTCGCCAGATGGGCGGTGGTTTATTCATGAAGGCTGGCTTCAACATTATTCTGTAGACAAAACTCCTATTAAATCTTTTAAATTATCAGATGATTTTGGCCATATTCTTGATGTTTGTTTTTTATCTAATTCGCAATTCATTTTAGTAAACCAGGCTTGTCAATTTTATCTTTGGCAATTACCTTCAACTCCTGATGAAAAACCTTATCTTGTCTCTGTACCTAGAGGGGGTTGGCCTTTAGTTTGTAGCAATCTAAATATAGAAAAAGCAATTGGATTCGCCGAAGAAAAATATAATACTGAAACAAAATCCCTATTGGGATCAAAATCAAATGAACCCAAAAAATTTGATACCTCAAAAATAGAATTACTACACCAATTAGGTGCAACAGGCAAACCGAGTCTAAAGCAGAAGGTGACTGATAGCAGTGTGGCTGTAGAGGATATATTGTTGAATACTCAAAGTGTCCATGCCGCAGTAGCCATCGTCAATCAATTCAGCCTGGCGAAACGCCCACCCACACCTTCACTACCGTTAGCTTATGATCAATGGATTATCTCCTTGCTGCGAGTTCCTAAGCATAGAAAATTATCCAGTCATAGGTTTCTTGTGTTAGAAGGATTTAACGATTTAGGTAAAGCATTCTTTATTGAAATGCATCTTTATGAAGATCTTAATAATCCTCCTTATGGATTGATTACAATGACCACTTATTTAGAAAAAGATTTAACCAAGTCTCGGCAAGAACTTTTTGATGAATTACTGATTAATTTTAATAACAAAGGAGATGAACTACCAAATACTACCACTACCCCTTATTTTGAGAGTAATAGCTGGAGTATTACTCGTAGCCAAGGTCGACAACTCATTGAGGATATTAAAAAAGATCAAACTAAAAAAATAGGTTATTTGCTCACAGCAAATACCTCTTTTTTTGCGCCATCAAGACAAGTTCCTACTGAAGGTACTGTTCATAATTGCTTTAGTTGGGCAAGAAAAAAGCTTCTTAATCTTAATGATCCCAATATTCAAGTTCCCTCAAAACTATATCTCGATTATATAGCAGAAGCAGCAATTCCTAATTCGTCTTTACCAGAGCAAGAAGGAGCAGAAGCACAACAAAACAATAGTCCCTGTTTAATTTTATAAATTTACATGATTAAATCAGTGGAACGACAGACTCTTCACTAATTTCTTCCACAAATTGATCGATATCCAATAAAGGGTGATTTTCTAGCTTTTCAGTAGTCCAGAAGCTATTGAGTTTTAATATTGCACGGATACCGGGATAATTTTTAGGTTCAACAGGAATAATTGCTAAGGGCTTTGGATCATTTTCTGTTGGTGCCCAATCTGACCCCATTGCCGGAATTTGTTCCTGAAACTCATATAATCCCAATGCATCAGGGATTCGATCGCAGCGAGTGGGTGAACAAAAGGGATGGTTAGCTTGAATTTCTACCTTTTTAACAATTTTGCGATACATTGCATCTTGCGGACTTTTATCCACCCAGCCTTGTTCATAGGCAAGATAGTTTTGTTCTTCTGCCGATAATGCGATATCTACCATGCCCTGTCCTTCCTTAATGATTGTATTTTTGAAACTTGAATCGACTTGTTCTTCATTATAGAGATATTGTGCTTCTTCGATTGTTCTCCCTTTGTGTAATAAACCTTCCAGCTCTTTGTTACCTATTTCACCTGTCTTATTTGCTCTTACTTCTCTTCGATGATAAAAGTAAGCTGTTCTGTTTGAACCCGATCCCACTAACATGATAATATTTTTTCTATATACCCGTTCATCATAAAGTGATTGTTTGCTATTTTGTATGATAGATTGTCTCTCTGATTCATTATCTTGTTCCATCACGTAAAGGCGTACATTATCTCGCCCCATAGGTATTTTTTCATATTTCCCTTGCTCATCTTTTCTTAAAGGAACTGCGATAGCTCCTAATCCATGTTTAGCATCTCTACCATATCCTTCGTAAAGGTCAGGCGCGCATCTCTTTAAGTTTTGCTCTTCTCCTAGATATTCCTCTCTCGTTTCCACTTCTGGCGTATCAAGCTTTCTGTATCTATTATCTTGAAGTTGATTCGCTTTAGCCCAATTCTCTTCACCTAAAACTTCTTTTGGTAATAGAACCCCTAATAATCCTGTTGCTTGCAATCTCTTTACTTCCGCTTCTGCTGCTTGCGCCACTTCCAATCGACTTTTAACTGTCTTAATACGATAAGTCTTTTCATCCATACAGCGTTTTACCGATAGATTTTCAATACGTTTGACTAATTTTTCTTTTTTATAAGCATAATAGGCATGCACGATTGGTAGAATGAGCACACTGATAACTAAAGTTAACAAAGCAGCAACAGCTAACCTGACTCCTTCTATAATTAGCCAGGGAATAAAGAGTAAAGCACAAAGGCCAAATGCAAAACCATTTCTAGTTCCGAATTGTGAAAAAAAATAAGCTAATCCTTTTTGCCAAGGAAACAAATAATCTAATAAACCCATTTTTAAACGGGGAGCGAAACTATTGCGCATCCATTTACCGTAAAATACTTTAAAAGTATCTTTAACCCTTTGCCAAAAAGGAGAGTAAATTAATCGAGCAAGAGGGAACTTACGAGTCTTTGATAAGTGATGAAAAGGATTCCACTCCATTCTTTTTCCTTATTGAATGATAGCTCAACTAAGAATGTGTAACAAATCGCTCATAATACTACTACTTTATTCTATAGCCGTCGATAGTGGGTAATAGTCATATTGATGTTCAATCAATAAAGCCTACGTAAAGAAAATTTAGCTTTGAGTAACTAATACACATAATTTAAGAATTGGTTGAAAAAACTTTTTTCTCAAGAGGATTTTCATCAAACCTTCCTATAAAATCCTCATGCTCAAAATACCGCACTTTCTTGCAGCGAATTGGCTTTGCGCCATGCAAGAATACGAATTGCTCATCTTTAGGAAGTTCACGGATTTCATTGAGTGCAATTAAATCGACACCGGTTTCATGGATACTTTCGCCTTCACCTTTGGATAATGTTCCACCAAAGGTTTGCATTTTTTGGCGTGAGTCGCCAGAGTTAGTAGATAGTGTTTTTGTTAAAATGGTTTTTTTACCGCCTAACGTTTGAATCCACTCCATCGTTTTGGTATCGTCGTTAGTGAAGATTTGTTTTAAGGGTGCGCCTTTGAAGAGATCGGGTTTTTCAAATAACTCAATCTGACTTAAGGTTTGAAACACTGACCAGACTACGACGCCGCGCGCGCGTAATACTTCAATACACTGTTCGACATCAGGGCAATAACCCAATTGTGCCAGTTCTTCGAGTAAAAATACCATTTTCTGTTTGGGTAATTCGCTGGGATTCGCTTGAACAATTTGGCTCATGAGTAATGCCATGAGCATTCTAACCAATCGACTATGTTCTTTGACTTGATCTTCCGGCAGTACAACAAAAATATCCATATTGCCTTTTAAAAAATCGGCTAAATTAAAATTGCTGCTGGCTAATGTGGCTCGAATATTACTATCGCCCATCCAATCAATTTGTCGATAACTGGTGGATAAAATACTACCCCGTTCATCGACTCCTACGCGGCTGATTTGATTCGCGGCGGCTCCTGCTCTGCCTTGTAATCCTGCCATTTCTTCAAACGTCATTTTAGCTTCTTCTGTATTTTCGGACATGAGTTCATACAACATGGGCAAACCTCGTTCTGTTGCTGGTTTTGCAGTCATGATGTAATCAATGTAGCCACGAATGAGGATTTTGGCATTTTCATCAAAATGTGTGGCAAAGCCGCCTTCATTAATCACAAAGGAAGCCGCAAACGCATTCATCATGCGATCGCGCTGCTTTTTATCCTCTGGAATCCAATCAAAGGGATTGAGTGTATAGGTTTTTAATAAGATTTCAGGTTTTCCTTGCTGAAAATCTTTACCTTTGGTGACACCAAAAGGATCAATGACAATCACTTGCCTTCCTAACTTTTCAGCACGATAACGCGCGGTGACAGCCCAGAGTTCACCACGAATATCAAACACCAATACAGGGCCAGGACGAGACAGTAACAGTGGAATGCTCGATGCAGTCGTTTTGCCACCCCCTGGTGGAGAAATGGTAAGTTTATTACAAAGCGGTAAGTACAAAGCTTTGCCATCAAAGTCTGCGCCAATAAACATACCGTTGTTAGATTGATAGGTATTAAGCTCTATAAAATCTTTTTTGGTTGCCCAAGCCGCAGTACCAAATTGCCCGCTGGTTTCATCCACGGTAGCGGCTTCATTAAATGCGAGAGATTTGAGTCTTTGTCTCAATAGGCTCAAGAAAATTGCCAAAATTCCTAACGGTAAAAATGATGCTGCGTGAGTTTTTAAATAAAATCCAGTGGCATTCAATAATTGCTTCATAGATAACACATCATCAATTTTTAATAGTTGATAGGATAGAAATACTAAATTGATTTGAAAACACAAAGTGATGCAAAGCCCTAAGCTGGTCATCAATAACAACGACTTTAACTCATTTAGTGATAAATAATAACAATGACGAAAATGATAGGCCCATAACAACAAAGTGACTGAAACTAAAGCATATAGGCTATTTTGTAATACGGTTGTCCAAAGTGGGAGCAGATTAAAACCATTTCCCGATAGCTCTGTAAAAAACCAAATTTGTAGGATTTGTGGCAAATAAACTACCAGACAAGGTGTAATCGCTAATAGTGCTAAAAAATGGTATTGAACGTAATAGCTTTTTTGTCTATTTTTCATCATCAATGTCACCACATGAATAAACTTAAGTTGTGTTGTTTAATGAGTATCCATGGCATAGCTTGCCATCGCTTGATAAAGCATTTTCAAGCGATAAACATAATGTTGTGTTTCTAATGGCAAATCTAATTCATGAACAAACTGTGCCTGCGGATGTTGCTGCAATGCTTGTAATACTCGATGAGCGCCTGCATTGTAGGCCGCAAATGCCAATGTCCAATTGCCAAATTGTTGATGTAAATTCTTGAGTAACCGTAAAGCGATATGAGTTGATTCAGTAAAGTTTTCTCTGTTTTTACTCTCTAAACCATAATCTTTTGCCGTTGCAGGCATGAGTTGCCAAGCACCTCTTGCACCTTTAGGTGAAACGGCATCCGTTTGATAGTGGCTTTCTACTATGGGAATCAGAGCAACGGTAGCGGGTAAGTTCATTTGATGAGCTTTTTGTAGCACGTACGCCAATTTGTGATCCTCTGCCGCAGCTATTAGAAGTGATTGAATCTTTTGATCAGAATTGAATTCATCGGCGATATTTTGTGTCAGGGTATGTGCTTCAACATTTGAAGTTTTTTGCGCTTTTAAAAGTTTTGAATCCAATGCAAAAATTCTCTGATCTTTTTCTGATTGATTAATAAAACCGCCTTCAATGGTGGGTTGATCAGGTGTACCCATCATGGGCGTATTAGTCCTAATAGAATTTTCTAGTGGTTGTGCATTACAGACTATGGGTAAAAATAATAATCCAATTAAGCCATACCAGCGCATGAGTCCGTCTCGTAAACAGTTTGATACACTTTTGGAAATACTAAATCTTTGGTGACAGAAACATTAAAGGTAAACCCTGGACGTATTTCCAGTGTCGGTTGAATATTTAAGTTCTTAGAAGTCAGTTCTGAAGCAGTGGTCATGTCACTCCCTGCGACATTTTGTGAAAGTGCCTGGCTGACTGAATAATTGGTTGGAACATTCTGATAGGTTTGC
>Ga0116226_10004694_pt1 | contig 12118 bp, 5 predicted proteins | sample S1TSphfallax_FD_89692 | JGI IMG/M metagenome (GOLD analysis project Ga0116226, IMG submission 89692) | Host-associated microbial communities from peat moss isolated from Minnesota, USA - S1T2_Fa - Sphagnum fallax MG | ecosystem: Host-associated > Plants > Peat moss > Unclassified | place: USA... | reverse complement strand
TGAGAACCATGACTACATATCAGAACTGGTTTCTTTATTCTTTTGAGAACCATGGTTATGAATCTTAAGAATTGTCTGGGTTTATTCCTGTTTCTAATAACTGCTCAACTCTAGTAGAAACTATACTTCATTGGTACCTACCTACTAGTCACTTATTTAGGTACCTATTCACCTATGTAGTACCTAATTCTTGCAGGATGCGTTACCTAGGTGAAACCAGATGCTAACTCTATTGAGGTTCATCCGCAACTGAGTCATAACAGGCATCCAGTGGATGATGTACTGGTGGGTGCTGGTTCACTATGGATGAGCAGCAGCAGAGGAAGAAGCAACAATAATTGGGAAGGACATAAAAAGAAAGGAAGCCAAATTTGGATTATTTGGTGTGTTGGTGTACTTGTTTTTAGTGCTTTTTCAACGAAAAGTCATTCCCACAATAGAATCCTCCAAGCACCAGATTCTCCAGGAAAATAAACAATTTTTTTGAAAATGGATGACAAATTCAGTGACTTCAAATGTTAAAGACACAATTTAGTGATGAAAAGTGAAAACCTGCCAACTTACTTTATATAGTTTAGTGGGGCCATGATTGACTTTTGTTTCTATCCTTTTGAAGAAGAAGAATTTAATTGTGTGGGATTTTCACAATTTAACTTCACCTTAGTCCATTGTCAACCGCAAAATAATAATCTATCTAGAAGGAAAAATTTTAATTCATACCTTTTTTGGTTAAATTCACACCCTTTCTTCGCGTCGTGGACAAGAAACGCGGCAGACCTGTAGGCTCTAAGAACAAGACAAGCACGACCAGGGTGTGAATTTAATCAAAAAAGGTATGAATTTAAAAATTTCCATCTATAAAGGAAGGTTGCTTGTTTGTCATGTTGAGATCTCCCAAATCACAACACCTGTTGCTAGGCTCTTGGAACGGGTGGAAAGCCCTCAGAAAGTAGGGGTTTATCAAGTTGGTTTCATAATCTTTCAACCACCTACAGTGGAGAAGTTATTGCAAAATGATGAAATTTATATTCAAAAAACATTTAATCAAATATTTCTCTTTGTATTCAAAAAATCATCATGTTTTCACACATTGTTCAAGCAACTAGCCAAGATACAAAAATATTTTAATTTAACTTCTACTCTCATAGTTGGTTTACAATCAAATGTGATTAAATCTCCTTGTGGATGATCACCCATGTGATGACATCACAAAATGAAAAAATAAAATATAATTGCAAGTGACAATGAAAAATGAAATGATTTGTGGAAATGAAGTTCCATTTGAACGAAAACATTTAATGAATTCAAATTGATTTCAATTTGAACCCAATTGAATTGAAATTTTTTTTAATTTGGTTGACTTTTTAAAAAATAACTTCTTAAAAATTTATGGTTTAAAATACTAAGAAAATTAATTTAAAAAATTATCGATTAAATAATTGGCAAGAGGTGTTAACTACCAAGAATAGTTGAAATGTGAATGCATTGGCATTATTTGTCATAAATAGCGCTATGTCATTGGTTATGAAACACAACCATCCCTCATGAAAATTGAAATGCCCTTTTTTCATCCATGGCATGGATATGTTCAAATTATTTGCGATAACCAATGCTTTCCATTTGTTACTTATCATAACCATTGCTCATGATAATTGAGATGCCCTCTTTTCATCCATGGCATGGATGCATTGAGACAAATTGGGATAGTGAATGCCCCTTTGCAAGGTATATTACCCATAACTAATAGGTCATTAATGAAATGGAAGTTCAAGCTTACGGTTTATAACCAATGATTTTTTTTGGGTGAAAAATCACCAAAAGGCTACACAAAAAAGACCCTTGCAATAGGGTGATTGGAAAAGTGGGGTTAAATTTTGAATGAAATCACTAGGTCCTCATGGTGCCATGTGGGCCCATTAATTAACAAATATAAATCATCCAATTTATGGTTAATAAAATGTTGACCCATGGTGCTTAGGTAGCTAAGTAATTATTAAACCTTACTAGGTAGCTAGGTTTACTTAAATATGCAAGTAGGTTGAAAAGTAGCTAGGCTTAGGTTATATAAGTAGGTTTAGAATAATCCATTTGATATTTTGGCTTAACCATTTTATAAAGGTCAAGCTTTTTTGTTCTTCATTCATCTCCAATAGCACTTGAAATTTTGTTAGCACATAGGTATTGCCCCTAAATATATGCTATGCCAAATTGAATTGGAATCCAAAGGATATGGGATTAAAAAATTCCATTCTAAACTTCATTAACCAACTTAGTTGCACATTAAATGCAACTACTGTATTAGAATATACCAGCCTAGGGAGGGCTCTATTGCTTCTGGCGTCCAAACAAAATTTGAAGCCCTCCTCTTAGCGCATCTAACACACTAAGAATCGTCAAAAATGGATTACAAATGAGAAAGTTATGGCCCCCCAAAGTGAAGGGGGTCAAGAACTCAAAAAACAGACCATTGAAAACTACAAAAGTCGATTCTTAAACACCCAAAAAGTCCCTTTTATTTTGTTCTGTTGCTATTAGACTTCAAGATGAGTTGAAGAACTTCGAGTGAGGCTCCTATAACACTTTAAATCATTTAAAATTAACTAGAAAAAAGAAAGTTATAAGGTTTGAAAGTAGGAGGGGTCCAAAGGAAAAAAAAAAAAAGGAAAAAAAAACGTATTATAACTTGGAAAGCTTATTTTTCTTGTTTTTTTTCTTGCTAATTTTTCATTACTCCTTTTCCTTTACACTTCAATAATTTAATTTAGCCATAATTATTTTAGCATAATTTAATTTAAACATAGTTAGTTTTAGCCTAATTTAATTTAGCCATAAATATTTTAGCCATAATTAATTTGACCATAGTTATTTTAGCCTAATTTAATTTAGCTTAATTTAGTTTAAGCATAATTAATATAGAATAATTTAGTTTAGCCATAAATAATTTAACCTAACTTAATTTAGCCATAATTAATTTGGCCTAATTTAGTTAAATCATAGTTAGTTTAGCCTAATTTAATTTAGCCATGGTTAGTTTTAATTAATTTTAATCTTTTTAAATTTAGCCATATTTAATTTTAACCTAATTTAATTTAGCCTAACTTTGTTTAGCCATGGTTAGTTTTACCTTAATTTAATTTAGCTTGATTTATTTTAGCCATAATTAATATAACCTAATTTAGTTTAGCCATAAATGGTTTAGCCTAACTTAATTTAGCCATAATTATTTTGGCCTAATTTAATTTAGGCATGGTTAATTTTCGCCTAATTTAATTTAACTATAATTAGTTTAGCCTAATTTAATTTAATTTAACTTAGCCATAATTAACTTAACTCAACTTAATTTAGCCATAATTATTTTAACCTAACTTGATTTAACTATGGTTAGTTCAACCTAATTTAATTTAGTGTAATTTAGTTTAGCCATAATTAGTTTAACTCAACTTAATTTAACCATAGTTAGTTTAACTTAATCTAAATTAGCCATAGTTAGTTTAACCTAACTTAATTTTGTTTAATTTTTTCTAGCCATAATTAATTTAGCTTAATTTAGCCATGGTTAGTTTAACTTAATTTAATTTAGCTTAATTTATATTAGCCATGGTAAATTTAATGTAACTTAATTTAACCATCCTTAATTTAAGTTTTTAGTTAATTTAATCTAGGTTAATTTAAGTTAGCCTTAGTTAGCACGAGTTTAACCTTAAAAGTACTTTTAGTTAATATTATCATACATAATCTATGTAGATATATTACCTATACTAATTTAAGTATGTATAAGTTTAGGCCATTATTTTTATGACACGTGTCCATGTTATACACATTTAGTTGCATGTTAGTTGCATAGTGACTAGTTACAAATGATAGGATTTATACTAATGGTTCCTATCATTGAAGCACATTCACCAACTACATGCATAAAAGTCACCAACACTATAAGTGCATTGGGAAACTTAGAAATTAAAGGCATCACACTAGGTTAAATATATGTGTCTATGAGTGAATGTTGTGATCTCTTACAAAAAACATTGTGGATAAGAGCATGCATTTTTGTCTCTAATCATAATGAACATGTAGAAGACGACCTCAACAAGATCAACATCAAGTTCAATGCAAACAACTACCTTGGAGGTGTGGAACTTATTTTTGGTGATCAAGTTTAATAAATGTTTAGAGGGAAATCTTCTGAGTACCATAATTGTGCCATGCTTCTTTCCCTCCACTTGTAATTTTTGTCATAATTTGCAATAATTTCCACCTTATTGCAAAACATGTGAAATTGGTGCAATTTTTTTTTCTATTTTTCGTCTTTGTGGGGGAGGGGGGGGGGGGCAATAGGGTGAAATTGCAAATTGTGGTCAAACTCATAATCAAACTTTTCATCAATATTAAATGTGTTGATAGGAAGAAACATTTTTTGATATTTTGTTTATATATATATGATAAATGTAGTTTTGAGTTTTTTTTAAAAGTTCATGTGAATATCTTCACATGAATGTAAAACCAAAAGATTAAGGTTTATATGTCTTTGTGTCATTGTTCTAAAATTATTTGAAAGATAACAATATTGATTAGTGTATTTGATAACAACTTGATCTAAATGTTTTTGTCTTTATATATATCGTAAATGCAATTTTGTGCTTTTTAGAAAAGGTTTATGTGAATATCTCTACATGAATGTATAAGTAAAACATTAAGTTTTACATGTCTTTATGTTATTCTTCTCAATGTATTTGAAAAATATGATTATGATTGATGTATTTGAGCAAATTCTCATAAACATTAACTTGATCTAAATGTTCAATGTTTTTATACATATAACAGATGTAATTTTATGTTTTGTAGAAGAAGTTTATGTGAATATTTGTGCACAAATGTGCATATCTTATGACATTTTTGTGAGTAGCTAAAAAGGGTTATGATTGCATTATTTGTTATTGTGGATGATCCTTCTTTGCAATTTCATATATTTATTTTCTAGTTGTTTTGGCGAGTTTGTTCTACATCTAAGTAGTGTCACCATTGGTGTGCTTAAAGAAATTTTGGTCATCATGCAATAGCCCCCAACCATTACACTTCCTAAACTTTTCTATGCCTAAAGCTTGAATGTTTATTTGTACATGGACAAGTTTAAATGAAATACAACTTTACCCTCATTAATTTGTTATAATTTGAATGAAAATGCTAGGAGTTTTTAAAATTTCCCTATGTTTCTATAATGTTAGCCAACAACATGATTGATGTTTCCTTGTTTCTTTTGGAAATGTGACACAAAATTAAGGACACAAATGTTTGTATAATGTTTGACTTGAAATTTTGGTTAGATTATTCATTTTTTATTTGTATCCACTATCGGAAGTTGATGAAATTCATCAATGGGGAGTCATGGTAACTCACCACTACTATCAAGTTGAAGGTGATCATGGTCGAACACTTTGTGAAACTTTCATGAGGTTATGACTATACCCATTGCCATGATACATTTCATAGAGTTATCATGGAGTTTTTATGTAGATTCATAAGTTAATTAAAGGTTCTAAAAAGGTTGTTTTTCTATGGGGTGGGGAATTTAAGATGAAAGCAAATTAAAGCATGAGGGATACTTGGTATACACAATAAAAGTAAAGTACTACATGCAAGCATTACTTTAATGTGCTACCTTTCTTTCTTTGTTTACTTCAACCAAGGGATTCAATTTGTAACTTGCAAAAACAAAAATTAATGAAATCATTACATCTTGCAATTGGAAAAAAAGGTATTCAATTTTCTATAGTAATTTTTTGCATTTTGTTAGATTTCAATATGTGGTCATTATTTTGAAGATCAACCTATGAAAGTTGTTCTAATAAAAACTATGGTCAAATTGTGAATGTTATACATGGCCCCACATTGGATAAATTATACTATTTTCATTTTTAGCAAGTGGGGAAAGTTGGAACTATTGACTTCTCTTATGTTGTTTACTAAATTATTGTGTTTTGTGAAGAATTTGCAACTAAGCAAAAGCCCTAGCCTTTAAATGTAAAGATCATTGTACCTTTTGAAAATTTGTTGGAGATAATATCAATAGTCAATCTTATAATAAAAAAGGTAAGATGTGTCAATTTGGATTTTGAACTTTACTACCAACTAATTAGGAATTTTGGCTCAAAATTTGTAGTTTTGCAATTGTGCCTAGTGTCCAACAATTATGTGCATATGTTGGTTACTAATGAAGTCCAAATCCTTTAAGTTGGACATTGCAATTATAACTATTGTTTCCTTATTGCATGATTGTAGTTCTTACACATATTTGTAAGTGTAGTTACTCTATAAAAAAAATTACAAATCCAACTTGCAAGTTACAAGGCCACAATTATAGGCAATGAAGAAGGCTAGTTTGTTCTTGTACAAGTGTATGGCAAAATCACCAAGTTTTACATTGCAACATGTACATTGTATATATCATGTTTGTCAATTGCAATTAACTAAATTTGCATGAGGTTATATATTAAATGATTGTTTGCCAATTACATTGAATTGAATTTGCTTGATCCCCATTGCATGTTACTTTCATATTAAGATTATTAATCATGAATTGAATTTCCACGAGGTTATGATTATTTTCCATTGCATTGAATTAAATTTAAATTTACCTAATGCCCATTTCTTGCTACTTTCATGTTACAATTGCAAATTTGCAATCCAAGTCTTATCCTAAATAATATGTTAATTGACTTTTATGTACAATTTGTAATGTGGTCAAGTTTCAACTATATGGACCTTTGTTTTGTTAATCCTTATAATCTTGTGTTAGTTGTAAGGTTAAAACACCATGGCCTTTTTGCAAGTGCACAATAATTCTAAATTCAAACCTTTGTTCCTTATTTCATTAGCCCTTGAAAATGAAGGTGGTCATGCATTGTTTTTTGCTTAGTCTAATGATGTTTTGTCTGTGGAAAAATCACCAAATATTGTTATATTTTATCTAACGTGTGAAGATTTGTGCAAATTCCACCAAAGGAATGGAAGTTGTATGATAATTCATAGAAGTTTCAAGATGCATGGACTACCCATTTGCCATGGGCATAATTTGTTGTTGATGAAAAAGGGTTAATGCAACCAATTTGATGCAAGACTTGCACATATGTTGAAAGGAAAGAAAAATTGTTGGCCCCAAAGTTGGATATTTTACTCAAGCATGTTGGGCATTGAAAAGTTCAATTTTTTATGCTAGGTGTGGATGTTGGTTATCATTACTTCAATAAAAACTCAATGCAAGCTAATAATGAACATGAAGTTTTTGTTGTTAAATGCCCTTTTATCATGGATTAGCTCCAAATTAATGTCCCTTTAGAATAGAAACAAAAATATGTGCAAATTCTTTCCATTTATGACATGTCAACCCATGGACACCCCATAATGGACTATGGACAAATGTAAAGTTTATTCCAAATGTTGAAAGTCAAATCTATTCTAAGAAAACATTAGTCAAATTCCTCAACTTGGGGCATGTGTTGAGTCATGCACAAAGGAAAACCTTAGCTTATCATAAGGGAATTTTTCAAGCTAGTTGTGGACAAAGAGGGGGCAACTCAGGGTCTTAATAATGAGTTTGAACATCGCTCCTTAAAGCATTAGGTTATGACAACACTAAGTGTGGTTTATCCCCAATTATAAGCATTATTACAAAATGTGTGTGCACTTCACTAGTCCTCGTTCACTAAACCAATGAATTCATTGTTTCTTCATTAGGTCATGTTCACCACAACTAGTGAATTCACTCACAATCCAATGAAATCACTTAGCATATAGGGACACCTTTTGTTGTAGTGAAGTGAAAAACCCAAAATATGCAAAGGAGGAATTTCACAAACAACTTATTATGTTGAAGGCCACTTTTTGTGCCCTTCACAAGGTGCATGGGTGAGTTCAGGGAATTAGTCCCTTCATTACTTTCAATTCACACCTTGAATTTGCAGGTTTTTATTTCAAAATAACAATGGGACATAATTATGAGTAAGTCTTATGAAAGGAAAATGATTCCAATCCATTTACTTGATTTTGGTGCAAAGTTTTTGGACCTCCAATTTTCAACAAGCTTTTAAAATTCATTAAAATTGCTGAAATTATAGTTGTTAAAGTCTTTGGTTTCATTGAAAATGAATAGACTTTTAGCACTATTAACTTCATGAAGAACAAATTATAATTAATACAAATAAGTGTTTTTAAACTAGTTTTTTTACTAAGTTTAATCATATTTTTAATCACATCAAACAATGGACAAAAATTAGATGTAGTTAAAACAAACTAGTCATTTTTTACACAAATATGATTAGAATTATATGATTAAGATGACTAAATATGTCTATCCAAAATGATTAAAATGACTAAGGTTATTAGTTGACGTGGCATTATTAATTTACTTTTTAAATTAAAATTTTAACTATTTATATGAATTTATAATGACATTATGAAACTCAATTTTTTTGAACTAGAGGTGAATCCAAGAACGTTACCATTTGTATCTTGGGATTAAACACTTGGAAAAAAAATGTTTTTTTTTGGGTTGACATTACTAGCAAATCATCAATCAACATCATATGAACTATTCAATTTTCAAATTAATGAGTTTTTTTTAACGATGAATGTTCAAAGTAAAGTTTGAACCCATAACCTTTTGAACCACATTTTAAAGCTTTAACTACCAAACCATCACCTCATGTGATGATAAAAAATGACATTGCAAAATATATAAACACATATTTTAAACAAAAAAATGCATGTTTTTTTTAAATCACTATTTGATTTAATGGATTTGGTAGGTTTATTATTAAATTGAACTTTGTAATTTTTTTATTTAAATTTTTAAAAAATATTCATTAATTAACAAATTCAAATGTATTTTTTGAAACTTTGAATTGAGTTATATATTCAAATATTATTTAAGTACATCTAATTTATTTACTTTCATGAAATTTTGTGATTTGTTTCCATTTCAAATTGTACAACAACTAAAATGGTTTTAAATAGTTATTTCAAACGTTCATATGTAATGTTTGAAATATAATTATTTGAACAAAACATGTACTTTCACAATTACATTTAAATTTTAAAATTTTTAGTTTCAAAATGTGAAAAAAATTTAAATCATTTAATTTAAAATTCCATATATAATGTATTAAATCTTTGATTGAAATAATCTATAGTTATTTAGGTAAAACTAATTTGTTATCATAATTACATTGAACTTTGTGATTCTTTTTAATTTCAAAACATGAATGAGAAATCAACTTTGTTTCAAAAATTCAAGTAATGTTTTGTTTTTGGCTTGGGTTACAAATTTTGCATGTAATTATTTTGGTACATTTGGTTTCATTACTTTCATCACTAATGTCAAATTTATAATATTTTTAATCCAAATTCTTAGACATTCCATTAATTTACATATTTTGATTTATGCCACATATTTATCAAAAATTAATTTTTTAACAAAATATCTTTAAAATATCATAATCACAAAAATTCACTTTTGAAATTATGGTATCAAAATCTCTATGCCTTCAATCTCATATCAATTTTTATAATAAAAATAAAATAATTTAATTCAATATTACAATATTTTTGTAGTAACAATGGGTTCTAATTTAATTTTGTGAATTAATTAATTTTTACTGTTTTCAATTTCAAGTTTCAATGCGATGTACATTAGGTTTATTCTATGTTTTATTAGGTTAAAAGAAGTTAATTTATTTTATTATTCCATTCCACTCTTGTCATTTGATCATAAATAAATAAATGGTTTAATTTGGGGCTAGTTTAATTTGGAGATATACATGCATTTAATTGATTCATCACAAACATTAATTGAATCATGGAATTTGATTAATTCAAGATTAACATGTACATTTAATTAATTTTTATGATTAATTTTCTATGATTTTGGTAAAGCAATTTTTTTATTCATACTCCATTTTTTCATTTATTTTTTCAAAATTTCCCATGTGATTTATTTGTTTGAATAACTATGAATAATAATTAAACTCATGATAACTAAATCTTTTGTCATTTTTTTGGTAATGAAGTTATTAAAAATGAAAACATGATTTTTATTTCCATTTCAATGTTACCAAGTCATTAAAAATAACATTATAATCATGTGTGTCATACTTTATGACTAATTTTAGTCATGTTAATCAACATAAACAAATCCATGTGGGCACCCACATTTACCAAGTGTGCAACATATTTGACTATAGTGTTATATTTTTTAATCATAACGGACATTCTTACTTTTGATTTTAGTTATGATGGATACATTTAATCACTTCAAACTAGTAATGTATTTTAGATATTGATTATATAATCCTTTTAAACATGATATTAATAGTATGAAAGCCATGTTTTGATAGTAGTGTACAAAATTCGCTAGACCCACACTTGGACCTATGCACTAGATTTCATAATCAATGTTTTTTTACATTGCAAACTTGTCCTTACAACCAAACCATTGTTCAGTGACAAACCCAACATTTATATTGTGTAAATGGCTAGTTGAAGGTTGACAACATTCCTGAGTTCCTAAATCGTAACCCTTGGCTAGCACATTGAGTTTTGATGATGTTGTGATTTTGATGTAGCTAGTGACCATTGATAATATTTGAACTTGAACTAAACACATGGTAGTCATTCTCCATTTCTTCAATCTATCATATGTTTATATAATGGGAATGGTAATAATTATGCATTTTTGAACTTGTCATGTCGTTGTAACAAGGGTATGGCTACCATGATGTGATTTTTGAATGTCATTTGCAATCAAAGTTGGACATTAGATTGATGGTCATTTATGTATTTTGAATGTGTGAGTAAAGTTGCAACAAGACCAAAGGATATGATTGTCATTTTTTTAACATTGAATCTTTTTTGTTGTAGGTTGAATGAAAATATTGTTGATATTTCTTATTAGCTAGTTCTTTGTGTTGAAGTTGTTGGTTTGACAATTTGCAATGACCTTCATAAAGTTAAAAATCAAAACCTCACATGCATTGTTCTTTTACCATGAATGTGATTCTGGGGAGTTTCTTCTACATTCACATAAATTATTCTACTATATTCAAGATTTATCGACTTTATGTAGCCAAATTTACTCCCTTTGCCACCCACCTTTTAGCCAAATATATGACATAGCAAGACCTTATGTTGCCAACATTTTAGATCACAAGTATTATTTGTCACCAATTTGCAGACAATTGCGAAAAACAACTCACCACCATAGCCACCCTCCATTGAAAAAATTCTCCCATTAAGCTCCGCTTCACATAAAAATTTAGCCAGTTGGGCTAATTGATAGTTGAACTTTGTACCCAAATTGGCAACTCAACATACTTGGAAAAAAAATCACTGGTTGTAACTCTTGAGGTTTGACCTCACAACCAATCTAAATGTTGAGATTCTCAAAAGGGATGGTTATGTTATGTGAGGTTCTTTATATAAAGCTAGAAAATTAGGTGAGGATTTCTATTTAGTAGGCATCTTTTGTTTTACTGGAGAAATTTCGCCAAAGAGCCAAATTAAACTTCAAAACTTCAAAAATGAAATGATTTTGAAAGGTTTCAATCCCCAAAAGTGGGCCCCAAAAAAAGTACAAACCACCAGATTTTTATAGGTGGTTTTCAGTGTAAAACCATGAATGTTGAAGGTTGATTAAAAAAATTGTACTTCATATCTGGGTTATTGCCAGATTTGGCTAAATCTTCCTAGGGATGATCACCATTTTTTTACTGACTAAATCTTCCCAGGGATGATCGCCAGTTTTTTCTATTGACTAAATCTTCCTAGGGATGATCGCTATTTTTTTTCTATTGACTAAATCTTCCTACGGATGATCACCATTTTTTTTGGGTACATCTTCCTATGGACGATCACCATTTAGGCCAAATTAAGAAATTCGTTAAAAAAACATTGTTAATACTAGCTAGGTAGTGGGTTAAGGCTCGGTCCTAGCAAGTCCCAGGGCAAGCCTATGTGCACACTGGGGCCTGGAAATCTGCCTTATCTGCCTTGAAGTGGGTCCTTTCCATCACGGTTAAAGGCAGGGAAGCCTTCTTGGAAAACACCCTTGGAGTGCTGCAAACTGAGC
>Ga0116226_10004693_pt1 | contig 12119 bp, 8 predicted proteins | sample S1TSphfallax_FD_89692 | JGI IMG/M metagenome (GOLD analysis project Ga0116226, IMG submission 89692) | Host-associated microbial communities from peat moss isolated from Minnesota, USA - S1T2_Fa - Sphagnum fallax MG | ecosystem: Host-associated > Plants > Peat moss > Unclassified | place: USA... | reverse complement strand
CGCCGGTCAGCTGGCCGACCGCCTCCATCTTCTGGCTCTGCCGGAGGGCTTCTTCCACCCGCCGCTGCTCGGTCACGTTCCGGCCGACGACATAGAATGTATCGCCCAGGGGTTCGGCGTTCCAAGCAATCAGCGAGATTTGGCCGTCGGCATGCACCAGCCGATCCTCGAATTCCGCGAGGCCCTCACCCCGCGCCAGCCGCGCCATTGCGGCCGCGACGCGGGGGCGATCGGCCTCCGCGACAAACGCCGCGAAAGGTCGGCCCAGGAGCGTTGCCTCGTCATGGCCGAGCAGGCGGCTCCAGGCCGGATTGACCGATTTTAAATACCCGTCCTGCCCGGCGACGGCCATCAGATCGTTCGTGGTGTTCCAGATGCGGTCGCGGTCGGCGCGGCTCGCGGCCAGCGCGGCGGCGGCTTGCCGTTCGGCGGTGACGTCGCGGCCGAAGGCGTAGAGAATGCCGCCTTCCGGCATCGTCGTCCAGGTGATGCACCGGCGCTCACCGTCCTTGGTCCGCGATACCGTCTCGTACTCGATCATGGTTCGCCCAAGGCCGAGTTGCTGCAAACCGCGAATTCCTTGCTCAAGCCCCTCCGGGGCCAGGAACTCGTTGACATGCCGGCCGACCGACTCCGCCTCCGTCCAGCCGAGCGCGCGGGTCCAGGCCGGATTGACCGCGAGTGTCGTGCCCTCCACGGTCGCGATTACTTTGATAACCGGCGCGAGCGTCCAGCTCCGCTCGAACTCGCGCCGCGCGGCACGTTCCTCGGTCATGTCGCGGCCGACGGAGTGGATGCGCCCGGCTTCGGGCACGCCGGCCCAGACGATGACACGGTAATCGCCCGTCCTGGTGCGGAATCGGTTTTCGAAGCCCTGCATGCGCTGGCCGTCCAACAGGCGGCCGAGCTGCACCCGCGAGCGTTCCAGATCCTCGGGGTGAATGAAGCCCAGGATATCGTGGCCGACGAAATCGTCCTCGTCCCAGCCCAGGATGCGGGTCACGGCCGGGTTTACGGCAGTGATCATGCCTTCGAAGTCGCAGACCACCAGCAGGTCGTGGCTGAGCTGCCAGAACCGGTCCCGGTCCCGAGCATTGGCGTCTTCGGCCAGCTTGCGTTCGTGAATGTCGGTGTTGGTGCCGATCCATCGGACGATGGCATTGTCCGCATCGCGCACCGGGATGGCGCGGGCCAGGAACCAGCGATAGGCGCCGTCATGGCGGCGGGCGCGGAACTCCGTCTCATACGGCGTGCCGGCCCGGATCGCCGCCCGGTAGGCAGCGCCCGCGCTGGCCTGGTCATCCGGATGGACGGTCGCCAGCCAGCCATCGCCGTCGTTCGTGAGGTCCAGGACGCCAAAATACTCGCTCGTCCGTTCATTGACCCAATCGACCGATCCGTCGGGCCGCGCCGTCCACAGGTGGTTCGGCATGATCTGCGTGACGGCCTGGAAATTGGCATCGTCGCCGCGCGGCAACCGCTCCGCCGCCACAGGGTCCGTCACATTATTACCTCGCGGGAAGGTCGTGTTGACTTGGCCACCCTCGTCGCGGATCGGCTGTCACGCGAGTTTACAACGGCCTGCATGACTTGCCTACGACCAATCCCGCACGAATGCGCCTCATGCCAGTGGCCCGACCCCAACGCAAAACGCCGTAGGCAGGACCGCCGCGTACCGAAGAGAGCAAAAGTTTCTTGGCTCTTTATTTCAAAAAAAACTGCTTCCTTTTCGCTTCATTGCGCCGAGCTGCGTCACTTTGAACGGCTACCAAGCGTCAGGATTCTGTCCACTAGAGCATTTTCAGCCTGACTGGAATCGGCCTTCGTGAGCCGGCGGTTTGAGGCTGATACAAATGCTCTGCAAACAACTGGCTGGAGCGGCCCGCCGGATGCCGATGATTTTCCAGTCAGGATGAAGCCGCTCTAGGCGCGTTCGAAAATTGCCGCCAGGCCCTGTCCGCCGCCGATGCACATTGTTTCTAATCCGAAGCGGCCGCCGCGGCGCCCGAGTTCCCGCACCAGGGTTGCGAGGATACGTCCGCCGGTGGCGCCGATCGGGTGACCCAATGAAATTCCCGATCCATTCACGTTCAACCGGTCGCGATAATCCCACCCCCATCCCTTGAGCACGGCAAGCACTTGCGGTGCAAATGCTTCGTTCAGTTCCACCAGATCGATATCGTTCCAGCCCAGGCCGGTACGGGCGAACAGCCGTTGCACTGCGGGAACCGGGCCGATGCCCATGCGCGATGGCTCGCAGCCCGCCGCCGCCCAGCCCACAAACCATGCGGCGGGCTCGAGGCCGAGTGACGCCAGCTGATCTTCGGCGACAACCAGGCAGGCGGCGGCTGCGTCGTTCTGCTGGCTCGCGTTGCCGGCGGTAACAACCCCACCCGGGTCGATCGGTTTGAGCGCACCCAGGGAGACGGTTGTCGCGTCCGCCCGGATACCCTCGTCGCGGGAGAACGTGAGCGGTTCGCCGCCCTTCCGCGGCACGCAAACCGGCACGACTTCGTCGTCGAATTTGCCCTCCGCCCACGCGCGGGCCGCCCGCAGATGGCTGCTCGCCGCGTACGCGTCGCACGCCTCGCGCGAAATGCCATAGTCGCGTGCCAGGTTGTCGGCGGTCTCGATCATGCCGCTGATGACACCAAACCGCGCGATCGGCTGCGACATCACACGCCCGCGCGACAGCCGGTCATGCAGCACCGAGGACCCCGCGCGCACACCGCGACGCATATCGGTGCTGTAATGTTCGACATTGCTCATGCTTTCTGCGCCGCCGGCGATGACGATTTCGGCCGCACCGGTTTGCACCATCATGGCCGCGTCGATCACCGCCTGCAGGCCGCTGCCGCAACGACGGTCGAGTTGGTAGCCCGGCACACGGATCGGCAAATCCGCTGCCAGGGCCGACCAACGTGCGATGCATGGCGCCTCGCCGTTGGCGTAGGCCTGCGCAAACACCACGTCGTCGATACGTTCGGGATCGATGCCGGTGCGCGCCACGAGCGCCCTTATGATGATCGCGCCGAGATCGCCCGCCGAAAGACTTGCCAGGGCGCCCATGAACTTGCCAACCGGTGTGCGAATTGGCGATACGATGGCGGCTCTGCGCATGACGATTCCCCCATTGAGCAAACTTGACGGTGAGACTTTTCACACAGAAGCAAAGTGCGGCCGCTTCGCAAGCCGCCGCACCCGACATGGCGCCATGCGCGATCCACAGATGTCGCAGGCCTGGCCCGAACTTGTCCATACCTTTGGGGGTGGGTGCAGAACATCCGGCCACCCACGCCAGGCGGACCGGCCCTCGCCTGACACCGACGCGGCGTGGCCGCCCGCGAGACAGGGGAAGACTTCATCTTGAAGCATGACCGCTACGGTTTCGTTCCATTGCCGTGGGTCGCGGCCGAACCTGCGTGGCCGGCAAATGGCTGAGAGCTTTGGCGGCTGGCTCGGCCGTAGCCAGACAATTCATGACCGCATCGAGGACGCGGCACTCAGCCGCTTTCGCGCCACTTTCGACTGCGCCGGTCGTGATGACTCCATTCCGCAAGGGTTTCATTGGTGCCTCGGCCTGCCGGACGCGCCGACATGCGCGCTCGGGCCCGACGGCCATCCCCGCAATGCTGGTTTCTTGCCCCCGCTCGCGCTGCCGCGCCGCATGTGGGCGGCGAGCGAGGTCGAATTCCTGGCGCCGCTCACGCGATCGGCGGAAATCACCCGTGTCTCGACGATCCGTAACATAACTGAGAAATCCGGCGCCACCGGTCCGCTCGCGTTTATTGAGATTGATCATGTAACAAGATCCAACGGCGAGGTGGTGATTTCCGAGCGCCAGACAATCGTCTATCGCGCGGCCGCCGCGATGCCACTGTCACCGCCGCCAGTCGGCGCGCCAGATTTGTCTGCCTGGCCCTGGCAGCGATCGATCACGCCGCTTCCCACCCTGCTGTTCCGCTTTTCGGCGCTCACGTTCAACGCCCACCGAATTCATTATGATCTGCCATATGCGACCGCAGAGGAATGCTATCCCGGCCTGGTGGTGCACGGTCCGTTGATGGCAACCCTGCTGCTGGATTTGTGCGCCCGTTCGCTGGGGCCTGACGCGCTGCGGATCTTCAACTTTCGGGTCGTATCGCCGGCATTTGCCGGGCAACCTCTGCATCTGGTTGGACGCCCCGGCGACACCATCGAACTGCGGGCCCTGGGCGCCGACGGCCGCACCGTTGTTTCCGCGACGGCGAAAGGGCAGAAATAAATAGAAGCACTGCTTTTTTGAAAAAAAAGCAAAAAACTTTTACTAATTGCGTCCAACAAGTCGTCCAAAAAGGCCAATTCGGTGCCGCCCGCAATAGAAAAAAGTTTTTTGGTTCTATTTTTCAAAAAAGAACTGCTTGCCTTCCTTCCATACCGCATGCGTAATTCGCGCAGAACGCGTGGGGCGGTATGATTTGGGAACGGGCACACAAATTACCGCCGACCTTCTGATCGGCGCCAAAGCACCCCCGATCGCGCTTCGCTGGTATGTCCTCAGCATCATGTGCCTCGGCTACGCCATCAGCATCGCCGACCGTTATGTGGTCACCACGGTGATGGAACCGATGCGGCTGGATCTGCACCTGAGCGACAGCGGTGTCGCGTTCCTGACCGGGCCGCCCCTGGCCCTTTTCTATGTCACACTCGGCATTCCGATCTCCTGGCTCGCCGACCGCACCAATCGCCGAAACATCCTCGCCTGCGCCTTGATCGCCTGGTCTGCGATGACGGCGCTGTGCGGGCTGTCGCGCAATTATGGCCAATTCATGCTGGCGCGGATGGGCGTGGGGGTCGGCGAGGCGGGCGGAACGCCGCCGGCCAACTGCATCATCGCCGAATGTTTTCCGGCCGCGCGCAGGCCCATGGCCATGGCCATCTTCGCGCTGGGCGCGCCGGCCGGCGCCTACATGGGCGCCGACATGGCCGGCTGGATCGCCAGCCTTTACGGCTGGCGCGCGGCCTTCCTCGCCCTCGGTGTTCCCGGATTGATCCTGGGGCTGGTGGTGATACTCACCATTCGCGAACCGGCACGCGGTTGCCTCGATGCCCCGGATGCACGCCGCGAGGTAAACGATGGCCCAACCGCCAAGCCAACGTTCATGCAGTCGATGGCGTTTCTTTGGCAACAAAAAGCCGCCGTACATGTGATCATGGCCGGTGGCGTCGCGGCACTTTGGGGCTGGGGCCTCATGTGGTTCACGCCAACGTTTTTGCAACGAACCTACCACCTCGATGTCGGGCAGGCGGGCGCCGTGCTGGGACCCATTCATTTGATCGGCGGCTCAGCCGCGTCCGTCGCCACCGCCTGGATCCTGGCGCGCCCCGCCTTCGTCAATCCGCGCCGCGTGCTATGGCTGCTCGGCGGCGGCATTTTCCTCGCCACCATACCGTCGTGCATCGCCTACGAAACCCACTCGCTCGCCCTGGCCCAGGCGATGCTTTGGATTTTCATTCCGGCTATCTATTTCTATATCGGTCCAACCATGGCGCTGGTGCAGAACCTTGCCCCCTGCTCCATGCGGGCGACTTTCATCGCGGTGTCGTTGCTGGTGGCAAATGTGCTCAACCTGGTCGTGGCGCCGCAAGGTGTGGCTTTCATCAGCGACCTGGCCGCGGGGGCGCATGGGCCGGACGCGGCTTCGTTGCGACTGGCACTACTGATACTGGCGCCGACAGGGTTTTGGGCGGCTTGGCATTATTGGGCGGCGACCAGGACGGTGATCCAGGGGCAGCTTGCCGCGGCTCGATATTAGAAGGAAGGAAGTTCTGCTTTTTTGAAAAAGAGAAGCAAAAACTTTTGCTCATGAAGCTTCGGGATATAGAAACGTTCTGTGTGGGTAATCCGCCGCCTTGTTTTGGTGGGCGTTACTTTGTCTTTGTCAAAATCGTCACTGATGATAATGTTTCGGGGTTGGGCGAGGCGTACTGCGTGCCGTTCTCGCCCCAACTGGTGGCGACGATGATCCGCGACGTGTTTGATCGTTACGCCCGGGGACGAGACCCGCACGACATCGAAAACCTTTGGCGCCGAGTTTACTCGTCCGGGTTCACGCAGCATCCGGACCTGACATTGATGGGCGTGCTGAGCGCGCTGGAAATGGCCTGCTGGGATATTATCGGCAAGGCGGCGGGCCAGCCGGTACACCGGCTTTTGGGCGGCCGCGTGCATGAAAAACTACGTGCCTACACCTACATCTACCCACGGCCGGGCGACCGGACCGACGTTTATCACGATCCTGACCTGGCGGCAGAATACGCTGCCGATTACGTGCGCCAAGGCTTCACCGCCCTGAAATTCGACCCCGCGGGTCCTTACAGCGCGTTCGACGGGCGCCAACTTTCCCTGCCGGCACTCGATCTTTCGGAAAAATTTGCTCGCCGCCTGCGCGAGGCAGTCGGTTCCGCGGCCGATCTGCTGTTCGGAACCCATGGGCAAATGACCGCCGCCGGCGCCATCCGCCTGGCGCGGCGACTCGAACCGTATGACCCGCTGTGGCTGGAAGAGCCGGTGCCGCCCGATGCGCCGGATGAAATGGCCAAGGTGGCCCGCGCCACAACAATCCCGGTGGCCGCCGGCGAGCGGCTCACCACCAAATATGATTTCGCCCGCCTACTGGCCGCTGGTGCCGCCGCCATTCTGCAAATGAATCTCGGCCGGGTCGGCGGCCTGCTAGAGGCGAAGAAGATCGCCGGCATGGCGGAGACGCATCATGCGCAGATCGCGCCGCATCTTTATTGCGGCCCCGTGGTGGGCGCGGCCAACATCCAGCTTGCGGCATGCAGCCCGAATTTTCTTATCTTGGAGGGGATTGAAACCTGGGGCGGATTCCATGCGGAAATCCTGATGACGCCGATCACCTGGCAGGATGGGTATGTCATTCCCTCCGATGCGCCTGGGCTTGGCGTGGAATTGAACGAGGCTGTGGCCCGCGCGCATCCTTATGAGGGCGATATGCTTCATTTGGAAATGGCGCAGAAGCCGATTTAAGAAAGTAGTTCTTTTTTGAAAAAAAAGAGTTTTCTTCTTGAGCCGTTTTGATTACATCATCGTAGGCGCCGGCACCGCCGGCTGCGTAGTGGCCAGCCGCCTGTCGGAAGATAGCGGCGCCAGCGTATTGTTGCTTGAGGCGGGTGGCTCGGACCGGACGATCTGGATACAATTGCCGATCGGCTATGGGCGGACATTTTTCGATAAAAAAATAAATTGGATGTACGAAACGGAACCCGATCCGGGATTGAATGGCCGCGTCAGCTATTGGCCGCGGGGGCGGGTGATTGGTGGATCGGGGTCGATCAACGCCATGGTTTATGTGCGGGGTCGGCCTGAGGATTTCGATGATTGGCGGGAGATGGGCAATCCGGGCTGGGGACTTGCCGATGTGCTGCCGTATTTCCGCAAGTCCGAGGATTATGACGGCGGCGAAAGCGCGTTTCATGGCGTCGGCGGGCCCATGCATGTGACCGACATTTCGCCCCGCGTGCATCCGTTGTGCGCGGTGTTTGTCGAGGCCGCCGGTCGGTTGGGGTTCGCAGCGACCGGGGATTTCAATGGGCCGGACGGCGAAGGTGTGGGAATCTACCAAATCAATACGCGGCGCGGTCGGCGTGCTTCGACGGCGAATGCGTTTTTGCGGCCGGCCTTGCGTCGCCGCAATCTGAAGCTTGAGACCGGGGCGCTGGCGACGCGGATTTTGTTCGACGGCAACCGCGCCAGCGGTGTTGCGTATTTTCGCAATGGAACCGAAGTGACCGCAACGGCCCGGCGGGAGGTGATCCTGTGCGGCGGGACAATCAATTCGCCGCAGCTTCTGCAATTGTCGGGCATTGGTGACCCGGCCGATCTGGCGCCGGCGGGGGTGGCGGTGCGCCATGCGCTGCCTGGGGTCGGCGGCAATTTGCAGGACCATCTGGCGGTTTCGTATTTCTACCGCTCCAACCGGCCGACCCTGAACGATGAATTGCGTCCGCTGTCGGGCAAGATATTGGCCGGGCTGCGCTATCTTGCGGGCGGCGGTGGGCCGCTTTCGATGAGTGTGAACCAGGGCGGCGGATTTGTCCGTTCTCGAAGCGAACTGACAAGGCCGGATTTGCAACTGTATTTCAGCCCCGTGAGCTATACGGAAACGCCGTTGTCGGAACGCAAGTTGTTGAACCCGGACCCGTTTTCGGCGTTTCTGTTGTCGTTCAATGCGTGCCGGCCGACCAGCCGCGGCCGGTTGCGCATCGTTTCGCCCGATCCGCGCCGCACTCCGAGCATTACGCCCTGTTATCTCTCGACCGAGCGCGATGTCGAGGACGCGCTGGTGGGGGCGAGGCTGTTACGGCGGCTCGCGGCCACGCGCCCACTCGCCGATATCATTACGGGCGAAATCCGGCCGGGTTCGCCGGTCAGAACGGACGCGGATTTGCTCGCCGATTTTCGTAACCGGGCCGATACGGTGTATCATCCGGTGGGAACCTGTGCGATGGGGCCAGATCCGCGCACTTGCGTGGTGGATGCACGCCTGAGGGTGCACGGCATTTCGGGGTTGCGCGTGATTGACGCATCGATCTTCCCGACGCTGACATCCGGCAACACCAACGCGCCGACGGTGATGGTAGCCGAAAAGGGCGCCGATATGGTGCGCCAGGATCAGCGACTGGCCACCACTTCGTAGCCGGGTTCTTCCGGCTCGTCGTCCACCATTTCGGCAGGGAAACCCTGGCCCAGCACCTTCACGCCGCACGGTTCCTCCAGCCTGCGGATGATATTGGGTGAATGTTCGCGCGGGCCGTATTTTGCCTGGCCATCCTTGAAGATGGACAGCACCAGGGGCGAGATTTCCAGGGGCACGTGCAGGTCCTGGGCGAGCTGGTCGAACAGGCCGACATCCTTGATCACCAGGTCCATGGTGAAGCTGATGTCGCGGCTGCCGTTCAGGATCACCTGCGATTCGGTTTCATGCACGAATGAATTGCCGGACGAGATACGGATCGCCTCGTAGGCGGTGTTCATGTCCATGCCGGCGACCTTGCAGACGGTCAGCGCTTCGCCCAGCGCCGCCAGATGCACGGTGCAGAGATAGTTGGTCACCACCTTCAGTTGCGAGGCCGAACCGAGAGCGCCGGTGTGCAGAATGCGCCGCCCCAGCGACTTCAGCACCGGGAAGACGAAATCGAAAGCCTCGCGGCGGCCGCCGGCAAAAATCGAAATGTTGCCGGTGTCGGCCCGATGGCAGCCGCCGGAAACCGGGCAGTCCATGATCATGGCGCCCTGCGCCTCGACGAGCGCGCCGAGCCGGATCACCTCGGCCCGGTCGGTGGTGCTCATTTCGAGCCACACCTTGCCTTCGCACAGGGTGGGCAGAAAGCCGTCTTCGCCCTCCACGACCGCCGCGGTGGCGGCGGGGGACGGCAGGCAGGTGATGATCAGATCGGCGATTTGTCCGATTTCCAGCGGCGTTGCGGCGGCCCGCGCGCCACGGGCGACATGCTGCGCGACCAGGCTACGATTCAGGTCCAGCACCGTTACATCATGCCCGTTGCGGATCAGGCTGCCGGCGAGCTTGCCGCCGACATTTCCCAAGCCGATAAATCCGACTTTCATAAGGGAAACCTCAAAACACTCCGTCTCGATATAAAATTTCCGCTCTTATGGCAAATGCTCCTGGCGACGAGAAACAGTAACGTGGAACACAGATGAACTCGGACAAGACGGGATGAACGCGGATGTTTTGGGCTTCTCCCCAGCGCCGGTCGCCCGACCAGACGGCTGTTCACGTTATCCACATCCCACCGCGTGTGCAAGGCGGGGGGCGGCCGTTGCGATGGATGCGTTCCGGTTCTTGACAGGACGATGAACATTGCTGCGCCAAGGCTTTATGCGGCCGGGCAATCTGCAATATCCTGAACACCTGGTCCAATGGAGACACAAGATGCGATTGCCCCGATTCACGGTTTTAACCGCGTTCGCACTCGCAGCCATGCTGCCGGTCCCGTCGCAGGCGGCAAAATTCCGCACCGCCTATGATTTCACCGACGTCAATGGCGACGGCGCGGTACCAGAGGATGGACCGATCAGCCACAACGGCGACCTGTTCGGCACCACCGTCGTAGGCGGCTTGTACGGCTGCGGCATGATTTTCAAGGTCGATCCCGCCACGGGCGCCGAAACCAAACTCTACAGCTTTGCCAACAGCCCGGACGGAAACCAGCCGCAGGCCGGGGTGACCTACCACGCCGGAAAACTGTACGGCACTACCTACGAAGGCGGCAGCGGCAAGAATGCCAAATGCGACGGCTCGGGTTGTGGCGTGGCCTACGGCTTCGATATCGCAACCGGCCGCGAGCGGGTGCTGCATAGTTTCGCCGGCGGCAAGGCGGATGGGCGCGTGCCCACACCGGGCGCGCTGGTTTACCTGAACGGATCGCTCTACGGCACCACGCAATATGGCGGCGCGCGCGATCACGGCACGGTCTACCGGATCAACGCAGCCAGCGGCGCCGAAACGGTGGTATATAGTTTTGCCGGTGGCACCGACGGCAGCCGGCCGCAGGCCGGCCTCACGTATTTCGCCGGCAAACTTTACGGCACCACGTTCGAGGGCGGCCGGCTGAAATGCTCGGAACGTTGCGGCACGGTGTTCTCGATCGATCCTTCCACCGGCAGCGAAACGGTGCTGCATCGTTTTAACGGCGGCGACGGCGAATTTCCGTTCGGCAACCTGGTGGTTCATGGCGGAAAGCTGATCGGCACCACGTATCTCGGCGGTCCCGGCGGCGGCGGCACCGTGTTCACGATAAATCCCGCAACCGGCGGCGAGCATCTTGTTTTCGGTTTCAGCAACGAAAACGGAGGCGGCGTGCTGGGCGACGGCGTGATCTACTTTGGCGGCAAACTGTACGGCACCACCCTCGGCGGCGGCACGGGGGAATTCGGTACTGCCTTCGAGCTTGATCCGGAGAGCGGAAAAGAAACAGCTTTGCACAATTTCACCGGCGGCGCGGACGGAGGATTGCCCTATGGCAGCCTGCTCGCGCTGCATGGCGTCCTGTACGGCACAACCTATCAGGGCGGCATCAATTGTCCCGGCATGGGCTGTGGCACCGTGTTCGCCATTACGCCCTGATTTGCCACACGTTCAGGGCGCGCCGCGCCCGGCGCTTTCCAGCTTGCCAACCCGGCCGATTGATTCAATGATCTGCGGATGCCATTGGCACGAGAATCCTGCGTTACAAACCGCAAGGCCGCTCAAAACATCAAGGAAAGCGTCATGAGTTTGAATCGCCTCCGCACCGCCGTTGTTGCCGCTGCCCTACTTGCCAGCACGCTTCTTGCCTCCACGGGCGCCCTCGCCGGCCCCCCGAAGGACCAGCTCGTCTTGTGGCTACGCGCCGATTCCGGCCTGGCGAAGGACGGCTCCTCCTGGCTGGACAAATCCGGCAAGGGGCACAACGCCACCGCCATCCAGGGCGAGGCACCGACCTATGTGCCGAAGGCGATCCATGGGTTGCCGGCCGCGGAATTCTCGGGCGCCCAGGCGATGACTATTGTCGGTCCATTGCTCACCTCGCAGCAATTCACCATCATCGCCCTGGTAACCGACACCGGCTTGAACGAGGGCCTCGGCCTGCGGCGCGATGTCATATCGAATTGGAGCCAGGCCACCGGGCCCGAATCGATCTATTTCGGCACGGTTACGTCGCAGGTTTCGAAGAACAATCCCAAGCAGGTCGACCGCATCCGTTTCACCGATGAAATCGGCGGCTCTACCGACAAAAAGAATCCCGAGGGCGGTGAAGGAAAGATCAATAAGCCGACCACGCCTTTCGAGTTCGGCGGGATCAGCAACACCAAGAACGCACGGATTTTCGTGAACGGCAAGACGGCCTACACCCTGACCCAACCGTTTTCGACGCGAGACGAGACCATGCCCTGGTATATCGGCCAGCAAGGCGCTGCCGGTATCGAGTATTATATCGGCGACATCGCCGAAATCCTAGTCTACAACAAGGCCCTCACGCCGGCCGAGTTAAAAGCGGTCACCGCCTATTTGCACAAGAAGTGGCAATAGCCGCCTCAATCGGCCAAAGTTTTT
>Ga0116226_10004691_pt1 | contig 12120 bp, 8 predicted proteins | sample S1TSphfallax_FD_89692 | JGI IMG/M metagenome (GOLD analysis project Ga0116226, IMG submission 89692) | Host-associated microbial communities from peat moss isolated from Minnesota, USA - S1T2_Fa - Sphagnum fallax MG | ecosystem: Host-associated > Plants > Peat moss > Unclassified | place: USA... | reverse complement strand
TCCGGACCACGGTACCATGGAATCGGATCGCGATCGGCTCACCGTGCGAAGCCCATCCCCAGAGGGTGAGCCTTGTATCCCGTTGCAGGACCATATGATCTGCAATGAGTTCCGGTAGGACTACCTCTGCATTTGCGTCGGACGCAGTCATGAGTGCCGCCACGGTGAGCACGGCCCCACCAATCGCGCGAGTACTCTCAAGCCGGTGTGCCAACGCTCATTTCAACCAGCTGGCGCGCTTCGCGGAGCGCGATCACGGGATCCTTCAGCGGATGAAACTCCATGGCGACGCTATGGGAAAACCTGATGTCCGCCAGGGCACGAAATACGTTGGCGTAATTGATCTCGCCGGTTCCGGGTTCGTGGCGTCCCGGGACGTCGGCGACGTGAACCATGCCGAGGATGTCGGCGTGGTCCTTGAGTTTCGCGATCAGGTTTCCTGCCATGAGCTGCTCATGAAATAGGTCATAGAGCATTTTCACATGCGGATGCGCGGCGGCTTTGACGATGTCGAAGCCGTCAGCGGCCCGCTGGACGAAGTAGTTCGGGTCTTCGCCGGCATTGATGTTCTCCAGCATCAACGTCACGCCCTTTGCGGCCGTCAAGTCGGCACCGCGCCTAAGATTGTCGATGCAAATGGAGCGCTGCGCCGCTTCGGACATGTCGGGCAGTCGATCACCCGACAGCACGATGATGCTGGGACTGCCGAGCCGTTCCGCCACCGCTAGGGATTTCTTGAAGCTTGCCGCGAGGGCGCCGCCTTGATCCGGAATTGCCATGCCGGGACCGTCGAGGACGATCGTGTCCACGACGAGCCCAAGCTGGTTACAGCGCTGCCGGAACTGATCATAGTCGTGAGGCTCCCACTTGAGGAACTCATCATCAAGCTGTACGGCGTGATAACCGGCGTCCGCCACGACGCCAAGTCGCATGTTCATGGGTTCCTTGGGAAGGATCGTCCACAGCATCACAGACAGCCTGAAGGGCAGCGCCTGTGTCTCCTTGGCAGCAACGGCGGGGCCGGCAGGTGGCGTCCCGGCAAGCGCTGCACCACCCGCTGACAGCATTCCGCAAGCAAACTGCCGACGATTCATGATTTGAGCTCCCCCGTCTTTAGCTGACGCACCGCGTGATCACAGGCCCGCGCGGTCAATGCCATGTAGGTCAGCGACGGATTTTGATTGCCGCTCGAAGTCATGCACGACCCGTCCGTAATGAACAGGTTGGGCAGATCATGGGATTGATTGAACGCGTTCAGTACCGACGTTTTTGGATCGCGACCCATGCGGGCTCCACCCATCTCGTGCACGCTGAGCCCGGGCGTCAACGGCTCCCGGTCTACCCTGATGTTTTTCGCCCCGGCAGCCTCGAGCATTTCGGCGGACGTGTCAGCCATGTCCTCACGCATCTTGGCCTCGTTCTTCCCATACGAAAATGAGAAATGCAGTACCGGCACACCCCATGCGTCGCTGACCTCAGGGTTGATGCGCACCTGATTGGTGGCGTATGGCAGGCACTCCCCGGCGGCCGAAAAAAACAGGTGCCATGACCCCATATCGCCCAGGTCGCGCTTCAAATCCTCACCAATCCCCACTTGATGCCTCATTCGCTTCCAGCCCGGGCGCAGGCCGCCGCATTCGAGGTGATATCCACGACTGAACGGTGCATCCGACTTGTGCACATTACGAAACCGGGGTACTAGCATGACGCTTGGCCGGAAACCATTGCGGTAGCCACGCTCGCGCGGAAGATTGGGCAGATCGCCCCCGGCACCAACCCCCCATTGATGGTCCATGATGTGTGTACCCAAGATACCGCTTGAGTTCGCAAGCCCGGTTGGGAACTGCTCTGTTCTTGAGTTGAACAAGATGCGGATGGATTCCATGGCGGATGCACATAGAAACACGATCTTGGCAAAGTAATCCGTCGTTTGACGGGTATTCGCATCAATACAGCGAACCCCGCTCACGCGGTGGCCAGCCTTATCGTAGATTAACGAGTGCACGATGGTATCGGTGCGAATGCTCAGTCGCTTCGTCGCCAGGGCGGCGGGCAACGTGGCGCTCAAGCTGCTGAAATAGGCACCCATCGAACAGCCCCGCTCGCAAGGTCCGCATAGGTGACACGCGTGCCTGCCATTGTGGGGCTGCGTCAACGTCGCGGTGCGGCCGGGGGTGACGATCCGCCCGGGAAAGCGCTCACGGACGACATCGCGGGCATGCGCTTCCGCGACATTCATGGGCATGGGTGGCAGGAACTCACCGTCGGGCAGCTGGCTGAGACCTTCGGCTTTGCCACTGACGCCAATGTAACGTTCGACATAGTCATACCACGGCGCGATGTCGGCGTAGCGGATGGGCCAATCCACCGCGATGCCCTCCTTCTGGTTTGCCTCGAAGTCCAGATCGCTCCAGCGATAACACTGCCGATACCAGGTGAGTGAACGGCCGCCGAGCTGCTGCCCTCGGATCCAGGAAAAGGGTTTGCCGTCATCGTGCGTGTAAGGATTGTCGCGGTCATTGGCAAAGAAATGCGCCGACGCTTCGTTGTAGCTACCACAATCCCGTTGGATGGCCTGGTTCTTGAGCTGTTCCTGATGATTACCCATGCCTCGAAAAGGAAACGAGGAGTCAGGCTGGTGTTCGGTCAAGTAATCCTTACCGTGCGTCACCCACGGCCCGCGTTCGAGAACCAGCGTGCGGAGGCCCCGTTCGCACAGCTCCTTGGCCGCCCAGCCGCCAGTGATTCCAGAGCCGATCACGATGGCATCGACATGGTGAGGCTCATGTTTCATTTCAGTTCCATACCGAACCACAGCCCAGGTTCTCATCGGCCGGGCTGGCGCCGATCGGGCCGTAGTAACCCAGCGCGGCCGATCCTGCGGGCGACGTGCAATAGCCGATGATGGTCAAGTCCTTGATGGCCAGGAAGAACGGCGGCATATCTGGCGTGTGCTCGGGCTGCGAGAGTGCATGCCTATCACACGCCTCGAGTAAGCGGCGGCGCTCTTCCAAGCTCAAGTCGGCGAACGCCGTGCCGGTCTGCGCCCGGCACTGGTCAACGAACTTGTCGAGTCCCACGACAAACGCGCCCCGCTGCTCGGGCGTATACCAATCGGAGACAATATGAACAATGAAATCGGTAACTCGAACCTGCGTAGCGCCCGGTGTGTCCGTGGCCGGCAGAATCGTGTCCGCCATCAATTCGATCAGGCGGCGAGAGGACTCCGGCGGAGTCCAGCCGGGGGCATCGACGCCCAGCCCCGTTGTCGTGCCTGTGGTGATCTTCGGACTAAAGTAGAGCGCCGCCGCCATCGTCGCAGCCTCGAGAAAGCTTCGTCGACTGATGGACCTAGACAGGGTCATGGAAGTCCTGTTCCCCACGTGTCGTTCGTTTTGGTGCCCGCGCGCGCCACGGAAGTCCACTGGCTGTTGTCGGACGCAGACTTGAGCACCGCGTCGATGAAATACATGCCATCGAGCCCGTCGTGCACGGCGGCAAGCGATGCCGGCGAGGGCGAGTGCGGTTTATTAAGCCCCCGAATCGCCTCGGCTATGTCGTGATAAATGTTCGCAAAGGCTTCGAGATAGCCTTCCGGGTGCCCGGGCGGCAGACGACTCGCCGGGCCCACGACCTCAACGACGTCGCGTTCGCCGCGACGGATCATCGTCGTCGAGCCTAACCGAGAACAGTACAGCTCCTCGGGAGACTCGTGGCTCCACTGGATGCTGCCCTCATCGCCGTACACGCGAAACGTAACAGCGTTGGCCTCCCCAATGGCCACCTGAGTCATCCACACATTGCCTTTGACTCCGCCGTCGAGCCGTAGCAACAGTTGAGCGTCATCGGGTACAGAACGAGTTGGAATGAACGCTGTGCATTCGGCTGCGACTTGACGGACTTTTAGACCTGTGACGAATTCTGCGAGATGAAAGGCATGAGTGCCGATATCCGCAACACAGCCGCCGGGCCCCGCCAACGCAGGGTCAAGACGCCACGCCGCCCCCTTCGACTTCAACTCGACGGGTTCCGAAAGCCATCCTTGCAGGTATTGCACTTGGATGAGTCGAATATTCCCGACAACGCCTCGTTTGATGAGGGCACGTGCATAGCGGACGAGCGGATACCCGGAGTAGGTCATCGTCATGAAAAGCAGCGGCCCACGCCCCGAAATCTGGGTGGCGAGATCCTCTGCCTCGTGGGTCGTTGCCGTCAGCGGCTTATCGCAGATGACGTGGATACCCGCCGCCATGAAGGCCTTCGCGATTCGGTGATGCAAATGATTGGGGGTTACGATGAGTACGGCCTCGATGCAGTCGCTTCGCGATTCCTCGGAGGCCACCATGTCTAGATAAGTGCCATACGCCCGTTCGGCATCGATTCCGAGTTCTCGCCCGGCGCTGTGTGAGGTCTCCGAGTCGCTCGAGAGGCAGGTCGCAACCAACGCAAACTCCTCACCCATTCGGATCGCCATGCGGTGTACGGCACCAATGAAGCCATCGGGTCCTCCGCCCACCATGCCGAGCCGTATCCTCCTTACCACTGCGCAGCGCCCTCCAGAGGAAGGCCAAGCAGCCGCCTCAGCGTTGGAGCATCCGGGGAACCACTGGCAAAATCATCAAACGCCCGATTCGTTACGTGAATGATGTGATCGCGGATAAACGCAGCTCCTTTGCGTGCGCCCTCATCCGGCGCTTCGAGTGCACATTCCCACTCGAGCACTGCCCAGCCCGGGAAGTCATTGCGTGCCAGTGTCGAAAAAATGGCCTTGAAATCGATCTGACCATCTCCCAACGACCGAAAGCGGCCGACACGGTCAATCCACGCTTGATATCCGCCGTAGACCCCGCTGCGGCCGTTCGGCCGCAACTCCGCGTCTTTGACATGGAACGCCTTGATGCGGCTCGCGTAGATATCGAGGTACTCGAGGTATTGGATCCCTTGCAGATGCAAGTGGGACGGATCGTAAAGGATGTTGGCGCGCGGATGCTGGTCGAGCTTCTCCAGGAATAATTCGAAAGTGACCCCGTCATGAAGATCCTCGCCCGGGTGAATCTCATAGCAGACATCGACGCCCACCGCATCGAAGGCATCGAGGATCGGACGCCATCGTCGTGCGAGTTCGACAAACGCCATATCGATGAGCCCGTCGGGACGCTGCGGCCAGGGGTAGAAATAGGGCCAGGCCAGGGATCCGGAAAACGTCGCATGGGTGGTAAGCCCGAGATTTGCGGAGGCCGCGGCCGCCGCCACGAGTTCTTCGGTGGCCCAGGCGGTACGTTTCGCCTTGTCACAATGCGTCGAGGACGGTGCAAAGGCATTGAGCAGCTCATCATACGCAGGGTGGGTGGCGACGAGTTGCCCCTGTAGATGAGTGGACAGTTCGGTAATCACAAGGCCGTGTCGCCCGACCGCCTCCAGCACATCCGAGCAATATTCCCGGGACTGAGCGGCGCGACGCAGGTCGAAGATGTCTGGTCTCTGAGTCGGCATTTGGACACCCAGGTACCCCAAGGAAGCCGCCCAGGCACAGACCTCATCCAGCGATCGAAACGGCGAGCGCGCATCGAGAAACTGCGCGAGAAAGATCGCGGGTCCCTTGATGGTTCTCATGACACCAATCGCCTTGTGGCCCGAAAGAAGACCTGCTGAAACATTAGGAGACTCGGGCGAAAGAGCATTTCCTGTCTCGGATGGCGCCAGTCTGCAAAATTGTAACGCGTTACATCAGGTTATTCAACCGAAACGAGCGCGCAGCATTCTGCAGCGCTGCGAAGCGCTCACCGTCTTGGTACCGGACCTGTTGAATCGCGCACGATCAGCCGTGTCGGCAAAACTCGCTTCTGAGGTCGGATCTTGGGGTCGGCGAGTGCCTTGAGAAGCAGCGTCATGGCTTCACTGCCAAGCTGTGACTTCGGTTGCGCAATCGTAGTAAGCGCCGGATCGTAGAATTGCGCGAACTGGATATCATCGAATCCGATCACCGACACGTCGCGGGGTACCATGCGTCCTGCTTTCTTGAGCGCCAGTATCGCTCCAAAGGCCATCTCGTCATTGGCGCAAAATATTGCCGTGAATGGTGCGTTTGCGCAGAGCAGCCGCTCAACACCAGTGATCCCTGTGCCCACTGAAAAATCTCCAGTCGCTATTAGTTTGGAATCCGGGCGGATGCCAGCGTTGCGGAGGCTGCGCTCGTAGCCAATTTGTCGGTCGGCGCAGATTTTCGTTCCGGCGGGTCCCGCTAGGAAGGCGATCCTATGATGACCGAGCGATATCAGGTAATCGGTAGCCGTGTATGCTGCCGCGACGTTATCCACCAGAACACTGGTGACTCCAGGATCGCTCACGTACTCGCATGCATTGACGAACGGAATTGGTGCACCAGGGATCGGCTGTTTTGCGCGCGGCAGGAGCGTGATGATGCCGTCCGCCTGCCGAGATGCGACCAGTCGCCAGTATTGCGCCTCGCGCGTTTCATCGTGCTGGGTATCCCCCAACAGTACCGAGTAACCGTTCTGTCGGGCCACGCTGTCGATACCCCGGATGACCTCGCTGAAAAAGGGATTTGCAATGTCGGGTACCAACGCGACGATGACATTGGTGCGCGCGTTCCGCAACATCCCAGGCTGTGCACTGGGCGTATATCCAAGCCTTTCAACCGCTTCCAGCACCCTCCTGCGGGTTTCAGGAGCCACGACATCTGCGTGCCGTAATGCACGGGACACAGTCGCAACGGAAGTACGAGCCACCTCCGCCACCTCCTTGATGTTATACGTTCGACGTTCAACCATCCCTGGCAGCTGCTTGGCCGGCCGTTCATTCCGCTTGCTCACGCATTCTCCCTAACGCCAGAAAACATTGCACCTTAGTCTAATAGCTTCTAGTGCCAATAACGCGCACAAAAACTGCGCGCGCCTTGCACCATATTGAGCACGCTTGACATTTTCTCATTGCCGGAGATAACGTTGACGCGTCAAATGTAACGCGTTACACACGAATCGTAATGCGTTACCTAATGATGGTGCACCAACGATGGTGTCCCGCCGATTTGGTTGTCATCGATCAGCAGAAAATTAAAGGGGTGCGCGTCGGATGAATAAACAATGGTTTGTCTCGGTTGCGGCATTGCTTGGCATCACCTCGGTCTCGACCTATCCCGCCACGGCGCAGATCGTCACGTCGCCCCCGGCCGTGACCACCACCGATGCACTCGAACCGGTCACCGTGAGCGCCTCGCGCATCACGATTGCCGGCTATGACCAGCCGACACCGGTTACTGTCGTAAACCTCGCGCAACTACAACGGGACGCCAGGGTTGATATCGGGGATGTATTGAGGGAGTTGCCATCGGTCGGTTCGTCGTCGTCGCCGAACAACAGTATCTACTCGAACTACGCCACCAATGGGACCGAAGGCTTGGATCTGGTCAACCTAAGGAATCTCGGTGCCAACAGAACTCTGGTGCTCGTCGATGGCCAGCGTGTGGTGTCATCGAATCTGGCCACGGGCGGCGTGGATCTGACCACGATTCCATCCTCCCTGATTGAACGTGTGGACGTGGTGACCGGCGGCGCCTCCGCCGCGTGGGGATCCGATGCTGTGGCTGGAGTGGTGAATCTGATCATCAACAAGAAGTTCGACGGCGCGCAGATAAATCTCGAGGATAGCGATAACTGGCAGAGTTCGCACCCCCAACGCAAGGTGGAAGTTTCACTCGGCACTGACTTCGATGGCGATCGTGGACACGTCATCCTGAGCGGCTCCTATGTAGATGCTCCGGATGCATTTTTCTCCGACCAGACACCCGGGTTCGATTACCAAAGGCTGGTGACCAATCCCGCTTACGCGCCGGGCAATGGCCAGCCTCTCCTCATCCATGCAAATGCTGTCGGACTTGTGCAAGCGACACCGGGAGGCATCATCACCGGTGGACCATTGACGGGAACGCAGTTCATCGGTGCCAACGGCACGCCAGTGCCGTTCAACTACGGCAATGTCTCTTCCGGCTATTTCACGAATGGCGGTACGCCCAATACGTCGGAGGGCGACTTGAATCTGAATGCATTTCCTCTGAGGAATGCCACTTTGTTCGGCTATGGCAGCTTCAAGGTGACGGACGATGTCAAGCTGTCCGTCCAGCTGAATTATGGATCTACCTCGACATTGAGCAACAGCTACTCGGATCTTCAGTACGGCACGCTCACGATCAACGCGGGGAATCCGTTCATTCCCGCTTCCATCGCTGCCCAGATGGCGGCGAACGGAATAACGAGCTTCCCGCTGGGTACCACTAGCATCAATAATCTTTCCGGTAATGGCGGCAGCTTGGAAGCCGAGGAAGACACACTCGGCATTCCCGTGGTTCAAGTCGACCGCAATTTGTATCGCGGCGTCGTCAGCCTCGACGGCTCGCTTGGCGATACCTGGACTTGGAACGCGTATTACCAGCACGGTGAGTCTCGGACATTCATCAACATGGTGAATAACCAGGAAAACCAGAACTACACGAATGCGGTCGACGCAGTGACGGTCACGTCGGCAAACGTGGGAACGTCCGGATTGCCGCTCGGTTCGGTCGCATGTCGCTCGACTCTGACGAACCCGACGAACGGCTGTGTGCCGCTGGATGTCTTCGGTACGGGGGTCGCATCTGAAGCTGCAATCGCCTACATCAATGGTGCGGCGCGTGCGGGCCAGGACAACCAGATCACCATTCTCAAACAGGATGTCGTGGCGGCATCTGTGCAAGGAGAGTTACCCTTTGGACTGCCCGCCGGACACGTATCGATGGCCACGGGTGCTGAATATCGGCAGGAGATGGGTTACGAGGATGCAACTCCGCTGGCCCAGGAAAAGGCGTTCCAACTTGCCAATTTCGTCGATTTCTATGGGAAGTACCACGTCGAAGAGGCATTCCTGGAATTCAACGCACCTCTGTTGAAAGACCAGATAGTCAACTCGCTCAATTTCAACGCCGCCGGGCGTGTAACGGAATACAGCACCAGCGGAACAGTGGAGACCTATAAGCTGGGTCTTACCAGCCAGTTGACAGATGACATCCGCCTGCGGGCTTCCTATTCTTTCGATATACGTGCGCCAGACTTGGACGAGTTGTTCAATGCGGGTACGCCTGTCTTGAACGGGGCGATCGATCCCCGGACGGGCAAGGGCGTGTCGGTATTCGATATCTCAGAAGGCAATCGAAACCTGAAGCCGGAACAATCCATCACCCGATCAGGCGGCTTCATTCTGACGCCAAGGTGGGTGCCCGGCCTTACGATGTCCCTCGATTGGTACTTGATCGACATCTCCCAGGCCATCAGCTCGTTTGATGGAAATACCATCTTGAAGGAGTGTGCTGCCGGAAATCAGACCTTTTGCTCCAACCTGGTCTTCGGTGGACCGGGTGGCGCGCTATCGGAAATCCTGGAAGCTCCCGTCAACGCCGCTTCTGAGACCACTTCGGGATTGGATTTTTCCGAGGACTATCGAGTTTCCTTGTTCAGGGGAACGTTCGACGTGAATGCCGTAGCCAACTACACCTTCGAGCAAACTCAGACTGCCCTTGGAACGCGCTTCGATTATGCTGGAAGCATAGGACCCGACTCGGCTTACGAGGGTCTGCCCAAATTCAGGGGAACGTTGTCGGCTACCTATGGCGAAGGACCATGGTCGGCCACCGTCCAAACGCGCCTCATCGGTTCTGCGAAGCTGAACAACGCCTGGGGGCCTCTCGATGTGGATGATAATCACATACCGTTCGTCTACTACCTCGACTTGCGCGGATCCTACAAGTTCTCCAGCGGCATACAGGTTTATGCTGCCGTCGACAACGTGACGGACAAATATCCGCCGGTTGTACCGGGCAGCGCAAACGCGGTGACGGGCTTTGAAAGTCCGTTCCGCGACGATATTTATGACGGGTTTGGCCGCGTTTACAGAATTGGGCTGCGCGGCAAGTTCTAGGGTACATTCTGCTCAACCAATCCCATAAAGGTTCCATGAATATCACCCGCAACCTTGTTCTGCTCGGTCTTCTGTGTGGTCCATTGGCGGTGCCGGTTCTCGACGCACAGACGCGTCTGCAAGACGGCGGCAATATTCGTCCGGGAACCATGCCTCTCACTTGGGATAGCGGCGGGCCAAAGTGCATGGCGCTGCCCGAGTGGCAAGCTCATGAATACAATCCCGATCTTGTCATTCTCCGCCAGTCTGGCTGCACGGACTATGAACAGCCATTCGTGTTTTTATTGTTCGGCGGGGACCGCGCCTTATTGCTGGACACCGGCTCCCGACGCGGCAACATTGCCCCCGAAATACGACTGCTCGTTCATCGTTGGTTGGCGCGCAATAACCGGGACCGGATACCCCTGGTCATCGTTCACTCTCATGCACACGCCGACCACACGGCCGGCGATGCGGAACTCCAAGCGCTGCACGATCCGGCGATACCGATCACCTATGTGGCACCCACGGTGGAGGCTAACAAGCAATTTTTTGGCATGACGCATTGGCCTGAGGACTTGGGGGGCGTGGATCTCGGAAATCGAGTTGTCGATGCCATCGCCGTGCCCGGCCACGATGCCAACGCCGTGACGCTCTACGATCGGCAAACGGCGATCCTTTTTACCGGTGACAATGTTTATCCGGGACGGCTGTTCATCCAGGATCTCGCGCTTTATTCGGAGAGCAATAGGCGCATGCTGCGTTTCACTGCGGACAAACCTGTCGCCCACATACTCGGCAATCACATCGGACGCACGCGCACTCCGTACATTGCGTACCCCATGGGCGCCATCTACCAACCGGATGCCCATGAGTTGCAGCTGTCTCGAGGTGTATTGTTGGAGATTCAAGAGGGATTGGATTCGATGCATGGCAAGCCCGAACGAATTTACTATCGTGACTTCACTTTGTGGCCCACCTCGGATCCCGCGGTCATGCAACAGATGAAAACCATCAGCGAGCAAAACTTGAAACAGCAGATCGACCACATGTGGGATCAGAACCAACCTTGAAATGACATGTGCGCTGTGGGTCTTAAGGCTGCTACGGATTCAATAAATAGGGGTGAACAGATATGCGATCGGCCACGCTCTGCGGCGGTTTTCTCCTTGGGAATATTTTGCTGAGTACGGTGACCACGGCTGCCGACGAGGATGCTCAAGGTGGCCTCGCAGAGGTCGTTGTCACCGCGCAGCGTCGCGAGGAGAGCCTCCAAAATGTGCCAATGAGCGTCGTCGCCGTCAGCCAGGAGACCCTGGACCAGGAAGGTATCCGGTCGATCGACGATTTGACTCGGTTAACCCCTGGCATCACCTTTTTGCGCAATGGATCGAGCAACTCTTTCAACGACGAGCAATCGAACATCGCCATCCGTGGAGTTCAATCAACGGCCGGTGCCGCGACGACCGGCATCTATATCGACGATACCCCAATTCAGACGCGCCACCTCTCGTACGGGACCGCCGATCCATACCCCGAGCTCTTCGACCTCGAACGGGTGGAGGTGCTTCGAGGACCACAAGGCACGCTATTTGGTGCTGGTTCTGAAGGCGGTACTTTGCGCTTCATTCGCACAGAGCCGAGCTTGACCACCTATTCAGGCTACGACCGAGCCGAAGTCGCGCAAATCGACGACGGCGGGTTGAGCTACGAGGGTGGCGCAGCCTTCGGCGGCCCGATCGTGAACGATGTACTCGGTTTTCGCGTCAGCCTTTCCTACCGGAAAGACGGCGGTTGGGTCGACCGTCAGGATTACCAAACCGTGCCGGGCGTTACCGACCCATACGGAAACCCGCTCCCCATTGCCACAGGCACGACGGAGAAGAACTCCAACTGGCACGACACCTACCTCATGAGCGCCGCGCTGAAGTGGCAACCCACGGACACGCTCACGATTTCGCCGTCGGTGTATGCCCAGTCGCTCCATATCAACGATACCGCGATGTACTGGAAATGGCTGTCCAACCCCTCGGCAAATCAGTACGACAACGGCAACTTGAACCGTGATGCAAATACCGACCCCTTTTATCTCATTTCATTGAAGGCGAATTACTCCGGCCTGTCATTTGCCGATCTCGCGTCGAATACCTCGTTTTTTCACCGTAACGAACATTC
>Ga0116226_10004690_pt1 | contig 12121 bp, 9 predicted proteins | sample S1TSphfallax_FD_89692 | JGI IMG/M metagenome (GOLD analysis project Ga0116226, IMG submission 89692) | Host-associated microbial communities from peat moss isolated from Minnesota, USA - S1T2_Fa - Sphagnum fallax MG | ecosystem: Host-associated > Plants > Peat moss > Unclassified | place: USA... | reverse complement strand
CATTAATCATATCACTAAACCTATAATTATTAGGTAACCAATACTATTTGAATTAGTTTATTGGTTACTTACTAGTTATTTACCAAGGCTTGTTATTAAGTAACAAGTTGTAGTTTTTAGTAGCTTATGAACCTACATAAAGAGATTAATTTGAAGAGGACATCATATTTTTTATAATTGTTTGTATGAATTCTTTTGTAATATTTTTCATATAACCTAGTTTATTTTATTCTGATTTATAGTTTTATTTTGAATCTTTGACTTCTATCAAGTCCTCCATTACCTCTTTTTTTTATTCCATGCACAAGTTTTCTTTAACCTTTTTAAAGTCCTTGTCACCATAATATTCTAGTGGAACATAACAACAAGAATACAAAACAGAAGAATTCCCATCCCACATGAAGATCCTTCCTTTTTGAGATCAAGTGCGACATTTAGACTTCATGAATCCTTTATGCCTATGATTTTGAAATACAAACCATTCAATACAAATTCGTTAACCTAATTCAAATAACCCAAATGCTAGGTAATCCAAAACTAAATATTTCCAACCTTTTTTACAACTTCAAAGTCTTGGTAATTTTTTTCAAAGGGTCATTTATTTAGTTGTACGAGCTTAAACTTTTCATAAGCAAACTCTTCTTCATTAAAAACTTCTTTTGAATTTTTATTAGACCATTTTGGAGGCATGATTAATAGGTTTTTAAATGTTGATAACATCCTCTATATGTTTATCAAACTCCTCATACAATGAGCACATGCATTCTTAACATATGAGTTGATCCACCTAATTTTGGCAACACATTTCACTTATATAACTCCCAACTTACAAAAAAAAAAGACAACACAATTTTTTTAAAACTAGCCATTGTATGACAATGCTTGATTTAAAAATAAACTAGGAGGGTTTACTTTGTGTGTGTTCATTTGTCAAATTAGGCCATCAACTTGACATTTTCACCACTCTATGTATAATTGGTGACAATTTATTTGTTGAAAACAACATTGAAGCAAAGAAAAAAGGCCACATGAAAGCAACAAAAGATGACATGGAAAATGTCGATGTACAAATGTTTGTGTATAGATCCAATCTCAAGCACATATTAAATGAATATATTGACAATTGTATTGAATTTGTTCATGTGTTGACTAAACTAGTGATCCCCACCCCCACACTTGTGCCTTTTGTTATCATGGATGCATGTTTTCCACCTCTTCCTCCTTTGTTTAGTTCCTTCTTTCCCTCGTCCTTCAAATCTATACATTGATGTTGTTGATGGTAATCCCACAAAGGACTCGTCCATGGCCCACCCACCATCACTTTCTCTATCCATGATCGACTTATCATGGGATATTTGTTGTTGTGTGTTCTATTCTCCACCACCACCACTTATTATGGCTTTGGTTGTTTGTTACCAAATTTTTGCTTGCATAATGGAAGAAATCCTAATGATTCATTCATTCATTCGATAAAATTGCATAAGAATGGTTCATTTGGCTACTTATATTTACAACTTTCCCACTTTCATGTACTAATGTCTATGCATTGCAATCCCTTTGAAGATTTTGAAACTATGTTAACTTTCATACGTTATCCCAAGGATAGAAAGAAAGTTTGCACAATGATTTTTTTCCCCATATTTCATGAAAATAAATATTCATCAAATAAAAATAAACATGTGACAAAAAAAAGTTCTTTTGAAGTTTGAAAAACTACAAAATATGAAGGGGGAAGGAAAGAGGCGTGAATTGAAATAAAAAAAAGAAATGTGATGTGAAAGGGAAGAGAAATGTGATTTTCACTTGATCATATAAAAAACTTTGCCATTTTGATTATTTTTACATACAACAAGTTCAAATGATTACAAAACATTTTGGCACAACATTTTGGGTAGATTTAACATAATGGGACCCTTCCCATTGCCATCCTCCCATTCTTGCCTTCTCCCCTTTCTTCTTCCTCCTCATTTCCACTATTATAACGTTTTAAACTTCTCTTTCACACATTTACAAATCTTCTTCATCTCCCATCTCATGAACTTCATCTTATCCAAACAACATCTTAACATCTATACAACCCCACTTCTCCAAAATTCAAAACTTATGAACATTGAAAATTGTATCAATTATTAGAGCCTCTCATCATCAACGTCCTTCCTAAACAACAAAACCACATCACAAACAACAATAATTTCAACTTTTGTTGGCTTCTGAACAACAAAATGAGCATATGCACAAATGAGTGGCTTGCTTTTGTGACATTTTTTAGTTTCTACAATACCCATCTTGTTTTATTGTCTCCTAGCAAAACATATAGTGTCAAAATTTCCAATTGGGACTTGGTTTTAGATTATCAACTTGATTATGAAAACATATGTACAATCATTTCTTGAAAACAATTCCCTCATTTTTACCTATGGTCTTTTGAAACTAAAAAATAGGGATTGGTTTGTTGAGTAAAGGTTTATAAATTATGATGTTGACATATAGTTCCAATCCAAATGATTTGAAGTGACTAAGTATGTCAAATTTTATTATTTAAAGAACTTATATTTGAAAACCTTCTCTTGAAAACTTTCACTATTTCGTAGTATTGGACTTTTATGTTCTCAAAATTGGCCCTTATTTTCATAAGTCCTTAATTGTTATATATTTTCTTTTATTTGAATTTTATTTTCACCAAAGCCAAGGTTCTTGAGGTATCTAAGTGGGCTTCCATTAATATAGACTTTATTTATTTTTATACATGAACTTTAGGGTGCAAATGAGCTAATAAGAGCCACTAGTGCCCCTTTATACGACTATTTTGGGGAATATTCTTGGAATGTTCTTCAAAAAAATCTTTTAAAAAATATATATAAAGTTGTACTATTTGGTTAAGGTTTGTGTTAAAAAAATTCCAAAGATATGTCATTTTCAAAGTTTTCCAAGTCCTTTTACAAGTCCTTTTACTACTTAAAAACAATGGTTACAAGTTTTTTTACATTGCTTTTGAAAGTTCAAATGTTGATGAAATAATTTCATATTTTGGACATTTATAAAATAAGATATTAGATTTGATAATGTGAAAAAAAATTAACTTATTTTCAAGTTAAAATTTTAAATTTTAAATTTGGTGTAAAAAAATAATAATTAAGGAGTGGTTACAATTGCTCTTGGTTCCTATTAAATTGCACCATTTATTACAATTTAACCAATGTTACCAGAATAAAATTTCAATTTAACACTATAGCATGAACTTTGTGTGTACTATTTTTTTGTCCAAAAATGAACCATTTATTAGTGCATATACCCAAACTTGAATCATAATAAAATAAAATAAAATAAAATTGGGCAGTAAGGTTCCAAACAACAAAGTTGCATTTAGAAATTTTCATTTTTTTGCCAATTTTCAAACAAAAATCATGTCACAAAATAATTCCAAATTTTGTTGTCGGCTTCCAAACAACCAAAAGCCTTTCATAAAAAAGAAAGTTCTAAGTTTTGTTGTTGTTTTCTAAACAATAATGTAAAAAATTCAACTTTTGTTGACTTTTTAAATTTTGAACAATAAAGTGCAATGACAAAATTCCATCTTTTTTTTTCCCCTAAATGTTAGAAAACTAGGAGATCATAGACTATGAATTTTCTTACATTTTTTACTTGAAATTTTTGATAGTTTAAAATGGAAGTGAAGAAAGTGAACTAATTATTTTGAACTTCTTTGATACACCATCCCCCCTATATGCATACCATAGTACCTAAATGATTTTGGCAAAAATTAATTTTTTTTGTTTTGCAAATTATTGAAAAAATATTTATGACATGTGCTGAAATTTTTATAAAATTAGAAATTTGCAAAATTTTTGTTGTCAAGTTTGAACTGCACACTTTATAAATCAAGGACCTTAATCTAAGATAGTTTAAACAAACTAAACTACCCCATACACTTAAAGAAACAATGTTTGTTATTTATTATAACCATTGCCTATTGAAGTTTTCAAAATTGAAAAACCAAGTGTTGAAGTTAAGATTTATTTAATTAATTATTTGGCAATTTGCTACCAAATCCAATCAAGGAGTATGGTAATGTAAATACAAAATACATGACAATATATTTACCCGGCCCTACCCTTATCTCATGAACAAGAAAGATATCAATCATTATCTCTACCCATACTTGAATAAATAATTTTACAAAGCATATATGATAGGCTTAAACCTTTAAACCTTGTTTGGAAATTGTTTGAAGGATAGATGCCCTTACCTAGCTAATACATTTTTGAAAAAATGTATTTGCATTTATTTGGTTAATTTATTAGACATTGATATATATATAACCAACCAACATTGGTACCTACACTAAATTATGAGCATTCAACATCACTATTGTACCTTAAACCAAGGTCTATGTTAATCTTCTAACAACAATTGTTTTATATGGAAAAATGATGTGTTTTTTTATTATGAGTTTAATGTGACAACCTTTTGCTCACATGACACATGCAATGCCATAGATTTTTAATAAAAATACTTATCTTTATAAGGTTAATGACATCAAGGGTTTAAGGTTCTTAAAAACATGTTTTACAAAGGTAACATTTAATTTAAAACATTCTTATCTTAAATTAAGTTATGTCAAAATTAAATTATGTTTGTATGTAGAAACACCTAAAATTGTTATTGTACCCTTGCTATGACCACTGTTCATATGTGAAGGAATTGAATGTACTTTATGATGACGAATTAACGTCACATAAGACATCGTTAGCACATGTGCTATGAATTTTTAATGACATAATTTATCCATATTGAAATAGGGTTTCTTTTCATAAACTTTAAAATGTGCACAAGTGGCAACAATTTTGTCTCCATGTGTGCCTAATTGGTTCCTTTAGTGTTTTTTAACATAGGAATAAGTGGCTTCTAAATCATTTGTTGACTTAGTTTTTGGCATACATGACTTTTTCAAAATAATTCCAAGTGGTGATTTTTTATAAGAAAAACAAGTCCAATTAGAAACCAGAGAAAAAACCAATGGGATGAAGGGCATTTGCATATTGAAGTGTCTATAAAATCATGTACAAGCGTAAAGATTTTTTGCACCTTCCCAAGTTCAAAAAATTGAGCAATAAATTAGAACACACATTAATTAAAAAAGGATTCAATTTCCACACATTGAATAACTATAGTTGCTAAGAAATATATATTTTTATAGTGAATTTTTGCATTGTGGCAACAAAAAAGGCTTGGAAAACTTGGAGGTTTTTAAATTTTTAGTGCAATTTTGACAAGATTTTATGGTTTTTTGACATGTGTCACCACTTGAACCTACCTCATAGAATTGAAAAACAATCTTTGTTGTTAAAAGAAATATATAGACATCAAAATGATTAAATATAATTGATGGGGGATTTTTTTTGTCTAAATTATTGGAAGTGATATTATATTGCAAAGTTATGCGTATGGACTCACTAAATCAAAAATCCTCAATGAAAAACACTTTTTTTCTACCCAAAATTCAATTACATTTTATGAACTATAAATGCAAGTTTCCATGCCATTTCATAACATAAAATGTATTTTTTTGGACTTTTGAAAGCCCCCAAAAAACATCAATTTTCTAAAGCCCATTTTGGCATGAGAATTATTATTTTTAAATAAAAATTCATTCATGAACAATGGATATAAACACAAGCAAATTGGTTGCCCTAGGTCAATTTTTAAAAAATTGGACATGGTTTAGGTTAGTGTTGAACAATTTTCACATTTTTGAAAGAATCGTTAGTTTCGATTTTTTTAAGAGTTTAAAAAAAAATGATATAGTTTTTTTTCAAAATCTGATACCCTAATTAATTTTCACATTATCGTTTAAAATAAAACTACTAATTTTCAAGCAAATTAGTTTCAAGTTTGAACCCAATGTCCCTTCGATGTAAATTTAGATTTTAAACATAAAGTCACAACTACCATAGCCTTGGGTGAAGTTCGATGCATTAAAAACGAATAATTAATTATTTTCAAAAAATGCATTAAATTTCTTATTATTAAAAATTTGGTTAATGAAAATGAAAAAAATTAATGAAATTTGTTTGAGCATTCTATTGCCTTCCAACAACAACATGAATGCTTCAGTGTTCACACTTCCATCTCGTTGCCTACTTTTGCCTACTTTTAATGCTCTTGGAAAAAAAATCACTAGTTAGAAGAATTATGACTGAATCTATGTGGGGATATTCATCACTACTATGATGTTTTTTTAATGATTAATGAACAACATGACTTCTTTTACTATCTTTTACAAAAAAAAGAAAATTAATTCACTTTCAAGGTGCATTTATCATTTTTTTGTCATTTTCAATGTGCTTTTATCACATTTTTCGATGCTTCAACATTTTATTTTCAAAAAAAATCATACAAGGTTTTTAATAATTATTTAATGTTGAACTTGACCTGTGGTTATGGTAATCATGTGAAATGAATCATATGACTATTATTTTATCTTCATTCATCTTAATGTTTTTTAAAGTTAAAACATTGACACGTCTAAATTTTTAATTAAAAAGTTGAACTCCATGATGCACATGTGGTTAATTTTTTAAAGACTTCCAAAAAGTTTTGGGTCCAAACTTAAACTTTTATATGATAATGTGTAAGTGCTTCTATACCTATTTGGGTTTTTATAAACCTATACAAGTATGAAAAAAACAAACCTAGGGTTCACTTGATAACCTTCATAGGTATCATGTTTAGGCCTTTGTGATATTCAACCAATGTTCAAATTGTCGATTTTCACCCAAAGTGAAAACCTCCAATTTTCGGTTTGAAAACTAGCCCAAAACTTGAGTGGGTTAGTGATACCCACCCAACACTAGTTTACACATTTAATAATGTCACATCTTTGTCATAATCAAAATACATCACAAAAACAAACTTTTATAGAATCCTACCATGCCATTTTTAGTCCACTTTAGGTTGCAAATACCCTGAATGTGACTACATTATTCATAGCAAAGGAGTAGTCTAGCAACAATGAAAAACATTTAAGTAGCATCGAAAAGACATAACCAAGGAACACAAATAATACTTTGAAAGGGAGTTAAAACCTAATCTAATATCAAACTTTGCCCAATGCAATTCAAAGTGCCACCCACCACACCCAAATATTTTAAAAACTCATGATGAACTAACATAATCATGGGAACAAAAAAATTAGGCCACAAAAATTTAGTGAACACAAGGTCTTAAGTGGTAGTCCACATTTATGATATTCCCAACTTGTAATGGCCTCTTGATAAGGGCAATTATTTTTGAGTGAAGATTTCTTGAATACATGATGCAAACAATTGTGTCCAAATGCTAGCCCAATTGATTACACAATTCATCCTTGGTGAAACCAAAAGCAGAGTAAATGATTTCATTTCCACATATTTATTCACTAAAATAATGGCCATCTCATCCAATTTCACATACTCATTTAAGGTCAAACCATGTTAATAGGAGCCACTTCATGCATAAATAATCATTTTTTTAAAAGACTCATAAACTAAACTAATGTTGAATTTGTTTATAATGTTTACATGTCCACCTTTATAATATATTAATCTAACATCAATGCTAGTTTGAAAATAAAATATAAAATATAAAATACCTTTCGGCACATTTTAAAGTTGTAACTAATTTTTTTATGTTTAGAAAACACAATGAAACAATGTGAACAATTATTTATGCATTGTCTAATCACTATGAAATAATATTTAAAAACACTGTCACAACATGATTAAGAAGGCATTGACAACTCCTATTAACATGGTTTGACCTTTTAGTTGTTGAGTCAACAAACCACTGTTGTTTGTTGTCACTCACAATTTTGTCACTAGATTGGTATCATAATACTCAACGATGGCTTTAAGTGCTTATGCCTTCATAATGAACTTTAACATGGATTGTTACAAGTTCAACATATTAACATTCAAAGAGTTTACAACCCGATTTAAGGGGAGTTTCACCCTTTTCAATTTGTAGTAATGTTTCTTGATGACATTAAGATGTAAAGAAAAAATAAATTTAGCATTATGTTGCATCCAAAATTATGGATACACAATGTCGAACACATTCATCAACTCATATTCCACAAAACAACTAGGTATCTAATTATGTGATAAACATGTCAACAACAACAACAACATTGGACCTTCACTTGTGCAATGGATGCCAAAAAAACATCCTTGCAAATTGGTTTATTAATTAGCCCCAACATGCTTGAAAATGTGAGTGTAATATGAATGACCTACCATGTGAAATGCAAAGGTCTATGTCTAGTGTTGACGTTGGTAACCCAATTTTAAGTGATTGTCGCAAAATTATTATCCACAACATAACAAAACACTTGAAAATGTTCATGTTGGTAACTAGTCATAGGGTTTAGAATACCTCATGAAGAGATCCATTTAACAATTTTTTACAATTGTCACAAAATCCCAAATGAAGACATACCTTCCTTGAGCAAATTTGATCAAACCATTGACTACCTCCAATAATGGCAACAAACAAAACAAGGCCAACAATATATCAATATCACAAAAGAGGTGAATATTCAACCTTGTTTGGAAATTAAAGGGTTGTCTAATGACATTTTCAAAAGTCAAAGTCTTATATTCCACCATGGCACACTTCAAAGGCTCCAACATTGATATCTATCAAGTTTTGAAAAAATTTCAAGATCTTTAAGTCCTCTAATCTTAGCAAGCTTATTGAATTTGAAATGTTATTTAAAGGAGCTTGAGAAGTAAAAGTATAATGATTGGAAATATCTTCCACCTTGGCCACCATTGGCAAATTAGACAAAAATTGCATAATAAGATTTTGTGTTATGGGCCATGCAATGCTACCCCATCATGTAAGGGAGATCAATGTTTCTCTTTCAATTGTGATGTCATTATAGTGCATCCCTAAAAAAACAAACTCCATCTCCACCAAAACAAATGAACCTATCACTTAAGCTCTTCTTTAGTCAACCTTCCTTGTTGCATAAGGGATTGGGTAATGACAATGGTCCTATTGTTTACATTACCACCTTCAATAACATGTTAAAAAATGAGGAGGGCACACACTTTTTTCCATGCCTACATTACATTTACATGAATTGATATCCATTAGTTATCAATAGTAGTCATTTCATTTGCACTTAAAAATACAAACCCATTTCTAACTATGACACTTTGAGTTATTTTCAAAAATTGTTCACATATACAATTTACCGTCTCCCAACTTGCCCTATCAAACCAATGTTTCATAGGATTGTTAAGAACATTCAATTGCACAAAAAACTTTGTATTATTGTATTTTCATCATGGGGTGGTCATGATTAGGGCAAGTGAAAAATCAAAGCAAATTGGATAAGTCTTTTTTTGGGGGTCAATTTGAATTGTACCATGAATGACTTGTTGTAACATTGTTTTAGGACCTTTAGAAAAACACAACTTTTCATTGGCAACATGAATGTTGTTTTTAAAGAAATAATGTTATTCTTTTTTCAACCCTAGAATGGCTACAAAGCCTTTTGACAACCTACATGCTTCTATAGATAATCCAATTTAGGAATAAGAAGCATATTTATGCCCTCAATATGAATGCATTTGAACAACTATGCCATCAAAACTTAAAACAAATTCTGACAAAGGTAGCTTTATTGCCCATGTATATTGGAAATTAATATTCAATTCATACGTATTATTTTTGTATCTTAATGTTCTCTTCTACCAAAACAAGGTCCAAGATTATGCATAACAGAAAGAACATCCACAAGGATAACTACATTGAAAAAGCAAAAATAGAAACAACAATCATGGGGGAGAATAATATTAAAATAAACAATATCATACTAGGAGATTTTGTCCCAAAATTAAAAATTAAAAAAAAATTTCTTAGGGGGTTGAAGTTTTGACATGATCCTAGGAGTCCAAAGACCAAGACTTGACATTGATTAATGGTCACAAAGATATGAACAAACAAAACAATAATAATCAAGTAGCAAAGCCTAAAAAACAATGGACATAATTTAAAAAAAAACCTTATTGGTCTTCTAGTGGTCACATGAAAATATATGATGTTTTGGGAAAAACTTAGGGCTTCCAAAAATGTTGATCACTCTTCATCCACATTTGAAAATTGATTTTGACCTTGTAGGGAACTTAAGTTGTGCAAAGATCACAAAAGTGTTTGACCCTTGAACCCTTGTAAGTTGTGATGGAATCTTAGAAGGTAGAACTCAAGAGTTGGTGGTCACAAAAACACAAAAAGGAAACAAATGTTGAAGCTTGGTGGTCACAAACACAAATTACCACCACTAGAAGCTATTAACAAGCACCTTGCAACATAATTTCAATGTTCACAAGTTATAACCTCACAAACAAAAAATAAGATGAAAAATGAAAACACAACCAAATTTTACCAAATGTACCTAAGTTTTAAGTTTCAAAACTTTCAACTTTTGAAGATGATGTGTGATGACATCTTCAATCAATGAAATTAGGATTGATTTATGTATAATTGTGGGAATCTAAAAGCAATCAATATGTGACTAATGAATGATTTTTGAATGATTGTCAATCCCACTCATGATCAATCCCACTACCTTGGACTATTAATCTAGGATCAAATCTTGTCAATTTTGGATCAATAATCAAACATGTTGACAATCAATTAGTGAGTTGTGACCAAACTCAAATTAATTTCAAATCAAATCAATCAATCATTAGTAAGTCATGATTGGTCAATGATGTTAGAACTTAGGATGGTGGATTATAACTATCAATTGGTCAATGAATTGATCAAGATTAGTGAGTCATGATCAAATAAGCAATTATATAGGGGATAGGATTTTATGCAATGTTAATCTTGGAAATTTATTCTAGAATTGAAACACAAGAAACTTGGAAGTTGGACATAATTGTGATGATTGATTACATTGTTAATGTAACACACAAGAACTTGATATTCTAAACACAAGAATTAGATCATAAAGCCCAAACAAAAAAAAAGAAAAAAAGCTAATGAGTTGGAAGCTTGAAGCATTGAATTTTAAGGGTTCAAGAACCAATTTCAAATGCAAGCCATGAAATAAACTAATTGTAATTTGTAGCCCTTAACACAACTCAAACACAAAGACAAAATAAGCAATTTTGATTATGGAAATTTACCTTGCCATTTACTATATGGAATCGATGACTCCATGTGTCAAATTTTCAATGCATGCAGTTCAACATCATCATTGCAAAGTTGAAGGCTCCAAGCTCATTACTTTAGAATCAACATTGCATGGTGCCAACACTATGAAACTCCAACTCAATTTGCTGATTGATTTGCTAAATCTTGATTCCTAATGAACATTACACAACATAATGCCTTAATCACACCATGATAATGTTGGTGAACCTTACAAAAATGAAAGCAATGGAAGTGATGACAATGGATTACAAATTGTGAATATAGGAGGTGAACTTTCTTAGGAGCATCAAGGCATGGGTGCAAATGGAGGAAATAGGAGGGTGCCAACTACAAAACCTTAAGTTTTTGAGTGTGAAATTTTACTTCATCATCCAAAGCCATCTACCATTGAGTTAGCACAAGAAAATATATGATGAAACATTAGTGGTGCATCAATGGTTCAAAAAGATTTGGCAAATGACCTTAGTTTTTAAAAAAATCTTTGCTTATAGTTTATAACCCCAATTTTTATGAGCCTTTTGGTGAAATTTCACCAAAAAAGAAGAAGACCTATTAAAATAGTGACAACGAGTGATTTGAATTTAGGAATGCTAAGGCACAATTCACAAAATAAGCTATAGTCAAAATTAGGTTAGTCTACCAAAAAACAAATTTAAGAACTCATAACTAATTCTAGAGAATCCAAAAATTGCAATTCCACTTGCAAACAACTCTCAAATCCTCTCATCTTTTGCCCAAAAAAAAAGAAAAAAAAGAAAGATGAAGTCACAAGGTGTTTCTTCCAAAGAGCTTATTTCAAGAATTTTAAGTGCTTGTACCTTAAGTTACATGAAAGTATCTTAATACTTTGGGGGGCTTTGGAATATTTTGGAATATTTTTATGCTTGAAATGAAATCTTCAAAATTAGTTAAT
>Ga0116226_10004689_pt1 | contig 12123 bp, 14 predicted proteins | sample S1TSphfallax_FD_89692 | JGI IMG/M metagenome (GOLD analysis project Ga0116226, IMG submission 89692) | Host-associated microbial communities from peat moss isolated from Minnesota, USA - S1T2_Fa - Sphagnum fallax MG | ecosystem: Host-associated > Plants > Peat moss > Unclassified | place: USA... | reverse complement strand
CGCGATCGACGCCAAAGAGATCGAGCCCGGCCGGTGGGAGGTCTTTACCTATGGGGGTCGCAAGGCGAGCGGGCTCGATGTGCTCGCCTTTGCCCAGACAGCGGTCGAGAAGGGGGCCGGCGAGATTCTGCTGACCTCGATGGATCGCGACGGCGTCAAGACGGGCTACGACACGGCCCTGCTCCGGGCCGTGTCGTCCGCCGTCAGCGTGCCCGTGATCGCGTCCGGCGGCGCCGGAAACGCGCAGCACCTGGTCGACGCCGTGCGCGACGGCGGCGCGGACGCCGTGCTAGCCGCCTCCATCTTCCATTTCGGCGAGGTGACGATCGCTGAGGCCAAGACCGCGATGGCCGCGGCGGGCTTACCGGTCAGACAGGTGGCCCCGGATGCGTCTTTGGCGGTCCGACGTCTGACCCCGGCGCAGGGCTGAAGCCAAAGATGGATCGTTTAGCCGCCGCCCTCGCCCGCCTGGAAGCCACCATCGCCGCCCGGCGTGGCGACAGCCCGCAAAGCTCCTATACGGCCAAGCTCCTGTCCGACGGCCCCGCCAAGGTCGCCAAGAAGCTCGGCGAAGAGGCGGTGGAGACGGTGATCGCAGCGGTCGAAGGCGACGCGGACGCCTTGGCCGCCGAAAGCGCAGACCTGCTCTATCACTGGCTGGTGCTTCTGGCCGCCGCTGGCGTCTCGACCGACGCGGTCGCCGCTAAGCTGGAGGCGCGTGAGGGGCGCTCGGGCTTGGAGGAGAAGGCTGGGCGGCCTTTGACCTGAGTCGTTCACCCAAGAGGCACGATGTAAGGAGGCAAGAGCGGGTTGAGGGTCGCCGCAGCGGCTGATAGCGAAGCCAAACTGGAAATGGATTGAAATGCCGCGTGGTTTGCGCACCCTCGTCCTGTCCTGCAGCGTCCTTGTCGCGGGCGGCTCCAGGGTGTTCGCCGCACCCGTCAGCGGCCAGAAAGCGCCAGATCGCGGACTTTTACGCCGCCTGGATGGATGAAGCGGGCTTGGAAGCACGGGGCCTCGCGCGCTCAACTGCTGTCCAATCCGCACAGCCCCGACGCCTACCGCGTGAACGGCATCGTTCGCAACGTGGATCCCTGGTACGCGGCTTTCCACGTTAAGCCGGGCGACGCGCTCTACCTTGCGCCCGATCAAACGGGTGCACGTCTGGTGAGCCTACCGCCTCAACGCGTTCTCCGCTTCAAGGCGATGTAGAAGGCCCCCTCGCCGCCGTGATGGCGATCAGCCTGGGAGAGGCCGGCGACGATGGGGCGAAGCGCGGGATCCGCGAGCCATTCCGGCGCGCGACGCCGCAGCACCCCGTCGCCCATACGCCCTTTTCCGGTAATGACCAGCACCGCCCGGGCGCCGTCGGCATGGGCGCGCAGCAGAAAATCGTGCAGCGCCCGACGGGCCTGGTCCTGGTCGAGACCGTGCAGGTCGAGGCGGCCGGCGATCTCGTCGCGGCCTCGGACAATGCGCCGCTTTCGCTGCGGTTCGATGGTTTCAGGCGCCGCATAGGGCTGACGCGGCTTAGGCGGCGCCTTAACCGCGGGCGCCTTTGGTGCTTTGGCCCCGTTCGCGCCTTTTGACGGCGTCGCTGGGAGACTGGTCGCCGGGGCATGCGGCAAAGGCGGCGGCGCTCGGCCGGGCGCGAGACGCACCGTGGCGGCGACCGCCGCCCATAGCGTGGTCTCCTCCGGTCGAAGCGGACGTTTCATCAGGACGGGCCGGATTTGCCGTCGCCGGCCCCGGCGTTTTGGGCGTCGAGCGAGGCCGGCGCCGGCTGGGGCAGGGGGATAAGCCTCACCAGGGTCAGGGTATGGCGAACCCGACCGGCCTCGGTCCCCGCAGCGGCGCCCCTGCCCAGATAAAGATCGGCCCTTACGGCGCCCTTGATCGCCGAGCCCGTATCGAGCGCCACGACGAGACGGCGGTAGCTCTTCATCGCCCCGGACAGGATCGGAGAGGTCGCCTCGATCCAATAGAGGTCGCCATAAGCCCGCGAGCTAGTGTCGATGGCGATGGACCGGCCGGGGGGGAGCGGAAGACCGGCGCCACCGATCGGTTGGCCTCCGTCGTCAGGCGCAAGCTTGAAGAAGATGTAGCGTGGATCCAGGTCCATGATGGTCTGGGCTTGCGGCCCACGGTGGTCGGCGAGCCAGCGGCGGATCGCATCGCCCGAGGCATGGTTGGGCGCAAGGAGGCCACGGCGCACCATTTCCGGCGCGATCGGCTGAAACGGTTGGCCGTTATCAGCGGCGTAGAGCGCCTTCATCCGCACGCCATCGGGAAAGACGACCCCGCCGGAGCCTTGAATCTGCATGAAGAACAGGTCTTCGGGCCTCATCCAGGCGAGGGCTTCGACGGGGGGTAGAAGCTCGATGTCGGTGCGGTTCGGATAGGGCAGCAGGGCGCCGTCCAGGGCCAGACGGGGCGTTTTGCGTTCAGAAGGGTCGCCGGACGGGGGGTCCAACAGCACCAGATCGTCGGGCTTGGGGCGGAGCGCGGCGGAGAACTCTGCGTCAGGCGTATGGCGGGCGGGATACTCCGGCGCGAAATAGGCAGTCAGGAGGCCGGTCTCGGGGAGAACCTGCGCCCTGAAATTGGCCTCGAAAAAGCGGCGCGCACCCAACTCGTCAACGGGACCGAGGGCCTTGGCTCGGGCGCAGACCACCTGGGCGTTAGGGTCGCGGCTAACACTGCAACCCAGCCGATAAGCGGCGAGCGCCTGGACATGGTCGTCATCACGCCAATCCCGAAGGTCCGATAGCGGGACCAGGCTCGCCATGGCTGGAGGCGGCGTCCGGGGGCGGAGCTGTGGAGCGCGGGCTTGAGACCGATAATGGGACGGGGTTGGCGGGCGCCGCTCGTACGGCGGCGGTGGATTGGTCGCACAGCCCGCCAGCATGAAGCTCGTGCATAGCGCCAGCCCTAGCAGCGCAACGAGGATGTGACCTGACCCTTTGGACGAACCACAGACGCCCGTCGTTGGGGACATGCTCGAGGAGCTCGGTTCCCCAGACCCCGCCAAAGGGCGGATCATCAGGCCTCCGCAGCCTCCACGCGGGCGAGCGCCCAGTTGGGGTCGCGGCTGGTCACCAGGCGCTCGAACGTCCAAAGCTCGGCCGTTCGCCGATCGTCCACGGCTTCGCCCTTAACGTCCTTGCTGCGGCTGCGCAGTTCGGCGAGGAACCGCACCCGAATTCTGGCGATGTCTCCAGCGAGCGAAATATCATCGAGGTCCGCCCGGGGACCTTGCAGAAATTCCACCTGTTCGGTGCGCCCGTCGGCGTCGCGCTGGGCGATCCCGGCGTCGAACGCCTTGAAAACGGCCGGGGTGGTCAGGGACTTGAGTTCTTCGCGATCCCCGGCGACGTAGGCGCGGACAATCATTTGATAGGCGTTGCGAGCGCCCTCGAGAAACCGGGCCGGATCGAAACTGGCGTCCCGCGCTTTCAGGGCCGGCAGTCCGGCCAAGGCCGCGACCGGCTTGGCCTCCTCGACGCGAGCGGGCGTACGGTTGGGCAGGATGCGGGCGCGAGCAGGCTGGAGGCCGTCTTCCGGCTGGCGGCCGACACGACGGCCCAGCACCGAGTAGAGCTGAAACAGCACGACGGCGGCGACGGCGGCGACGATGACGAGTTCAACGACTTGCAAGGGGATAACCGCAGCTTTCACGGCGCAATAGCACGGCCGAACCTCTGATATAAGACATGATAGCTCCTAAGACAGGGCTAACGTTCGGCATCGGGCGACGTTGCGCGGTTTTCCAGCCCATGGTAGCGACGCCGCCTCCCTTCGATGGCGGTCGCGTTTCCAAAAAGGCTCGCCAGACCCATCTCCCCCGATTTCGGAGACGATTTTATGAGCGACCTGACCGGCGCCCCGCCGCAAGATGGACTTCTGGGCTTCGGCGCCCCTGGCGCCCCTCCCCAAATCCGTATTTTGGCCCAGTTCACTCGGGATCTGTCGTTCGAAAACCCTCACGCTCCAGACTCTCTTCGCATGTCCGATGGCCAGCCCAGCATCGATCTGGGCGTCGAGATGAACGCCCGGGGACGGCCGGATGGCCTCTATGAGGTGGACCTGAAGCTGACGGGACGAGCGACGCGCGACGCGACGACCGTATTTCAAGTCGAATTGCTGTACGGCGGCCTGTTTGAGCTGGTCGGCTTTCCCGAAGATCAACTGGAGCTGGTGCTGCTCATCGAGTGCCCGCGCTTCCTATTCCCCTTCGCGCGCCGGATCATCGCCGACCTGACGTCGGAGGGCGGCTTTCCGCCTTTCAACCTCGATCCGATTGACTTCGCCGCGGTCTACGCCGCCCGGAACCAGGCCGGCGCTCTACAGCCGCCGATCGGAAACGCCTAACCCGTCGCCTGGAACTTCAGCCAGAGCGAGCCGTCCTTCAGAACCTCTGAGACGAAGCGGGCGTGCGTTTCCCGCTCGGCTTGGGTCGAGCGGAGCGCAAGCGGTCGCGGGCGCGGTCCATAACCGCCCACCGCGCCGATCTGGGCTTGAACGCTGGCCTTGGTCGACCGCGGCTTAAGGTCTAGGCCCCGCTCCTTACCGCCCTGGAGCTCCAGATAGACCATCGCCAGGAGCCGAGTATCGACCAGGGCGCCGTGTTTCTCCCGGTCGGCGAGGGAAATTTTGAAGCGTTTACAAAGCGCGTCCAGCGAATTGTACATGCCGGGAAATCGACGCTTGGCGAGCTCGTACGTACAGGTCCATCGCGCGTCGGGCAGCGCCTTGCGGCCGGCGCGCTCCAACTCGGCATTGACGAAGCCTCGGTCAAAGGCGGCGTTGTGGGCGATCAGGGGGGAGTCGCCGATGAACTCCAAAAACGCGTCGCAGATCGTCGGCTCATGAAATCGCGGCTTGTCGCGCAGCGACGCCCGCGAGATGCCATGCACCTTTTCGGCTTCAGGATCGACGTCGCGATCGGGATTGATATAGCGGTGAAAATGTTGGCCGGTCGGGAGGAGGTCCTGCACTTCGATACAGGCGATTTCGATCACCCGGTGGCCCGTCCGAGGATCAAGCCCCGTCGTTTCGGTATCTAGAACGATTTCGCGCGCCATGGGCCGATTATTGAAGCGCTTCGGGGATCGGGTCCAGAGGGCGCGTTTCCTGGCTCCAAACCGTCGCCGCTACCTGGATTTCGGGCGCCAATCGGATGCGCGAACCGTAGCGAGGATTTCGGCGACCCGCCGCGCGGCCGCTTCGAGTCCCGCGCCCGTCTCGATCACAAAATCGGCGCGGCGTCGCTTTTCGGCGTCTGGGGTCTGGCGATCGAGGAGGGCGTTGAACTTGGCTTCGCTCATACCCGGCCTGGACAGGACGCGGCTGCGTTGCAGGTCTTCGGGCGCTGAGACCACGACGATCGCCGCCACCTGGCCCTCCGCATGGGTCTCGAACAGAAGCGGAATGTCGAGCACCACCACGTCGGCTCCCTCGGCCGATTTTAGAAAGGCTTCCCGCTCCGCCGCTAACAAGGGGTGCACGATGGCTTCCAATCGCGTCAGGGCGGACGGGTCGGCTGTGATCCGCTCCGACAGCCTTCGCCGATCGATGGCGCCCTCGACCATGACACCGGGAAACGCAGCCTCCACCGGAGCGACGGCCGCGCCACCCGCGGCGTATAGAGCGTGAACAGCGAGATCTGCATCGTACACGGGCACGCCGGCCTCTCGGAACAGGGCCGCGGTTGTGGTCTTGCCCATGCCGATCGAGCCTGTGAGGCCCAGGAGCATCATGAAGCGGCCAGAGACGCCAGGGCCCAACGCCGGGGTTCATCCCCCTTGGGCGCCGGCTGGCCGAAAAAGGCCTCAAACGAGGGTCGCGCCTGGCCGATCAACATGGCCAAGCCGTCGACGGTGCGGAAGCCGAGGCTTTGCGCCTGGCGGAGAAGGGGCGTTTGCAGGGGTTTGTAGACCATGTCCATCACCACTGCGCCGGAAGCGAGCTGATCGAGCGGTAAGACCGGAACGTCGTCGCTTTCCAGTCCGGCGGCGCTGGCGTTGATCAATACGTGGGCCGACCGGAACGCAGTGGCGGCGGCGTCGAGGGGCAGCGCTCCGACGCGAGACCCGAAAAAATCGGCCAGATCACGCGCGCGGGCTTCGGTGCGATTGAGGACCCAAATCCGGCCGACGCCTGCTTCCAAGAGCGCCCCAAGAGCACCCCGCGCCGCGCCCCCTGCTCCCAGGATCACGACGGCGGCGTCCTTAAAATCGACCTCCGGCGCCTGGTCATGAAAGGCGGCCAGCAGGCCGAGGCCATCGGTGTTGCGAGCTTCGATCGCACCGTCGGGCCGGAACAACAACAGATTGGCGGCGCTCGCGGCTTTCGCCGCGTCATCCGCCTCATCGGCCACCGCCAACGCCCGGGCCTTGAACGGCAGCGTGACGTTGACGCCCGTCACGCCGCCGCCCCGAAGACCGTCGACAAAGGACTCGAAGCGGTCTGGGTGTAGGGCGAAGGGCGCGTAGACGCCGTCGATCCCGCACGCGGCCAGCCAGCCGTTGTGAATAACCGGGCTCAGGGACTGACGAACGGGTGCGCCAACCACGCCAGCGATGAGGCTACGTCCAGACACAGCGTCCAAATTCGCCGGCCTCATGATCCAATTTCGCCCCTTAATCGAAGAGCCTCCAAGAGGCTCAGCAGCGGTAGGCCAAGGATGGTGAAATAGTCGCCTTCGATTCGCTCGAAGAGTTGGGCGCCTAGCGCCTCCAAGCGATAAGCGCCCACGCAATGAACGATTTCGGCGGCTTCAGCCGCGAGATATTGCTCCAAGAACGCCTCGGAAAAGGCGCGGACGTGGAGCGTCGCCGTCTCCAAGGTTCGCCAGACGACCTCTCCACGGCTCGCGAGCGAGACCGCGGCGTGAAGGCGATGGGTTCGGCCGCGAAGGGCGAGCAGCTGAGCGCGGGCGTCCGCCAGATCGGTCGGTTTGTCGAACAGGCGTCCTTCAAGCTCCAAGGTCTGATCTGCGCCGATCACAAAAGCGGCGGGGTGTCGGTTGGAGACGTGAACCGCCTTGGCGTCGGCGAGGTCGGCGGCGATCGAGGCCGGCGCCGCGTTTTCGGCCAGGCGCTGCGTTTTTAACGCCGCTTCCGGGAGATCGGCCGGAGCTGTGTCGAACAGCAGCCCCGCATTCGACATCAAGGTGATCCGCGCAGGGCTTCTGGAGGCCAGAATCAAGGGCCGCGTCACACGGACGGCTCGCGGAGGGCGGCCTGGCTCTTGCGGGCGTTCAACAGGTTAATCACGGCCGCCGCGGTTTCCTCGACCGACCGTCGCGTGACGTCGATCATGGGCCAGCCGTATTTTTCGAACATGCGGCGCGCGAACAGCGTCTCCTCCCGCACCGCATCGACGTCGACATAGCTGCTGGCGCGGTTTTCGTTCAACGACAGCAACCGGTTGCGGCGTATCGCGATCAGGCGATCGGGAGAGACCAGGAGGCCAACCACCAAGGGCTTGGTGAGTTCGAACAGCTTGGGCGGCAGCGGCGTGCCCGGCACCAGGGGGACATTGGCGGCCCGGACGCCCCGGTGGGCTAGATAAATGCTGGTCGGCGTCTTGGAGGTGCGGCTGACGCCGACCAGCACGACATCGGCGTTTTCAAGGTTTTGGCCGCCCTGGCCGTCATCGTGGCCGATCGCGTAGTTGAGCGCCTCGATCCGCTCGAAATAGTCTTGGTCCAAAGTGTGCTGCACGCCGATCTTGGTGGTTAAGGCGGCGCCAAGATAGCGGCCGAACACCGATGTCAGGGGGTCCAGCGCGGCGATGCACGGGGTCTCGAGGGCGCGGCAACGCTCTTCCAGCTCGGTGCGCAACTCGCGATCAACGATCGTATGGATAACGATCCCCGGCGCATCCTCGACCTCCTTCAAGACCCGCTGGAGCTGACGAGCGGAGCGCATCAAGGGATAGATGTGCTCGATAGGGAGAACGCTGACAAAACGGGCGCTGACCGCCTTCGTCATGGCGTTCAACGTGTCGCCTGTGGAGTCGGAGATGAGATGAACGTGGAAGTAGATCGCGAGGCGGTTCTGCGAGGTCATGGGCGTACGAGGCGGTCATTCGTTCGTAGGGCTGGGGCGCGCTCTTGGACGGGCGCGTATCGCAATAGCTTAAGATGGGCTGAATTGGCGGCGGCGCTTCACCAGGTCGCACCCGCAACAGTGGGGATCGATCTGGGGATAGTGCCGCGTCGAACTGGGGATTGGAATACGCGATCCAGAGCTATTTCGCAGTTAGTGCGCCGGCTTGCGGAAAGCAGGGGGCAATAAGGCGGTCAAAGCGTCAGATCCTCCCCAGGGCGCCACAAGTGTGTCCGCCACATTACCAGCCTGTGACAGGTGCGTGACATTTGCACAGGGTTTCAGGCTTAGTGGGGGGAGATTGGGCGTAGCGGGGCGAGGTCGGTGGGCGTCTTAGGAGCTTATGATCGTGTTTAACAGCCTGTGAATATCTTTGGTCCTGGGGTGGACGGTCGGGCGAACAGGTCGGCGCGTCGGTGCAGCCTTAAGAGATTATTAACCTTTCCGACCGGCCTACTCCCTTCACTCAAAGCCTTCTTAATTTCTCATTAAGAATAAGAAGAAGGCATGACTTGAGCCTGAGCCTGAGAGACGGTTTAAGGGCAGGGATGACACAGCTCCTCCGGCCCTCCCTCCTAAAATCCCTCGCAGGCGAAACGCAGCCAAGGCCACCTGTCTGGTTCATGCGTCAGGCGGGACGCTATCTGCCCGAGTACCGGGCCCTGCGCGCCACGGCCCCCGATTTCATCGCCTTTTGCCTCGATCCCGAAAAGGCCGCTGAGGCGACGCTGCAGCCGATGCGCCGATTACCCTTTAGCGCCTCGATCGTGTTCGCCGACATCCTCCTTATTCCCCGCGCTCTAGGCCAGGAGGTTTGGTTTGAAACAGGCGAAGGCCCCAGGCTAGGCCCGATCCCTTCGGTCGAGCAACTTGCCGATCACATCGATCAGGCGCCGATCGCGCTAGCGGCCGTTGGGGAAACGTTGAAGAAGGTGCGCGCAGAGCTGGAGCCGGATCGAGCGCTGATCGGCTTCGCCGGCGCGCCGTGGACCGTTCTCACCTACATGCTGGAAGGCGGCTCATCTGATCGCAGTCAGGCCCGCAGCCTAGCGTACACGGATGCGGAGAGGATCGACGCCCTGATCGATGTGCTCGTTCAGGCGACGGCCAAATATCTCATCATGCAGGTGGAGGCGGGCGCCCAAGCGTTGCAGTTGTTCGAATCCTGGGCCGAGGGGCTGGCCGAACCTCTGTTCGAACGGCTGGTGATCGCGCCGCACACGAAGCTCATCGCGCTGTTGCGGGAAGCGGGCGTCAAGGCACCGGTGATCGGTTTTCCAAGGGGCGCTGGAGCTCTGGCGGAAGATTATGCGGCGGCGGTTCCGGTTCAGGGCGTTGCGCTCGATACGCAAATACCGCTGTCCATGGGTCGTCGCATTCAGGGTCGCGGCCTAGCCATTCAGGGCGCGCTAGATCCTTTGCTGTTGCGAGCGGGCGGCCCGGCTTTGGATCATCGCGTGGAAGAGCTCCTGCAGACCTGGGGCGAAGGCCCATATATATTCAACCTTGGACACGGTATCCTTCCGGACACACCGATCGACCATGTGGAGCGCGTGCTGGCGCGCGTGACCGGAGCTGTTTGATGTCCGAAAAGCCCCGCCTGGCTGTGGTGCTTCTCAATTTGGGCGGGCCCGATAGCCTGGACGCTGTCCAACCCTTTCTCTTTAATCTCTTCAACGATCCCGCGATCATCGGTCTGCCCAATCCGTTTCGGTTCGCACTCGCCAAGTTGATTTCGACGACGCGGCGCAAGGAGGCCAGCGCGAATTACGCGCATATGGGCGGCGCCTCTCCCCTGCTCGCCGAAACGCAGGCACAGGCTGCGGCGCTGGAAGCTGTGTTGAACGATCGGCTCGCCGGTTATGAGGTCAAGCTGTTTCTAGCGATGCGCTATTGGAAGCCGTTTACGGAGGACGCCGCGGCGGCGGTCGCCGGGTTCGCACCCGATGAGGTCATACTTCTGCCGCTCTATCCCCAGTTTTCCACCACCACGACAGGCTCGTCGATGAGGGCTTGGCGCAAGGCCTATCGCGGGGGTGGGCGAGTGCGCACCGCCTGTTGCTATTTCGACGAGCCGGGCTTCGTGAAGGCCCATGTGCTCAAGATACGTGAAACATTCCAGGCCGCGGGACGCCCTAAGGGCGTGCGCCTGTTATTTTCGGCCCACGGACTGCCGGAGAAGATCATCGAGAAGGGGGATCCCTACCAGTCCCAGGTCGAACGCACCTGCGAGGCGGTCATGGCGGAATTGGGCGCCGGCTGGGATTGGCAGGTTTGCTATCAGAGTCGGGTTGGGCCGATGAAGTGGCTCGGACCCTCGACGCCGGAAGCGATCAAGGCCGCGGCGGACGAAGGCCTTGGCGTTCTCGTCGTGCCCATCGCCTTTGTGTCCGAACACGTTGAGACGCTGGTCGAGCTGGATCGTGACTATGCTGAGCTGGCGCAGGCGCTGGGATGCCCAATATATCTGCGGGCGCCCGCTCTGGGCGCCGAGCCGGCCTTCATCGAGGGCCTAGCGCGCATCGTCGCTCGCTCGCTGCCAAGCGCGGGCGCCGAGCCGGGCGCGAGCGCATGTTCGACCGGTTTCAAGCAGTGCCCATTTCGAGCGTCGAAGGCCTTGGCGGCATGAACGATAACCTGCTCCACAATATCCTCATCGCAGCGCACATTCTCGCAGTGATCGCCTGGATGGCGGGTCTGCTCTATCTGCCTAGGCTCTTCGTCTACCATGCCGACGCCCCGGTCGGGTCGGATATGGACAAGACCTTCCAAACCATGGAGCGGCGACTGTATTACGGCATCATGACCCCAGCGATGGTCGCGGTCTGGGTCTTGGGTCTAGCTCTGGTATGGTTCGATGCGACCAAGCTTTGGGGGCCGAAGTTCTTAGGCACGCCTTGGATGTCGACCAAGCTGACAGGGGTTCTCCTGCTGACGGGGTTTCAGGGATTCCTGGGCGGCGCGCGCAAACGTTTCGCCCGGGGCGCCAATACGCGCAGCGGTAAGTTCTGGCGGATGACCAATGAAATTCCGTTCGTGCTCGCTATCTTGATGGTCTTGGCGATCGTCACCAAGTTCGGCGACGTGCGATACGGGGGCTAAGACTACAGTCGCGATCGTCGCGTCGATAGAGCTCGCTCTTGACCCGGAGGACGGGCTATGGTTGCCCTAGTTCGGGCGTCGCCAACGTGCGGTTCCCCTCAACGCCCGGCGTCCGTCGGTGCGGCCACCGAAAAACATTCGCGCTATCGTCCTGATCAGCGCTTCAGTCGTCTCCGCTAACATCGCTTGGCGGGCCGACTGTCATCAAGAGCTTTCCCATGCCTGACGAGTCCGTTCTCGAGTCCGAATCTTCCCTCATGGTCGCGCCGGTCGGCGGCTTACTGCGGATGTCGCTGCAGGAGCTGAAGGATAAGCCGCCATCGGACCTCGTGGCCTTCGCCGAAAGCCTGGAGGTTGAGAACGCCAGCTCCATGCGCAAGCAGGATATGCTGTTCACGATTCTGAAGGCGCTCGCCGAAGACGGCGTTGAAATTTCTGGCGGCGGCGTGCTGGAAGTGTTGCAGGACGGCTTCGGCTTCCTGCGGTCGCCCGAGGCCAACTACCTGCCCGGCCCCGACGATATCTATGTCTCGCCATCGCAGATTCGGAAGTCGGGCCTGCGCACGGGCGATTCCGTAGATGGGCCGATCCGAGCGCCGCGCGAAGGGGAGCGCTATTTCGCCCTGACAAAGGTCGATACCGTAAATTTCGAGAACCCCGACAACGTTCGCCACAAGGTTCACTTCGACAACCTGACGCCGCTCTACCCGGAGCAGCGCCTGACGATGGAGATCGAGGATCCGACGCTAAAGGATCGTTCGGGTCGGGTCATCGATATCGTCGCCCCCCTGGGCAAGGGCCAACGCTGCCTGGTCGTGGCGCCGCCGCGGGTAGGTAAAACGGTGATGCTGCAAAACATCGCCAAATCGATCTCCATCAATCATCCGGAATGTTATCTGATCGTGCT
>Ga0116226_10004688_pt1 | contig 12124 bp, 11 predicted proteins | sample S1TSphfallax_FD_89692 | JGI IMG/M metagenome (GOLD analysis project Ga0116226, IMG submission 89692) | Host-associated microbial communities from peat moss isolated from Minnesota, USA - S1T2_Fa - Sphagnum fallax MG | ecosystem: Host-associated > Plants > Peat moss > Unclassified | place: USA... | reverse complement strand
TGTTCAAAGCTTCGCCGTGTTAGCGTCGCCCCCTTGATGGGTGAAGCGATCCGCCGTATCGCCAACGAGGAATCTGTCTCTAAACTTTTTGACTGATGGGACTGGATAAATAAGAGGTCGGGATTTATCGAGTTTGGTCAATCAACGATTAGGGGGCATGCGACCGTCGTCGGACCGCATCCTCCTTATTGCTTAGCTTGTATTGGCCTGAGAGGCTTTTGTATGTCGCTTCCGCTCTCCCCCTCGAAAACCAAATTCATTCCGGCGCGTTGGGTCGGCGCGTTCGCTTCCGGCGCTTTTGGGCTTTGTCTGATCGCGGCGTCCAACGGGGCGGCCGCAGCCCCAGAGGCGCAGGCGTCTCCCGTCTACGGCCCGACTCCTGCCGCCCCGCCCACCGACCTATCGACGCCAGCGCTGCAGGCGGCCACGGCGTTTCGCGCCTATGAGCGCAAGGCGGCGGAGATTTCTCCCAAGTTCACCACCGGATCGGGGGTCGAAGAGTCCCTCGCCATCGGCTCGGCCTATGAGCCCCAGGAACTTTCGCGCGGCGCCATCGCCTACGCCGCCCTGGTGGCGCTCCAGGACCCGACCTTCTTCCATGCCTTTCGGGTCTATGCGCCCTATCCCGATCAGGCCAAGGCGCTGGCGGCGCGCATCGTCGCCGATCCCCGCTACGCCTCGGCCTTTCCGGGCGCCGCCAGCGCGGCCGGCCTGATTGTCGCGACCTTGGCGTCTGAGGTCGGCAAGCTGCAAACCACCGGCGCGGCGGTGAAGCAGTCGGCCTACAGCGTGCAGCATTCCGCCTGGTCCAAGTCGCGGGTCATCGATCCCCTAGCGCGGCTCTCCAAGACCAAGTCGCTCTCTACCGCCCTGATGACGCCCGCGCCCGAAGACATGCAGGATCTGAAACTGGCGGAAGGCGGCGCCGCCGATCCCCGCGCCGCCCAGGCGATGCCGGTGCATGGCCAGGCGGTCGAGGGGCCCTACGCGCCGGTGGTGGAGCGAGGCTTGGCGGTCGCGGCGCTCGCCAGCATGGGCGTAGCGGGCGATAGCGACGACCCTGCGGTCGAAACGCTTTTGAACGAGCCCGAAGACGGCGCCTGCCTGAATATGTCCAAGCTGAACCTTTACCAGTGCCTGGCCGTCGCCGGCCCCTGGTACGAGGACATCTTCTGCCTGGGCGAACATGCTCTCGGCGAAACCGCCCAGTGCATCGTTAAGGAGACGGGCTCTCCGGCTCAGATCCAGGCGGCCGTGACGCCGGCGTCGCCTGTGGGCGGCGGCGTCACGCCGGTGGCGGCGGCAGGGCAGCCACAGGTGGCGGGACGCTGAGGCGGGGGCCAAGGGGAAAACAAACCTTCGCCTTGCGGCTGTAGCTCAAGCGAGCTACATATCGATCTCGTCAAGAGCGAAACTCATGGCCGCGACCGCATTTGTGCGCGCCCGGATCGACGAAGGGCTGAAGAACGAAGCCGCTCTCGTGCTGGCGGAAATGGGCCTTACGGTTTCCGATCTCGTCCGGATAACTCTGACGCGGGTCGCTAAAGATCATGCTTTGCCGTTTGAGTTGAAAATTCCGAACGCAACGACCCGTGCCGCCATGGCGGAATCCCGCTCTATGATGAAAGCACGCACTGCTCGGTTTTCCGATGGTGAGGCGTTGATTGATGCCCTCGAACAAGAGGACCGCTGACAGCAAGCGCGCGCCGCTGCCGTTAGAATCGGCCTTCGCTAAGGCCTTCAAAAAGGATTGGGACCGGCTTTCCCGGTCGGGTCGCTACGACATGAACCGCCTCAAAGAGGCGATATTGCTCCTGATCGCAAATGACGGCCCGCTCGGTGCGGAATGGTTAGACCATTTGGGAATTCAAAGTCCTCACTCACTAGCTAGAAGGGCAGCCTTCGCGAGTAGGCGCGTGAGAATTCGTATCATAAAGCCCATGCCGAGCGAAGGCTCCGCCATTTGAACCTCTCGCCAGACGTTGCAAGACGGGGCGGGAGCGTGTAAAGGACCGCGCTTCATATTCATGGGTCCTTATCCGCAAGGAAGGGGCTAAAGCTCGCCGCGCGTTTGCCGCGCGGCGTTTCGTTTTCGGAAGACAAGTCCAATGGCCGAGATCGTTTTGAACGTTGAGCTGCGCGAAACCATCGGTAGCGGCGGATCGCGCGCCGCCCGGCGTGAGGGCAAGGTGCCAGGCGTGCTCTACGGCGGGCCGAGGGGTCCTGTGCCGATCGCGATGAACGCCAACGCTTTTGGCAAGGCGCTCTATACGGGCAAGCTGCTCGGCCACTTGGTGACCCTGCGCTACGGCGAGGAGAGCCAGCCTGTCATCGCCAAGGACATTCAGTTCCATCCCGTCACCGACCGTCCGATCCACTTCGACCTTTATCGCGTCGATGAGCATCAGTTGGTCAAGATCAACGTGCCGGTCCACTTCCGCCATCACGAGGCCTCGCCTGGCCTGAAGCGCGGCGGCGCCCTGAACATCGCCCGCCACGAGGTCGAGCTTTGGGCCCCGGCCGACGAGATCCCCGACGAACTGGTCGCTGATCTGACCGGCCTTGAGATCGGAGACGCCGTTCGTATCTCCAACATCGCCCTGCCCAAGGGCGTCGAGCCCGTAATCGCCGGCCGCGACTTCATCATCGCCACGGTCGCGGGCTCCTCCGCCTCGGCGTCCGAAGCGGCGGAAGCCGCCGCGGCCACAGCGTAAAGCCGAAGCGTCTCACCGGCGGGCGCCATGCTGATCCTTGTGGGTCTCGGCAATCCGGGGCCCAAATACGCCGGTCATCGCCACAATATTGGCTTCATGGCGATCGACGCGATCGCCACTCGCTGGCGCTTTGGGCCGGAGCGGTCGCGCTTTCATAGCCTCACGGCCGAGGGCGTGATCGACACCCCGGCCGGCGCTGTGCGAGCTCTACTTATGAAGCCCCAGACGTTTATGAACGAGAGCGGCGTCGCCGTAGGCGAGGCGGTGAACTTCCTGAAACGGACTCCGGCTGATGTGGTGGTTTTCCACGACGAGCTGGACATGGCCGATGGCCGCTTTCGTATGAAAGCCGGCGGCGGGGCGGCGGGCCATAATGGCCTGCGCTCCATCGCTTCGCGCATCGGGCCTGAGTTTCGCCGCGCCCGCATGGGTATCGGCCACCCCGGCCATAAGGATCTGGTGCTGGGCCACGTCCTTTCGGATTTCGCCAAAAGCGAACAGGTCTGGGTCGGTGATCTGTGCAAGGCCTGTGCGGAGGCGCTGCCGTTGCTAGCCCAGGGCCAGGACGAGAAATATCAGACCGAGGTGGCGCGCCTCGCCCCCGCCGCTAAGCTTAATCCGCGGGCGGTCGCCCGGGGCGATTGACGCGGTATTTGGCTCAATCGGCGTAAAGCCGCATCGCCTCCAGGCACAGCTCAAGGCCGGTGATATCGTCTTGGGGCTCGGCGGTGACGATGACATAGAACCTGCGCGACTCCGCCCACAGCATCAGGTTTTCCGGCAGGCCGAAATCCTCGATCATGGCCCCTTCAGGATCGCGCCAGCCGCCCAGATCGTCGGGGACGGCGCCCAGCATGGCCTCGACCCGCATCCGGTAATCGGCGTCGTCCTCGTCGGTGACGTTCATATAGGCGAAGACGGGCTTGCCGAGCGCCGAGGCGAAGCCGACCTCGAACGCGCAGCCCGGATCGCAATTAGGACCTCGCCAAGGGCTCAGATTCGCGATGACGGCGTCCGCCTGGCGCAGATTGGCGAGGGCGCCGGCGTAGACCTCCCGCGCCATGGCTTCGCTCGCCTCCGTCTCGCGCCGCTCCCCGTCCAGCCCTGTGATGGCGACGAACCCCGCCGCCTCGCAGAGCGCACGCTTGCGCACCAACAGCGCGCCGGCGTCGGGCAGCCACTGGTCAGGACCGGAGAGGAAGACGGAGGCGATACGCATGGCCCGCGCGCCATGCGTGATCGGCGCGCGAAGGTCAAGGCGCGTCAGCGCCGGGCGACGCAGAGCACTTCCGTCGGATCGTCACAAATCTTGCGTAGGGTGGACGCATGGAAGCGCCGTCAGCGAAGACCGGGAAGGGCCTCAGCGCCCTGGTCAAGAGTGGGGCGGCCTATTCGATCCTTCATGCCGGTCCGGGCGCACTGACGCCCTTTATGGGGCTCTGGCTCAAGGCTCAGGGTTTCGGCTCCGTCCAAATCGGCGTGATCATCGCGCTACCGCTCTTTGGGCGGATCGTCTTGGCGCGGCCCCTTGGGTTGTGGGTCGACCGATATGAACGGCTGCGTACGCCCCTTGTCATCTTGTGTCTGACCGCGGCGACGGCGTCGGCGTCACTCGCAATGTTCCACGACTTCTGGTTTGTGCTTTGCGCCTGGTTCACCGCCTGTACCTGTGTCGGCGCTTGCACGCCCTTGTTGGACGTGGCGACCCTAACGGCTGCGGCTCGGTCGGGCTTTGCGTTTTCGGCGGCGCGTAGCGCCGCATCGCTGGCGACCATTGTCGGCGGTGTGGCGCTGGGCGCCTTGCTCGCAGCGCGCGGCTCGTGGGTTCTGCCCTGGTGGAGCCTTGTCGGCGGTTTACTGGCGGCGGTTGTGATCGCCCGGCTCTTCACGGCGGCGAATGACTACAAGGCGTGCTATCAAAAGTCATCGTTGCGACCGCCGATCGTGGAAAGGCCTGCGCTTCCTCTGGTCATGGTTCTGACGGCGGCGGGTCTGATCCAACTTTCGCACGGTCTTAACAGCTTTGCGATGTTGAGCTGGCGCTTGCGCGGCATCAACGCGGGCTGGTGCGGCTTGTTATGGCAAACTGGCGCCGGGGCGGACGTTGTGTTCCTGTGGGCGCTAGGCCGATATCCCATCTCGCCGTCAAGGCTTCTGGTGCTCGGCGGGCTGGGAGCCGCGGCTCGCTGGGCGATGTTCGCCCTATCGCCTCCGCTCCCCATTCTGTTTTTGATCCAGCCCTTTCATGCGCTTAGCTTCACTGCGACCTATGTCGCGTCGGTGCAGTTGATCGATCGTTTGGTCGCCGGTCGAGACAACCTTTTGGCCCAGGCCTTTTATTGGGCGATTTCGACGGGCGTGTGCACAGGTGCGGGCGTTGTGGGCGCTGGATTTCTGTATCAGTGCGCCGGGACCGATGGGTATTGGATCATGTGTGCGCTCGCGCTGGCCGGGCTGGCCGTGGCCTTCGCCCTGCATTATCGCCTGACGGCGCCTGGCCCGCCGCGCTTGACGCCGATGCATCAGGCCTACGCGAAATAGTCCCGTTGCAGCAGGAGCGCCGCCGCCCCCACCGCCGCCGCGCTCGTCTCGACCTCGGCGCAAACGACCTTGGGCAGAGGCAGGCCGATGCCCCGGCGCGGCGTTCGTAACCGGCAATCCCACGCAATCTCCGCCGCGAGCCGCTCGCCCAAGGTCCGGGGCAAACGACCTCCGAGCACAACGGCGTCGCAATCGACCGTGTAATGGATGGCGTTGGCCATGAAGGAGACGGAGGGCGCGTGGGCGGCGACCCAAGTCTCGACGCCGGGCCAGTCCAGCTGAAACCGCGCCACCAGATCGGATATGCCAGTTGTGTGCACCCCATGGTCGGCGAGCGTGCGCCTCAACCCCTCAAGGCTTGGCGGCGGCAGATTGGCCAGGTGCAAAAGCGCCCCGACCTCGCCCGCATTGCCGTGGCGCCCCCGCGCCAACTCGCCCTCGACAATTAGGCCGGCGCCGATTCCATGGGCGAAGTTCAGATAGATAAACGACCTCGCCCATGCGCCTACGCCCAGCATGCGTTCGCCCACGGCGGCGGCGTTGGCGATGTTTTCGACCATGACCGGCGCGTCGAGACCGCCGCCGACTTCGACGCTGAGATCGATCAAGGCCCAGTCGTCCAGCTCCTTGGCCGGATTGACCGCGCCGGGCGCGCCGGTGAAAAAGCCGGCGATCGCTAGGCCTGCGCCTAAGACCGCATCGGGCGGGATGGCGGTCTCGGCGAGGGCGTCCTCGACAAAGGCGCGCGCCTTGGCGACGACATCAGCCCGGGCCATGCCCGCTTCGCCCACGTCGCGGCGCGCCCGCACCGCGCCGGTGAAGTCCATCAAGACGGCTTCGGCATGGTCGGTCATCACGGCCAGGCCTAGCGTGGCGCAGGCGTCGGCCCGTAGGCGCACCACGTGGCTAGGTTGACCCCGTCCGGCCGCCACGGGCTCGCCGATCAGCAGCAGTCCGCGCCGCGCCAAGTCCTCTGTCGCGCGGAACACAGCCGGGCCGGTCAGGCCCGAGAGCTGGATCAGGCGCGCCCGGGTCGTCTCGCCCTGACGGCGCACCGTATTCAGAATGAGGCGTTCCCGGGGGGTCAGCGCTGGATCGCTGTTCGCTCGCACCAGCCTATGCCTGATCGCCTCCGTCACCCCGACCTCCACGCGTCCAGAGTCGCTCCGTCGCGCAGCGTTTTGGCCGCTGCGAAGAGAAAAAGCCACTGCGTCATAATAATATCATTCAGCGCGATATATATTGGCGTACCGCAGAGGGCGGGTCAGGGGATCAGGGCGTGATGACGTATTCAAAGACGGAATTGGCTGCGTATCGTTCGATGGCGAAGCGGCTGGCTTGGCTAGCGACGAGCGCAGCAACGGTTCTGGCCGCTCAGGCGGTGCAGGCGCAGCCCCCGTCGACCTCTGGCGCGCTCGCCCCGCAAGCTATATCGCAGGCGTCCTCCGCGCCGATCGCCGCAGACAGCGGCGCCGACGTGGCGTCGACGACGGTCAATTCCGTCGTCGTGACGGCGAAGAAGGCCAAGACGGACAGCCAGGGCTACAGCAACGCCAGCAAAAATAGCGGCCAGACCTACAATCTCACCGCGACCCAGACCGAAACCCGGATCACCCAGCGTGAATTGCTGGAAGCCACCAGCCCCGTCGCCTCAATCAGCGCCGCCATCGAAAATCAGCCGAACACCACGACCCCCACAACGACCTCGCCGATCGTGGGCGGCAACATCTACATCCGAGGCTTCTCAAAAGGCTTTCTGAACGTCACCCTGGATGGCATCCCGATCAACCTCGTCGAAAACCAGACGGTGTACGCCAACCAGATTCTGCCGCTCGGGCTGACGGGCTCGATCGACGTGAAGCCGGGCGCCGGCTCGGCCGCCACCGTCGGCTATTCCGACTTCGGCGGGACGATCGACGTCAATTCCGCAAATCCGAGCCCCAGCCCGTTTGCGACCCTAGAGGGCGGCTTTGGTTCGCTTGGCGAAAGCAAGTACGGCGTCACGTTGAACAGCGACACGTTCCTAGACGGCACGACGTCTGTGATCGCCAACATCAACAGCCAATCGGCTAGTGGTTATTTCGACAAAGGGTCGGATGGGACGAAGACAGACTCCGGCCGTGTGACCGCCTATGATCAGGGCGCCATTAAGCTGGTCAGCCACATCGGTCCTGGTACGCTCACCGGCTTGATCTCCCACACCAACGAAAAATTTGACGTGATCACCGGCGCCACACTTAGCGAAATTGTGCAGTATGGCCCACAAGCCAGCGCCTATACCGGGCCTGAGACCGCCGTCAGCTACTGGGGTAACAATTTCAAAAAAGAATACAATGATATCGCTTATCTCGACTACACTCTGCCGCTTGGAAGCAACATTACGTTATCGGAGCGGCCGTATTATTGGCTTGGCTTTACATATCAGTCGACCGTCCCGACAGCCAAGCCATACAATAGTAATTACCTTGAGCAGGGATCCCTCTACCGAGATTTCCGATATGGCGATATTTTCAAGGCCGATATCGCAGCCGCGTCCTGGATCAATATCGAGACCGGCGTCTGGCTTGACGCGACTCATTTGACTGACTCATCGCCATTGCACCCCTTTACACCCGCGGTCGCGCCCTTGCCGAACCCTCTCCACCAGGTCGACGAGACCTATACCGTTCAGCCCTATATCGCCGCCCCGATGGCGGTGACGGACCGCTTCACGATCACGCCGGGCGTAAAATTCAGCTATGTCAGCCGCGACTTCCGGGATGCAATCGCCCAGGCCGGCTACCAAAAGAATTGGACGGACGTCCTGCCCTCTATTGGTCTGAATTATATTCTCTTTGGCGCTCATAATGCTCCAGTGTTTTCAACCTACGCCAACTATACGCGCTCCTTCGAGCCGCCGACCTTTAGCCAGATTAGCACCAGCGCGCAAAATTTCGCCCTCAACCCCCAACTCGCCGACAGTTATGAGATCGGGCCGATCTGGGACGTTCACGCGTGGAGCGGCAAGATTTCGCTCTTCGAGACGCATTTCCTAAACTATGTGCAGACCGAAACCATTTCCAACGCCGCCCATCCGAGCGGCGTCAGCACCTATGCCAACGCCGGTGGCGCCATCTATAAGGGCGTCGATTTCAGCAACAGTTTCAACATCACCTCGCAGGTCGCGGCGTTCGCAAATCTCGGTCTGCTGAACGCGAATTTCACCAGCCAGACCACCCCAATCACCTACGCGCCGCACCGGACTGGCAGCGTCGGGTTGCGCTACCAGGGAAATAATCTGCAACTCGGGATCTCGACAGACTATAATTCTGGCTATTTCGTCAGCAATGGTGGGACAAACTACTCCCTATTGAAGTCGTTCGTGGTCAGTAGTTTGTTCGCCGACTACAAGCTGCCGGTAACGCTGCCGCATGTCGCTAGCGCGGTCGTCAGTCTTAATATCGATAACCTGTTTGATCGCCATTATATTATCGATGGAACCTCGTTTAACGGCAAGGCGACCTTCGAGGAAGCGTTGCCCTTCACCGCTTTCGCCGACCTGAAACTGCGCTTCCACTAATCATTTTACCGATCCATGGCCAAGATCTCTATCAAGACGGGAGTCGCCGCGTTCGCGGCGTCTCTCCTCTTCGCCGCTGCGCCCAGCCTCGCGCAGGAGGCGGCGCCGGAACCGGCGCCCGCGCCGCCAGGGATGGTGCGCATCACTCTAAAATTCGTCCGCACGGCGGGCGGGCCGGCGACCCAACCGCTCAGACTGGTCCCCGACAGTTGCGGCGTCTGCCTGCAGGGCGCTGATCCCAACTTCGCCCATGAAAATCGTCTTGAGACGATCGTCGAACTGGACCTTCCCAAGGGCAGGTACCTGGAGCCTGCCTTCGAGGCGCCTGCAGGCGCGTTTCGCCGCGTGATCCTGCAAACCGGCGACCTGCCGTTTCAAGAGGAAGGCGGTCGTTTGCACGTCGAGCTTCCACCGCTGGACGCCGATGCGGTCGAGGCCGGCGAGGTCTCCACGCATGTGGTGGGCGCGGGCTATGTGCTGCGGTTCGAGCACGCCGATCCGGCCCGCCGCGCCGGCGCCTACGCCGCCACCTTTCCCACGATTCAGCGTCAGGCGGCCAATGCGCTGGAATTCGCGATCCGCGAAACGGTGATGGAGTTGGGTCTCGGCGAGCGGGTTCAACGAGAGCAACTCGGCGTGATCGAGATCATGGGGTTCGATACCAACGATCCCCACGGCCACCTGGATGCGCCGCCTCACATCCACATGCATCTTCGCTGGCCCTACAATACAGGCACCCAGATCGGCCATTTCTATCTCACGGAGGCGGGGCGACTTTCAGTCAATCGGGTGGGCGTCACGGGCTATCATCTGCCGTCGCGCGCATTCGGCCCTGGCGAGGCGTTCACCACCTTGAGTCCCAAGGGAACAGTCGCCTACACGCAAACCATCACCGCCGACGGAGGGCTCAGCATCGGCGTCGCCGACGGGCGCGCCTGCACGATCGAACCGGTGGGTTCAGGCTTCGGAAGCGGGGCCCTTGTGACGTGTGATCGGAATGCGCCCATTGCGATCCAAGTGAAGGACGATCTGGCGCAGGGTCGGCTTGAGGTCCGCACCGGCGCCGTTGTTGAAGTTTTCCACTACGATCGGGATACGGGCGCCTTGACCTCTCCGTCCGTCCGCCCGCCTGAGGAGGCGTCGGGCGTCGTGCCGACCTTCCATCTCGATGCACCGTAACGTCGCCGCCTCAGAGCTCAGGATCTGAAGATTATGAAAGCGTCGATCTGGACCATTGGTCTCGCCCTTTCGCTGCTCGCGGGCGCGGTGCACGCGTGGGAGGTTCCGTGGTTGGGGGCCTGGGGTTACGCCCCCTTAGCTCCGGGGGCCGCTGCGCCGGCCAAACCGGCCGCGCCCGTCGCCAATGCCTCGTCAGCGGCGGCGACGACAACGACGAAGGCCGTGGATCCCAGAGGCGTGAAGGGACCCGAGCGGGTCGCCGACCATACGATCTCTCAAAGGGTAAGGGTCTCCGTCGCCGGAGATCATTTACGCCTGCGTTTCAGCGACGAGTTCCTGGCCTCTCCGCTGGTGATCGCTAAGGCCGCTGTCGCCGTCCTTGACGGGGAGCGGATCGGGCTCAGCCGCCCCATCCTCTTCGAGGGCCGCCCAAGCGTGAACATTCCGGCGGGGGCGCCGATGCTGAGCGATCCGATCGATCTGCCGGTGAGCGCGCTCCAGACCCTCGTGGTCACCCTTTATCTGCCGCAGGCGACCGAGCTGCCAGGCCATCTCTTGGTCCAGACCCTGGCGCCGGGCGGCGCCGTCGGTGACGCGGGCGCGACGCTTCGTCTCGGTGCGATCATCACGGAGGTCGATGTCCAGCCGCGCCAGCCGTTGCGCGTAATCGTGGCCCTGGGGGATAGTATCACCGAGGGGACCGGCGCGACGCCCATGGGGTTCAAGACCTGGCCGGATCAGCTCGCCACGCGCCTTGCTGGCCGGGCGGCGGTGGTGAACGAGGGCATAGGCGGCAACAGGTTGTTGAACGCCAGAACAGGCGACAGTGCGCTCACCCGGTTTGATCGCGACGTGCTGGCCGTCCCTGGGGTCACCGATGTGATCCTGCTGGAAGGGATCAACGACATCGTGCGGCAATTCAACCCCGAGTATGGCGAATCCGCGACGGCGGCGGAGTTGGTCGCGGGCTATCGTCAGATCATCGCCCGCGCCCACGAACATGGCCTTAGCGTCCACATCGGCACGATCACGCCCTTCGTCGGCTCGCGCGCCTACTCCGACGCAGGAGAGGCGATCCGCCAAACGGTCAATGCATGGATCCGACAGGGCGATGGCTTTGACGGCGTGATCGATTTTGACGCGGCCGTGCGGGACCCTGAGGGCCCCAACAAACTCCGCCGCGAGTATCAAAGCGGCGATTGGCTGCATCCGAGCGACGCCGGCTATGCGGCCATGGCGCAGACCGTCCCCATTGCGGGGTTTGTCACCCCGGCCAGCCTGAAGCGTCCGCTGTCCGCGGCCAATGGGGCGTCTGGTTGCGGAACCAGGTGATTTGGCGCTTGGCGTAGCGGCGGGTGTCTTGGCGGGCGAGCGTGAGCGCTTGATCGAGCGTCAGCTCGCCCGCGAGATGGCGGGCGAATTCGCGCACGCCCAGGGCCTTCATGGCGGGAAGCTGGGGGTCGAGCCCCCTCGCCATCAGGTCCCGAACCTCTTCCAGGCCGCCGCCCGTCGCCATGGCCCCTAGGCGAGCGTCGCAGCGGGCGTAGAGGGCGTCCCGCGGTGGATCGAGCACCAGCGCGCGATAAGCGTCCGGCGCCAGCAGAGGCGTTGTGGCGGCCTGCCAGGCCGTCAGCGAACGGCCCGTCGCCGTGGCCACCTCCATCGCCCGCGCCAGGCGCTGGCGATCGCCGGGCGCGATCCGGGCCGCGGCCTCTGGGTCGGTCTGGGCCAGCGCCTTACGGAAGGCGACCTCTCCAAGGTGCTCCAGGCGCTCGCGCACCGCTTTGCGGACGTCCTCTGGAATAGGGGGAATGTCCGCCAAGCCTTGAGTCAGGGCGCTGAAATAGAGGCCTGTGCCGCCGACAAGGATGGCCGGCCGATCGCGAGCGGCGATCTCGGCCAGCACGGTCGTCGCCGCGCGCAGCCACGCGCCGACCGACCAGATCTCAGCGGCGTCGGCGACGCCGTACAGGTGATGGCGCGCCCGCGTCTCCTCGGCTTCGCTCGGCCGAGCGGTCAGCACCCGAAGGTCGGCGTAAAGCTGCATCGAGTCGGCGTTAATAATCTCCGCCCCCGTCGTTTCGGCCAGGCGCAGGGCCAAGCCCGACTTGCCGCTTGCAGTTGGGCCGGC
>Ga0116226_10004687_pt1 | contig 12126 bp, 10 predicted proteins | sample S1TSphfallax_FD_89692 | JGI IMG/M metagenome (GOLD analysis project Ga0116226, IMG submission 89692) | Host-associated microbial communities from peat moss isolated from Minnesota, USA - S1T2_Fa - Sphagnum fallax MG | ecosystem: Host-associated > Plants > Peat moss > Unclassified | place: USA... | reverse complement strand
CCCAAAAAACCCCCCCCCCCCCCCAATCCAATGTGTCAACCAATCCAAGGTAGGATAAGGTGTTCCCTATCCTTTATAAACTAACCAACCCATTTTCTCCCATCCTATGTAGGCCACCATTCCTTAGAGTCTAAAGTTGTTAGGACTTTATCCTAACCCCTTTTAAGATCATGATCTCCTTCCCCTCCCCAAAACTCTTGTTTTCCTCATCCTACTCCTCATCTCACCTAACCCCCCTCCCCACTAGCAACAATCCCACAAAATGGTCATCCTTCTAATAAATTGGGGTTAGGCTAATTTCTACCCAACACCATCTAGCTTACAAAATTGAAATAGAACCTTGGTCCAAAACATGGATTGGTATTTGGTGTGTGAGAAAATTAAGATTTAGGAATGTAATACAATATGAACAAAAGAAACAAAAAGAATGGAATTAAGTTAAATGAAATGAAAAAAAATGATAAGTTTAAAATTAATGAATATTAAGTCAAGATTTTAATTCAAATTTTGATTTAAAAAAATCCCACTACTAGACAAAAATAGGAAGTAATTTAGTCAATCTAAGGTTTTGAAAATTAGATTTAGAAAATTGTTGTTTGCATTTTTGTCTAAGTATCTTAGTTTACTAAATTGGGTAGAAATGGGGTATAACACTTATTTAATTAATTTTGGACTTAACTCAACTTGTTGGGTGGCACAAAACCCTTGTGACAACCACCACATATTTGTACATTTTCACAAGTTTTGAACAAAATTGCTAGTTTTTCCCTTCCTTTCAAAGTAACTTATTACAAAGTAGATGTTGATCAACATATATTAACTAAAATTATCATTGTACATTATACACAACTCTGACACATAATGGCAAACATAACACATTTAATGGAGTGAAACATATAAATTAATAGTTGACCCCCCAAAAAATTGTGGCTAGCAAGTTCTCATTTTGAGAAATTTCAATAATCACAATATTATTTTTTTCAATAAATATATTATAATTATAAATATGAAAGTTCATGGTGTTGAATGTTGTTCACATTATTTTAAACTTCAATTCAAATATATTGAAACATAATTTTTAGACTTAGTATTTTTAAAAACATGAAATTCATCGGATCTCCTTGATGTGAGTATGATTATGGTACTTCATCCAACACATTCACTCGTGCCTTTGCATATTCAAATGATCTTAAATAATTATACTCAGTTTCTTCTAGTACATCAATATTAGGGTTTTCTTCCACCTCCCAGTCTTCCACCAGTTCATAGTAATTTGGAAATGCCAATAAATACACAAACTTAGGTTGTATACCTCTTGTAACACCCCTTTTTCGACTAGTGATTATTGACTCTAGATTTGAAATCCTTGCGGTTGATTAAGTATTGTAGAAGTCCTTGCTTCATCTTGATTTCTACAACTCTAAACCACATATTGCAACTAAGAAATATATTGCACCCATTCATTTGGATGAATAGTCAATTGCATCTCTTTCCATGGAGATCGTCATCTGTAACTTGCCTTCTCTAAAGACCCCTAGTCCATACTTCATGTTGTACCACTTTTTATGGTAGAAACAACTTGTGCCCTATAAGTCTTTCCTTTGTTCTCATAACTTGTCTTTTCCAACATCATATTTCAATATGGGGTTTTTGTAAGCCTTGCATATTCCTCTCCATTTTCAAGATTATATTATGTTCATCTTTTAGTGATTTAACGATTTGCCTCCAAGTCTAATTACCGTTGTAAACTTTGGGTTACCATCCAATTCATCTTGTTTCACAATTCGTCATTTTTAGAGTTTGAAGATCCCTTTGCAATCCTTACAACATCAACCACTTAGACCTTTAATATTTTTTAACATACCCCTTTAAATTTTGAATTAACAAAAACAAAACCACTTGTTTGAACCCTCTCATTTACAATACAACAACATAAATTATAGAAAAACCTATTCACTACTACAATAAAAATAGAAATAAATTTCCCCACAAGATGGTCACCAAATGGTATAAATGAATTTAATGCATATAGAATTATTCCACGCTACTATAACAACATATTTGCACTTCAAAAGTATACATTCATTATTTTTGCCTTGAATCTCAACACACTTAACTCTGCCATTCATTGAAACACCATATTCACGGATATTTCATATAACCAAAATCTGCACTTCAAAATAAATTGTAAAAAACTCCAAAGACAAGATTTCAGTTCATTTCATAATCTTTTGATATTACATCAAATTCACAAATCACTACAAAAGTCTATACTTATCTATTTTACTAAAAACTCCATCAAAATTATAACACACTTTTATGTTTTATTGAAATAAACCCCAAAATAGCAAAACAAATATGTGGTATATCAAAACAGAATCTATGGTTTTTTACTAAAAAGTATATACAGCTCCAACGTACTCTTCCCAAAACTATGTGTTTAAGAATATATATTTTTCCCTAGAACTCTCCCCTTTGGACAATCCCAAGTCACATCACCATGGTTAAAAAACAACAAGAATTCAAAATTCAAACTAACAATGTTCCATGACTAGTCCCTATCCTAAATGCCTTATTCATCCAAACCATGTTACCATCCTACCCCCTTAACAAACATAGTCAATAATATGACATAACTTCTTAAGATCATTGACAAAATTGAGTCGGCTTCTTTTTTACAAGACGACAAAATGAACAATTTTGCTATGGTTTCCATCACGCACACAACGAAAGAGGTCCCTATTGTGTGGAAAGGGCCAAAATTGGGAGTCCTTTTTAAACACATTGTTGAATGCAAAGGTCACTATAAGGGCAGTGGTTTACCTTTGTGACCGCAAGTCATTTAAGTTCCCATTCACAACCACCATGAAATCAACCTATATCACAAAGATGCATTTCGAATTTGGATAGTACATGGTAGGAACATGAAAGGTTTTAGCCTCATTGTTAAGCTTCACGAGGTAGCTTGTACTTTATTATGTGTACCTTTTCATTGGGAAGGTCAAGAAGTTGACGCAGGTTAATATTTTGGGGAGCAAAAAACTTTCCTTACTCATTGAGAACATCGTGTCAACTTTTTCAGAAGATTCCCATCTTTATAGAAATGAAATCCACCTAGAGGCCCTATTGAGGATTTTGGAGCCCATCTTAAGTAGCGGCATAGTTTGCTTGAACATTTTTGGGGGATGAGTCATGAGATATGTCTATATGTGTGTTTATGTGGCTTCCCCATTTTCTTTTGTGTTAATATCTAGTTCACTAACATCACATTCTTTGAACACACAAGAAAACAAATGTAAAGTTCTTGAGATCATCCTTCATGTTCTTAAAGCGAATCATTTTGAAATCATTGCTTTTGTTTGTCTTTGGATGTTCTCTCCAACGTGGTTATGAGAAATGTTGTAACTGGTGCAAATAAGGACCTTCTCCACATCACAGAAGGTGTGCAAATGACTAATGCTGATGTAAGTGAAAAGCCAAGCTCTAACAAGAGCAAAGGAAAAGATGATGCATAGGCTTTGACTATGAGTGAAATTCTTGCTATTCCACCACCAATTAACAATGGCAAACTTGTTTACATTTGTAGAGATAAGAGTTTTACAAGGCCACCCATAGCTAAGAATAAAACTTCAAAAAAGAAAATGAAGAAAAATATTTTCTTGTCAAAGCCTCAAGACATTGAAGCACAACCCAACAATCTAAATTTGCAAGTTGATGAAGACTTCTTGGCATCTCGCAATTCTTCAACTACTCAAATTTAAGTAGTATCATTCATTGAAATCAATGTGAGGGTTGAAGATGATGGGCAAGAGAAAGAACCGATTAGTGAAACATTACAAAATATTAACTCGTTGAAATGGATACCTTGAACCCATTGAAGTTTCAATAATAGTTATTGCAACTGTACACATAGGGTAAATACTAATCAATTGTGTTATTTTGTTAGATTATTTAATGTACATAATGATATTGGAAAATTCACAATGATGTTGATGCCTTTTGTATTGCCTTCTTTATCAAAACATGTAATAATTTTTAAATTGTTTTCTGCATACCTTTTTCATTTTCTTTGTGCGTCATAAACTAGACCACAAAACTAGAAGATGAGGACTTCCTAGCCCTACATTATGTTTAATTGTCCTTTGTTGTAGCCTCATGACCTTTAAGAATGGATTTTCTTGTTGTAGTCTATTACTGCTTGTTAAAGTTTTTGCCCTTTGTATATGTTTCTTCTAGCAATTGTCAACAACATTATGTTTTTTTTTCCCTCTTGTATGCATGGCAACTGCTAGGCGTTAATGATTGTTTTCTTGCTTTTTCCCAACCTACTTTTGGTTTTCAATTGGAATTTCATGGTTTTAGAAATTTTGCGATTACGAAGTTTTTTATTAATTGTTATCAAAAGTTCATGGTTTATTTTAACTTTTCTTTTTGCAATCCAAATTATCAAATGAATCTCACTCAAATCGTTGAATGTAAAATGGGCAAGGAAAATCATACTAACTTATTTGTTATTGAAGAGTCTATTATTACTAAGGGTGTTGACAATCTTTTCAAGCCTCATTTGGATGTGGATTTTCAATGAGTGACAATTCTATTCATGGAAGCAAAAATGACTGTTGAGGGTGCTCGTGAGCTTTCCGAGCCTCACTTGGATGCTGGATTCTGATGGGTGACAATTTTATTCATGGAAGCAAAGATGACATTGAGTAACATATGGGCCTAGATTATGGTTCATTTGGTTCACCATTATCCACTGAAAAAGTTGATGACTAGGTGAATAGTTTTTTTTAAACCATTGATACCATTAAATTGTACTTTAGTTTTGAATTTATTTATTAAAATCATAATTAAAAAAATTACAATACATTTTTTTTCATCTTGTTGACAGTTTAGATTCCTATTGTTTTGTGTGGGGATGCAAACGATGTTTTTTTGCCTCCCAAAATGGTGTTGGATGATGTCCCTTCAACTTTGGGTATTCACTTCCAATCCAAAGTGCCAAAATCATTTCTTGTTGTGGTGAGTCAATTGCATGTGATTTTGACCTTAGTGGGGTCTTGGTGACAAAATGGGTTGAGTCTCATACGTAAACACCTGCTAATTCCTCCCTTACACATAGGTTTGGATTGAAAGATTTTTTAACAAATTGTTTAGTTTGGTTCAAAGTTTATATTTGGTATGCATCACGACATTACAACATTGACAAATATCTATATGAAATTAAAGAACAAACACATATTATTTGGATCCTTCAAGGATTCTCAAACAAAAATTGTGCCAAAAAAATGATCATTTTCTTGTTGTTGATCCCAAAAAGCATGTATTCCATAAGAACCTTAATGTTTTCTTTTCGAGATTTCTTGACACTCGTGATAGGAACACTTTGCTTGTAGATGATACATTGGATATGAATCTATATTTGATGATTTGTGTAGTGCTATATTTTTGGAATCGTTTGAGGGTTCACGTAACAATGGAGATTATTTGTTCTCCACTATCCTTCCTTACTTGGTCTCCTTTCACTCATCTGGATTTAATGTTTAGACTTACGTTAGGCATAATCCTTTTGGGACTACTAGAAGCATAAGTCGTGGTGATCCTTATTACAATATGTTATTGGAAGATTGTAATGATAGTTGTGGACCAACATACTATAGCAAATTAAAACAAAAAATAATGCAATATATTTACTATTGTTCTTACTATAATAGTTTTTAGTTGATTTTTGATTCATGTATTCATGATTAAAATAATATGTTTAAATTGCAATTGAAGCCAACAAAAACTTGTTGTGCATTTTTTTTATTATGAATATTTAAAATTAGTGTAGTTCAATTTTTTTTTTGTTTATTACCTTGCCAAATCTTTGTTTTTTTTAATCATTTCAATTTTCAGTTGAATTATTTCCTTCTCTTCAATGATTGCTTGGTGGCCACAAGGCATTTGTTTTGTTATTTTCATTTGGCTTTTCTATTTGTTCTTCAATTTATAAGTGTTTTAATCTTACTTCGAACCACATTTGTTGTTTCATTGACGCATCTTGTTGTTCTTGTAGTTCAAAGTTTCAAAATGTATGTCAATGATGAGTTCATATTTGTGTTTGTAAACAGCTGCACCTTTTTTTTTAAAAACCTACCATGTTGTCCTCAAAGTTTAATTTGTAAACATTGCATGTAAATTGTATTTTTTAAAGCTCTTCCTTGTGGTCCTAGTGGTCACCAAGTCATTTATAATTGAAAGGTTTAAAATTTTAACATTGTAAATTTTTTGTTTGGATTTTCAGACTTTTGTAAAGTCCTAAATTAATCAAATATGTGTTATAATCATTTGATCATGAAGTGTACCCAACATTGCAATTGGGGGATGATTTAATAAAATTTAGTTTAGATAGATCACACTAATCGTGCATGTACTAATAGGAAAAGCAATTGCAACAATTAAAAAATCCAAATTACATAACATGTAAAATGGAAAAAAAACTCCATAATTAGAAAAAAAATCTAAATTACATAACATGTAAAACAAGTTTTATTAAAAATTTTAAATAAAAATTAAATTTGGTGGCCACCAAGTTGTCAAAACAATTGTATTGAATTCTTGAAGAGTTTTGAAATAAAAAATCCACTATTTTTTTTAAATCCAAAAAGCCCTAAACAATTTAAATTTCAAGGATAAATTGAAAGATAATATCAAATCCTTGTAGTATTAAATTTTTTATGATTTTCCATGTTCAAATATGCAAGAAAATTGGCACCATCTTGAAATAAAAAACTAAGTGACCAACATCATTTTCTCCCTTTCAGAGTTGTAAATGTCGCATAGTCTACAAACAAAGATCCAACTAACTACAAATAAAAGTCAATACTAGAAAACAAAGGCACATGAACACATATACCAATGTAAAAATTTTATAACAAAATAATGACTTATATATTGAAATGAATTAAATTGCATAACTAAAGGGGGTTGGTTATTACAAACAACGCCATTTTCATTATCCACATATTGGACAAAAAAATTCAACCAGGGTGGCCACAAACGAGATGCAAGGTCCAACTATTGCACCTTATTATTTGATAACATTTGTTCCTTGAATGAATTAAGAAAAAGACCACTCCACTTTGGATTCCAAAGCACTTTGTTGGGTTCATCATCAATCAGTAATGTTTGTTGTTCCTTCCCATAAGGTAGTCCACAACAAGCATAATATATTCATTTCAAATCCTTTAAAAAATAATGGGACCTTGTGGAATTTCACAAGACATCTTGGAACATTGTTCACGTCCCTAAATGAAAATGAATCAATCCAAGAAATTTCCAAGAACGAATATGGGAAGAACTTCCAACACATCTTCAAGTTTCATACAAAGACCAAATTCCAATGTAAAAGTAGTTGAATGTCGTAAAGAGGAAATGTTATACTTCAACTTTCACTTCCACTTTGCTCCTATCAATATTTTGTCCAAAGACTCGTGCATTCTCATGTCGAATAACAAAATGCAATAAATAACACAACACATTGTTGACGTTAAAAATTAGTTTATGATGTGTTCATGTGCATGTATGATCAAAAAATAAATTGGTGATAAATGTTTCACAAATTGATGGTGTGATGCATTATCAACATTGAAAACCATGGTTGGAATTGCAAAATGATAAATGATATTTAATGTTGCAATCATGTCAATTTTATAAATTTCTAATCGTAAATGAAACTTGTTCTTTTACCCCTACTATTATAAACACTCAAGTTATGTTATCACAAAAAAAACATTGGAGGTTTTGGCATAGAATAAAAAAACCACCCAATTATTCAATAATTAATAATTTAAATTGCTACCTGAATGGGTTGCCATTTGATTTTTAAAAATTCCCAATCATAATGTCTAAAAGTCAAGCAACCGCTTGATTATTATTTTTCTAGTTGTAATGTGTGAAAATCAAATGGTTGCCCAAAAACTTTTCCCCAATTACAATGTTTGAAAATAAAATGGCTACCTGATTCTTCTTATTTCAATGTTAATATTGTTGGATGTTTGCCCACTTTCTTTTCTTCAAAGTTGAATTTTTTGTGGCAAGCAAGTGGGTTCCTACTAAATGAGAGTGGGAAAAAATGTATATGGGTGAAAACACACTATGAATCAACCACTTTTCACCCCAAAAAATGATGTATAATAAGTATGATAGGTATGGAGTAAGTTTAAATCTTGATGACATCTTTTGAAAACCCAAAATACAAGGAAAAAAAACTTTAGAATGTGCATGATAACATTTTGGAGCTTAAAGTTCATATTTGAATCAAAATTAAGCTTGATCCAATGGCTAAATGAAGAAGATTGGATAAAATCAATGTGCATAAAAATATAACGTACATTTTTTTAATGGCCATAGGGCCTCATGTTTGTGGTTCATGACACATTATCAAACCAAAACATAAAACATAAAAATACAATGCCATCTATAAAATCTCTTCATTTTTCTTAAGGTAATGGTTTTTTTTCAAAAAAGGGTTTATTATGCATTCATTGCTCAAGAAGTGCAAAAAAACACATTTTTTGAATGGATTTTCAACCAAAAACTTAAAACTTTTAAATGGTCATAAATTTAGTTGATGTATATCAATATCATTCACCACAAAAAAAATCACTACAAAACTCCACCCATAACTTTAGTTTTGAAGTATATTTGTAATTTTTCATACCATGTGATGTATTTATTTCAACACAAATATATTTCATATGTTCAAGTTTGTAAATTTTTGTTGGAATTTCTTTTTAGATAAACTATATTAAGTTTAAAGCTAATGCAATATATTTGAAACGAACAAAAATAATCCAAGATGTGATGTCCGCATGTACAAAAAAAAACCAAATGCATAATTTTTGTTTTTGTGATTACAATTTGGGGGGGGGGGCGGGGGGTGTAGCGTGCTTTCACCTTTTTCAATGGCACTCAATTTTTATTTGAAGCTAGCAAGTGGATGACTCTTGCCATCAAGACTCATGGGATTGAACTTCCCCAAGTTGGACCTACTTCCCATCTAGCTAGTGAATATATGCTCTTGTTTATGTTCATTTTTAAAGTAAGTTCCTTGAAGGAGTTGGTGTGATTTCATGCATGTTTTAATACATTTATTGTTGGTTTTCACTTTCATTGTAGATGCCAAAGACACTCGTGTTTTAAAACTTATCAATGTTATGTGATGTTGGATTGTCAAACAAAAATATTATTTACCTAGATGATTTGGACATAAAAGACATTGTTGATTGCCTTTTGGGTTTAGTTGATGTTGTTGAGTTTGACATGTCTTCTTGACAAGACCAAAGGCACATGTTGTCAAAAGAGGACTATATGTTGTCTATCAAGGGAGGGAATTATGCTTGCCCAATGGTGGGAGCTGATTTGCATTCCTATGATGAGGTTCTTCTTGATGAAACATTGGATGTGCCAACAATTTAAACATTGAAGGTCATTCTATATAGGGGCTAGTTGAAGAGGGGTATGAATCTAACCACAATGAACTTCTTGAAATGATCTTTGAATGTTTATCTTCAAATGATTGGGGAAATTTTGGTTTTCATTATTATGATATTATAATTCATAATAACATCTTTATTCAAACATTTGGATATCTACATAAGGAAGTCATAAGCTTGGAATCTAGTGTGAGGACACCATCCCCACCGCTTGCCCCAAATGTCAAACTTGATATTTTGATAATTGAAGAATTGACAATGGAAGCCCTTAACATTACTTTGTCTAATTAAGAAGAAAGGCATTTAGATGTTCTCAAATTGGTTCCTTTTGGAAATCTTCATGGACCTCCTTATTATGTTGATTTAAGGGACTTCAAGGTGAGTCATCTACACTTTTTTTCTTACTTAAAAGGTGTATTTGTTGGGCAACAACATTTATCAATTAATCATTTGCTAATCCCCAACATAACAAATTTCAATATAATGTCATTAACGAGATGGTTATTTTGAGGTATGATTGAAATAATTCTTCAGAAGGTGCATAGAACAATTTATTGTGTATATACAATTTTCAAATCCACCCCACAAGATAAATATGTACTCGAGGAAAGTTGTTGAAGGAAAATGAATAACTATAAATCCACAAGATCATTGGTCATGATTTTCCTTTTAATGCCATTTTCATTGAGTCATGCAAGAGACAAAAAAAATGAAAATTACATGGTTGGGAATGTTTTCCTATACTTGAAGTCACTTCATTACTTAGGACTTAATGTTTCCACTTATGTAAAGGACAATCCCTTTTGTGCCATCAAAAAAATATTGTAATTGATCTAAAATATCAGACATTATTTGAAAAATGTAGCAACAAATGTACTACCAAATTTTGTAAAAACTTGTGACATCCACATTGAGGAATAAAAGATATCATTTTTAATTGAATTATTTTCAATGCTTTATAAGTTGGTCAAATTATCTATGTTTGGTACCTTTACTTTCCCATGTGCATTTTCCTACTATTGGCATAAGGTGCATTCCAATTTGATCACCATTGACCACTAAGGCTATAGGAATGTTGTAAGTTTTACATGGTAAACAACTTGTAACTCATGTTTTTCCCTTGTTGATCCCAATCACTTGGAAGTTTACTTGTTGCTATCATTCCCATTCTAAAAGTCTAATCATGTATTGTTCCAAGAACCGACATATCCATTCCCATGTGATCTTGAAACATGTAGGTGCATAGTGCCTGATTTTAGGAGTGAAAGATTCTATTGCCCCTCACAATGGGTTGTATTGTAGAAGTAGCAAGTGGTAGATTTGCTTTTCTCATTTTATAGAGCATGGTAACCAAGGTATCTAAGTTTTGGGCATTCTTCAAGAGTTGGCATGTTGTGTTTAGTCTTCTTTGTTGTAATCCCAAGGTTATGCATGAATGTAATTTGGTTTTAGATCACCTTGGGGTATAAATTGGTCCCAGATACTTCCTCTCCTTAGTTTTTATATGAACTTGGGACTTTAAGTTTCTTGTAAGTTGTTTTGAAGAACTATAAGGCTTGTGAATCGTTACCATACTTTTTGACAACATCCATGATGGGTGGCCAAAAATTTGGTAGGAACTAGTTGGTGTATTCCCCTTTCTTTTCAAATGATGTTTAGTTCTTCCATGTTGTCCTCTTGCTTCTTCACTTGCCTCTTGCTAGATTACTTGGTTTGATACTAATTTTGCAATGCATTTTTGTGGCCTACCTAGCTACTTTTCCTCATTCTTCAAACTAGTTTTGTATAGAACAATACATTCATGGAGAAGGTCTATCTCATGTTGTAATGCCAATTCTCTTTCCTCACTTGTTACTTTCTTGAAGGTAGAAGTAAGTGTGTTTTGTAGCAACTTTTGGTTTCCCAATCTCTCATCAAGCATTGGACAATATCCTTACAAAATAAACTAAATATTTGGCACTAACTTGCTGAAATAGCCAAGGTACTACAGCAATGGATACTAGTATTGATGTTTCCATTTTGAATGCCATACATGGTCTATGTTTTAAGATAGGTGTTTGTTTTGTTACCACACCTTAAACTCCCACACATGAGACCTCTTGCTACACTTTTGGCACCATTGGAAAGCCTTTAGAAAGGTGGTGCACATGTTTGTTGTTTCACAATTTTCAGACCAACAAACCAAAAGTTTTTGAGTTTAGAGTGATTTTTGCCTCTGAAAATAAATTAAAAAAAAAATTTCACAAGCTTCCTGGAATCAAGTGTGAAGACTGTTATCAAAACTCTAATACTAGATTGGTTTGTTCTCTCCCCATTTCCTTTGGACCTTAATACTTGGGGTAATCTGGTATTAGACCAAGGATCTGCAAGCAGCAGGGGAACCAGGCTGGTCTGGTCTGGTCTCCAATACCATTGTTGATACCAGGTGTATGCCTAGTACACTACTAGACCAACACTGAAGTAATCAGTCCAATTAGGTCACTGTAAGTGTTGACAACAATGAAAGCAAAATTCTTGGCAACTAGATATCTACTTCTGTGTGGATTCAATAGCTTCTAGGACTTTTAGAAGCTCAAATTCTTGAAAATAGTCAGAAAACAAGGCAGAACACATGATATGGGGGGGGGGGGGAGGGGCATCTTCTAAT
>Ga0116226_10004686_pt1 | contig 12128 bp, 11 predicted proteins | sample S1TSphfallax_FD_89692 | JGI IMG/M metagenome (GOLD analysis project Ga0116226, IMG submission 89692) | Host-associated microbial communities from peat moss isolated from Minnesota, USA - S1T2_Fa - Sphagnum fallax MG | ecosystem: Host-associated > Plants > Peat moss > Unclassified | place: USA... | reverse complement strand
TCGTTCGCGCCGATTTTCGAGAACAACTGTTTTCGCAATGGCGTACTGGCCGCGCGCTTAAACCCCGAGTTCATCGATCAGATCGCCACGTCGGTCGCGCCGGTGTCGATCGACCTGCCCGCCCAGACAGTTCGAGCGCACGACGGGACCACGGCGACCTTCGCCATCAACCTGGAAGCCAAGGAAATGCTGGTGCGGGGCCTGGACGCCATCGCCCTCACCTTGACAATGTCTGGCGTTATCGCCGCCTTCCGGGAGCGCGATCGGGGCTTGCGACCCTGGGCGTATCTTTAGGCTTTCCGCGCGCCTTCGCGCCTTGGCGTTTGCGTTCTTAAGAAGAGCGCGCCTCCAGCCTAACGACCAGACGTTGCAAACGCGGCCGCAACCGCAGAAAGGCGTGATAACCGGCCTCCAGGAGACGCAGCGCGAGGGGATTGCGGGCGATGAGCCCCAGCGGCCTCAGGAGGGGGATCGCCCGCCACATGGCCGCAAACGCCTCCGCGCCGGCCACCAGCCGCCCGTCTTCCATGGCGTGGAAGCGCGCCAAGAGCTCAGCCCGGTCCAGGGGACAGGCCGACTCGTCCGGCGACGCCACGTCGAGAAACTGGATCGCCCGCGCCCGGTCGAGCCGCCGCATGATCGCGATCTCCCGCCGACACAGGGGACAGCCCCCATCGAACCAGACAATCACCTCGCTCATGAGGGTTAGATAGGAGGCCGGCGACGGAAAGGCTAACTTTGGCCAACAGACCGAGAGGGTCGACTTTGCCGACCGGGCGGTTTCGAGCGTTGCTGAACCCTAGCGCTTCGCCTAGTTTTGGCATTCGCGGCGCGTTGAGGCGTAATTTTCAACCTTAGGTGCGGGAAGTAGGTTTTGACATCAGAAGAAAGGTATTCTGATCCAAGCGATCAGGCGGCGCCTACCGTGCTGGTCGTCGAAGATGAAGTCCTTATCCGCATGACTTTGGCGGCTGTATTAAGGGATGAGGGATTCAATGTGATCGAGGCCTGTGACTCCGATGAGGCTTTGGTCGCTCTGGCGACGACCTCGATCGACCTTCTTTTGACCGATGTGCGTATGGAGGGTTCCATGGATGGGCTCGATCTGGCCATGCAGGTCAGATCGACCCTGCCCGACCTTAAGATCGTCGTTGTCTCGGGTCATTTGCCGGCGGATGAAACCCATGGCGTGGCCGATGCGTTCGTGCCGAAACCTTACCTAGCCGAAAAGGTGGTCGAGCAGGTCAAGGCGATATTAAACGGTACAGATCTGGATCATGCCTTCTAGCCTTCCAAACCTCGAAGCGTCGTCGTCGAAAACAGTGCTCGTCGTCGATAGCGAAATCATCGTGCGGATGACACTGAGTGAATACCTGCGGCACTGCGGGTACAGGGTCGTCGAAGCCGCCAGCGGCGAGGAAGCCCTTACGGTCTTGAAGGATTCCGACACGACCATCGACGTGACCCTCGCGGAGGTCGAACTTCGCGGGGACATCGATGGCTTTCAACTTGCGGCATGGATTAGGACCCGGCGGCCCGCAATATCCGTCATCCTCGCCGGAACACCCTCAAGAGCCGCCAAGGCCGCCGGGGACCTTTGCGAAGATGGGCCGATGATGAGCAAACCCTATGACCCGCAGCTGGTTGTTGACCGCATCAAACGCCTGATGTCCATTAGCCTATAAATAGACATAAACCGGGCCTGGCGGAGCCCGATGGCCTCCTGGCGCATTACTTTAGAGGTCTTGCCCGGAGCGCCCACCCAGATGAACTGTCTTTCTTGATCATGTTCGGCGACCCAATAGAGCCTGATACGGCAGGCGATGAGGGCCCGCTTCTCCTTCGCGGTCCTGGCGAAGTTCGCGACCTGATGCGTCGCTTCGACTGGAGCTCCACCGCGCTCGGCGCGCCTGAACACTGGACGCCCAGTCTGCGCGCCATCGTCCGCGTGATGCTGACATCGCGGTTTGCGATGTGGATGGCCTGGGGGCCGGAGCTGACGTTTCTCTGCAACGACGCCTATCTCCCCACCGTCGGTCTGAAGCGCGACTGGGTCATCGGCAGCCGGTCGGACAAGGTCTGGGCGGAAATCTGGCCTGATATCGGGCCGCGCATCCAGCATGTCCTGCAGACCGGCGAGGCGACCTGGGACGAAGCTCTGGGCCTCTATCTTGAGCGCAGCGGATTCACCGAAGAGAGCTACCACACCTTTTCCTACTCGCCGCTCGCCGATGACGCCGGCGTCACCACCGGCATGTTGTGCGTCGTTGCGGAGGTCACCGAGCGGGTTATCGGCGAACGGCAGTTAAGCGTTCTGCGCGACTTGGGCGCCACCTTGGCCGCCGCATCGACCCGCGCCGAGGTCACGAAGGGGCTGGAAGCCTGCCTGGCCGGCGGCGCCCGCGACCTGCCGTTCGCCATGATGTTTCTCACCGATCGGGAAAGAGGGCTCCACCGCGCGGCCCTGCACGATCCCGATCATCATCTGGCGGCGGGCCAACAGCGTGGCGACCTCACAACGCCCGCGGCCTGGCCGCTCGCAAACGTTGATCACGGCGCGCCGGTTCTGGTCGAGCTCGACCCCATGCGACCCCCCTGGCCGCCGCAGGATCTGCCGCGGGGCGAGTTTCACGGCCTTTCGCCGCACACGCCCCGCCAGGCGCTCATTTCGCCTCTCAACGGCGCTGAGGGCGAGGAGACCGCCGGCTACCTCATCACCGGCCTCAATCCCCACGTGGCGTTCCATGCCGCCTATCGGGGCTTTATCGAACTCCTGACGGCGCAGGTGGCCGCCGCGGTCGCCCGGGCCGACGAATATGAACGGGCGCGCGAGGAGGCCGAGCGCGTGCAGTTGGCGCTGGACGCTGGCGCCATCATCGGAACGTGGATTTGGAACGTCCCGAACAATCAGGTCATCGGCGACGAACGGTTCGCTCGGTCCTTCAGCCTCGATCCGGCGCGATGCCGCGCTGGCCTGCCGCTCGAAGAGGCCATGGCCTCGATCCACGACGACGACTGGGCGATCGTCGCGGCCGAAATTGGCGAGGTCGTGCGGCGGGGCGGTCCGTATCGGTGCGAATTCCGCGTTCGCCAGCACGACGGTGTGTACCGCTGGGTCGAGGCCAATGGTCGGGTAGAGCTGGATGACTCGGGCGCAGCCGCCCGCTTTCCGGGCGTCCTTATCGACATTGATCACCGGCGCGCCATCGAAGCTGCGTTGCGTGATCTGAACCAGGACCTCGAACATAGGGTTCAATTGGCGATCAAGCAGCGCGAGCAGGCCGAAGAGGCTCTGCGTCAGGCGCAAAAGATGGAAGCCGTCGGTCAGCTGACGGGCGGCATCGCTCACGACTTCAACAACCTTCTGACCGGAATTTCCGGCAGTCTGCAGATGGTGGAGGCGCGTATCGGGCAGGGACGGCTGGAAGCCGTGCCGCGCTATATCGACGCCGCCCAGGGCGCGACGAAGAGAGCCGCCGCCCTTACTCAGCGGCTGCTGGCTTTTTCACGTCGGCAAACGTTGGACCCCAGGCCCACCAATATCAATCGCCTGATCACCGATATGGAGGAGCTGGTGCGGCGGACCACGGGCCCCACGATTAAGGTCGAGGTGGTAGGCGCGGTCGGTCTTTGGCCGGTCATGATCGATCAAAATCAGCTCGAAAACGCCCTTTTGAACCTCTGCATAAATGCGCGGGACGCCATGCCTGACGGGGGACGGCTGACGATCGAGACGGCCAATAGGTGGCTCGATGCGGGAGCTGGGACGGAGCGCGATTTGGCGCCCGGGCAGTATGTGTCGCTCTGTGTCACGGATACAGGCATCGGAATGTCCAAGGAGACGACGAGCCGGATTTTCGAGCCCTTCTTCACCACAAAACCGTTAGGGCAGGGGACGGGCCTGGGTCTTTCGATGATCTATGGCTTCGTACGCCAATCGAACGGTCAGGTGCGCGTCTATTCTGAGCCCGGCCATGGCACGACTATTTGCCTTTATCTTCCACGCCTGCATGGCGAGGCGCCGGACAGCGAGCCGGCGAAGACCGAGCGGGCGGGTTTCGAAACCGGCTATGGCGAGACGGTGTTGGTGATCGATGACGAACCGACCGTGCGGCTTTTGGCGGTCGACGTCCTCCAGGACGCCGGCTACCGGGTGGTGGAAGCCATCGACGGCCCCGCCGGGCTTAAGATCTTGCAGTCCGATGTGCGGATCGATCTCTTGATCACCGACGTCGGCCTGCCGGGCGGCATGAACGGACGTCAGGTGGCGGATGCGGGGCGGGCGCTTAGACCCGACCTCAAGGTGCTCTTCATCACCGGCTACGCCGAAAACGCGATCGTCGGAAACGGCCATTTGGAGCCTGGGATGCAGGTTATCACCAAGCCGTTTGAGATCGACGCCCTTGCCCACAAGGTGCGCGCTATGATTGATGCGTGATAAACTGGGGACGGTTCGACATTGCCAGTTGACGAGAACGACTATGGCCAATCTACCTTAAATGAGCAAATCAACCAAAAATTAATCGCCATGGTTTAAATGTTCAGAGGTAAAACCTCTTTTATAGTCCTGGACGGCAACATAATGAGGTATCGTGAGTCTTCAAATTTAGATTTTGAAATTCCGGATATTGCTTTTTCAGGCATTTTCTTAAATTTTCGGCCAGAAATTGCGGCCTTATACGAACAAGACAATAAGGAATCCCGCATAAAATATCTGAGAAGGTCTATATTTATAGGCCTTTGCATCTATAATGTCTATAATTTAACGGATAAAGTATTGGTTCATGACGTCGCGCTGATCGGCGTGATGTCGAGGATATTAGTAGTGACGCCGCTGTCTCTGATTTTGGCCTTCACGCTTGATCGCGTGGGTCCAAGGCTTCGCGAGGGGCTGCTTCTGGCGGCGACCCTTTGCGCGCTGGCTCTCCCGCTGATCCTGTTTTGGCTCTCTCGCGATCCGTTGTCCGGTTACAGCTTGTGCGAGATCCCGCTGGTCATGGTGTTTGGCGCCATGATGCTGCGATTGCACTTTCCCTCCATCATCCTGTTCTTGGCGCTTGGCCTGTTTGGCTCCTTGGCGGTGCTTGTTCTGACCCCCGGCGTCGCGCCGTCGCTCGCTGAAGTGTTTATGATCCAAATCATCACCGCATCAGTATTCTTGCTCTTTGGCAGCTATAATTTTGAAAGAATGGTGCGCGAAGCCTATTTGGACACCTTGCGACAGATGCTGCTTCGAAATAAATCAGAAGTTGCTCACGCTGCGGCTGAAAACATCGCGCGCACAAAGAGCGAGTTCCTGTCGAACATGAGTCACGAGATCAGGACGCCCCTCAACGGTATGCTGACGATGACTGAGATCATGGAGCACGGAACACTTTCGGATGAGCAGCGGACCCGCTTGCTTGTCGTTCGTCAGTCGGGCCACGATCTGCTCAGGCTTCTGTCCGACATTTTGGACGTCTCCAAGATCGAGGCCGGAAAGCTGGAGTTGGAGGACATCGCGTTCGACGCCGAAGACGTACTCGCCTCGACGCTGGCGTCGTTTACGCCGCTCGCGGAGAAGCAGGGCCTGGGCCTACGCCTAGATGTTGCGCCGAGCGCCAAGGGGTGGCGACGCGGCGATCCTGCCCGCGTGCGGCAGATCGCGGCCAATTTCATATCGAACGCGATCAAGTTCACGGCGGTCGGGGAGGTGACCGTTCGGCTCGTCGGCCTGGAACCCGAGGGCGAAGAGGGTCTGCAAATCGCCGTCAGCGATACCGGGATCGGGATACCCGAAGACAAGATGGGCCGGCTGTTCCAGAAATTTTCCCAGGTGGACGCCTCAACAACGCGACATTTCGGCGGCACCGGCCTGGGGCTCGCGATCTGTATGCAACTCGCAACCCTCATGAACGGGAAGGTCTGGGCCACAAGCGAGGCGGGCCAGGGCTCGACTTTTTTCGCCGAACTGCGGCTTCCCCTGCTGGACGTCGCCGTCGCGCCCGATTCCAAAACCGCCCAGCTCGCGGCGCCCGTGCAAGAGAGGGGCGCGCGGGCGATCCGAGTCCTCGCCGCCGAGGACAATCCCACCAATCAGTTGGTGCTATCGACCATTATGGAGATGTTTGGTTTCGAGCTCACGATCGTGGGCGACGGCGTCGAAGCGGTCGAGGCGTGGCGCGCTCAAGTGTTCGACGTCATTTTGATGGACGTTCAAATGCCGCGCATGGATGGCGTGGATGCGACGCGCGCCATCCGCGAGGAAGAAGCGCAGCGTCTGGAAGCCCAGCCGCTGGCGCGCCGAACACCGATTATCGCGTTGACAGCGAACGCCTTTCCCCATCAGTTTCTCGAATATAGGGCGGCCGGAATGGACCTGCACGTGACCAAGCCCCTCGAACTCGGCGCGCTGAGAGCGGCTCTGGAAGAGGCGCTGAGCTATGACGAGGTGGTGAACGTCGAAGCAATTGCGCGCGTCGCGGCATCGCTGTAGGGAACAGATATTGGCGCCGAGCGTTACAGTCGCGAAGGCTCGAGGCCAGTGCGGAAATTGTCCGCAACAAGCGGGTAAGATTCTGCGTCCACGTCTGGTCAGCCTGTCTTAAAGAGGACGCTATATGAGAACTTCCCTCGCAATTATCTTATGCGCCGCGGCGGCCTTGAGCACAGCCTCGGCGGCCAATGCGTCGGGCGGCTGCGGTCTTGGTGGTCACAGGGCGCCGAACGGCCTCTGCTATCCCAACGGCCGCGGTCCCCTTGTCGTCGCGCCCGGTTTGGCGATCGGTGTCTTCTATCCCGGTCGTGGTTACTGGGATGGTCATCGCTATTGGGCTCATCGCTATGCTTGGCATGGCGGCTGGCGCTACCGCTAAGACTCATGCACAGGGGGACGGCGGGTGTAGCTTACGCCGCCGTCTCCGGTTCATGGCGACAGAAACAAAGCTTGTTGCCGTCGGGGTCGCGAACGTACGCCCCGTAATAGTGGGGATGGTAGGCGGCCCGTAGAGCCGGCGGGCCCTCGTCTCGTCCGCCAAGCGCCAACGCCAGCGTATGGCAGCGATCGACCACGTCTCGGCCGCTGGCTAGAAAAGCGATCATCTGCCCGTTTCCGGCGCTTGCGGGCTGACCGTCGAACGGCCGCGTGATGATGAACAGCGGCCTTTCCGAGTCGGCCGGCCGCCATCCCGCCCAATCCGGTTCCGAAAATTTGAGCGTCAAGCCCAGCGTCGCCATCAGCGGGCCGTAGAAGGCCAGGGCGCGGGGTAAATCCGAAACGCCGACGGTCGTGTGAGACAGCATTGACGGCGATCTCCAGGTTGAAGGTTTGCGAATCTGCGCTGAGCCACGCCGCCGCGAACTGACGCAGGGCCAGCACCTCGTCGGGCTCTTTCGTACGCTCGCGCGATTGGCGGCGGGTAGGGAAATTCGCCAGCAAGCGATGTAGGACACCTTTATGACAAGCCTGAGAGCGCGAGGTCGCCCGCCCCATGCAGACGTCCTGACGCCGGCGGAATGGCGCGTGGTGGACGCCGTGCGCCATGGTATGACCAATGCCGACATTGCCAAGCGTCAGGGCGTCAGCACAGATGCCGTCAAATATCACCTCGCGAACGCTCTTCAAAAGCTGGGACTTTCAAGACGTACAGTGCTCAAACATTGGGATGGCGTCAGGCGTGACAGCGCCTTGTTCAGCAAGGAGAGGCCCTTGGACCACGATTTAGCCTTAGGTGCGGTGGGTCAGATCGCCCGCAGCGTCAAAGATATAGAAGCTGCGCGGAAGTGGTACTCTGAAAGCCTTGGTCTTGAGCACCTATATTCGTTCGGCAAACTCGCCTTTTTCAATTGTGGCGGCTTGAGATTATTTTTGTCGGAAGGTGAGGGGCCCCCCTCAGAGTCGATCATCTATTTCAATGTGGACGATGTTCGATCGGCCCATTCGGCGCTCGCCAAGCGTGGAGTCGAATTCATTAACGCGCCTCACATGATACATCGGCACGACGACGGGACTGAGGAGTGGATGGCGTTTTTCAAGGATAATGAGGAACGCCCGTTGGCGATCATGTCCAGAACCTCGCCAGGTCCCTTACCGCTGGCGTAGGTCGGCCTTTCGATTTGAGCTAATATCGCGCATAGCTGGAAGGCTAGCCTGGCCGCCGCAGGAACCTAAAACCGCTCAGCTCGTTGGCTGATCGCCGCTGAACGGCCGAGCTTGATGCTCGCCGACCAGAGGCTGCGGCGGATGCGTGAGACAAAGGCCGCCATCGGTGGATCGCCCCCCGCCGTTCGACGTATCGAAGGATTGGACCCAGCGGAGAGGAACGGGTAGGCCCTCGTGAGCATGACTCACCTCCTCAGTTGCCGGCATTGCGCCACGGTGCATACCCTGCGGCCTCAGCGGGCCGCTGTGCTCGATTGCCATGTGTGTGGCCTGGGCCTGGAGCGTTTGTCGGGGCGTAGTCTGGATCGCGCCTTGGCGATGTCGTTGACGGCTCTGCTCCTGCTGCTGCCCGCCAATGGGCTGCCCTTTCTGACCACCACCTTGTTTGGAGCGGCGGAGCACAGTCACCTGATTTCCAGCGCCAAGATCTTGTGGAACGAGGGATGGCCCGGGGTTGCTGTCGTCGTCACTTTGTTCGTCATGGTCTTGCCCATCATGCGTTTCGCGCTCCTGACCGCCGTCCTGGGCGCCCTTCGCTTAGGTTTGCGGCCGCACTGGCTCGGCCCGGTGTTTCGCTTCTCAAATGAGCTCCAGACCTGGGCCATGGCCGATGTGTTTCTGGTCGCCTTTCTGATCGCGTACGCACGCTTGGCGGCGACGGTGAGCGTGACCCTGGGGCCCGGCGCCTACTGCCTGATCGCCGCCGGTCTGTTCATCCTCTTAAGTCGCGCGACCCTCGATAAGGCGGCGATCTGGCGGATGATCCATCCCCAGACCCAGATGCCAGCGGAGGCGGCGGTGATCAGCTGCGACGGCTGCGGACTACTGACGCCGCTGTCCGATCTCCGCAAGCCCTGCCCGCGCTGCGACAAGACCCTTGAGGCGCGCAAGAAGAATTCGGTCGGCCGAGCGGCGGCCCTGACCTTGGCGGCGGTCCTGGTCTATCTTCCCGCCAATGTGTTTCCGATCGCCACCATCCCGATCAATCTGCGTCCGACCGCTTACAACATCTTGGGCGGGGTGGTCGATCTGGCCGGCGCCCATCTCTTCGGCCTTGCGGGCGTCGTCTTCGTCGCCAGCTTCGCCATCCCGATCCTGAAGCTGACGGCGATGGCCTGGTTTATCTACACGGTTCGCTCCCATGCGCGAAAGGCCCCGGTGCTGAAGACTCGGCTGTTTCAGTTCGTCGACGAGATCGGCCGTTGGTCGATGGTGGACCCGTTTACGATCGCCGCCTTTGTGCCGGTTGTGCGGTTCAATTCGCTCCTGACGGCGCGCGCCGAGGCGGCGGCGCCCTTCTTCACCGCGGTGGTGATCTTGACGATCCTGGCCGCCAAGGTCTTCGACCCACGCCTGATGTGGGATGTTTCGGAGGTCCACGCTTGAGCGACCAGCCGGATCCTCCGCCGCCGCCCCGCGTCTACACCGAGGCGATCGAACGGCGCGGCCGCTGGCCTGGGCTGGTTTGGGCGATTCCCTTGGCGGCCCTGCTCGTGGTCGCTTACCTCGGCCTTCAGGCCTTGGCCAACCGCGGCTACACGGTGGTTGTCACCTTCAAGACCTCAGGGGGCGCGCAGGCCGGCGACACGCCGGTCATCTACAAGGGCGTTACGGTGGGCCATGTGGTGAAGATCCAGATCGCCCCCGACGCCAGCGGCGTGGATATGACGCTGCGGCTCGACCCGCGGGCCAAGGGTCGCCTAGGGGCCGGCGCCAAGTTCTGGCTGATCGGCGCCGAACCCAATCTGACGGACTTTTCCTCCCTCAAGGCCGCGGTCTCGGGCGTCAGCATCGGTCTCGCGCCAGGCGGCGGCGAGCCCACGCGCCACTTTGTCGGCTTGGATCAGGCGCCCGCAGTGCCTCCGGATACGCCCGGCACGCTCTACGCCCTGGAGGGCGTCGAGGTAGGCTCCACGCGCGCGGGCGCCGGCATCTACTACCACGGCCTTGAAGTCGGCCGGGTGGAGCGGGTGGAGATCACCGGCGTTCAGACCACGCGGCTCCTGATGTTCATAAATGCGCCCTTCGATCGCCTGGTGCGTCCCGGCAGCCTGTTTTTCAACGCGAACGCCGCGGACCTCTCCATATCCGCAGGGCATCTGAACGCGTCGCTCGGGCCGGGGAGTTCGGTCATCACCGGCGGCTTTGAATTCGACACGCCCGATGCGGCGACGCGGGCGCCCCAGAGTCCAGCCGGCAGCATCTTCCACTTCTATCCCAGCAAGGCGGAAGCGGCCGATCAGCCTCTGGGGCCGCAAATCCGCTATCGCGCTGACTTCGACGCCGCCGCCCTACGGCCTCAGGTGGGCGCGCCCGTCTGGCTCAGTGGGGTGAGGATCGGCAGGGTGCTGAGCTCCGACGTCTCGCTGCCCCCAGGCGCTGAGGCGCCGCGCACCGCCATCACCCTGGAGATCGAGCCGGAGAAGCTGGCTCTGCCGATCGACCGCGACCCTCAAGCTGAGACCGACGACGCCGTGCGCCGCCTGATCCGCGGCGGTTATCGGCTGACGATCAGCCAGACGCCGCCCCTGGTCGGCACGGCGTCCATAACCTTCGTGCGAAGCGCGGCTGCGCCCCGGGCGGTCCTCTCTGGCGCCGCGCCTGAGTTGATCCCAACCTCCAACGGCGCAGGCCTCGACGACCTGACGACCAAGGTCAACGCAATATTGGACAAGGTGAACGGTGTGCCGATCCAGGCGATCGGCGAGGACGTGCGCGAGATCACCCGCCATCTGCGCGCGCTGGTCTCCTCGCCGCAACTGAGCGACAGCCTCAACCATCTGGACGGTACCCTGACCCAGGCCGATCAGATGATGACCCAGGTCAAGCCCAAGGTCGGGCCTCTGATCGACAAGCTAAACCAGGCGGCCGACGAGGTGAGCGGCGCCGCCGCCGCCGGCCAAGCGCTCCTGAGCGGCCAAGGCGCCGGCCAGGACTCCAGCCTGCCCGACGCGATCCGTCAGCTTAACGACGCGGCCCGGTCGATCCGAAGCCTCGCAGATTATCTGGGCCGCCACCCCGAGGCCATCATCCGCGGAAAGATGAAGGACGCCCGATGAGCCGTGTACTCTCTGGCCTTAGTGTCGCGGTCGTCGCCGTCAGCCTCGTGGCGTGCGGTCACAGCGATCAGACGCAGTTATTCACGCTTGACCCGGTCGCGCCGGCCCAGCCGGTTGTGGCGATCTCGATGGGGGCGCCGATCCGCTTGCGCAGGGTGTCGATCCCGCCGGTTCTGGATCGCGTAGAGTTGGTGCGCGAGGTCGCGCCGGGCGAGGTCAAGGTCAGCGATTTCGAGCATTGGGCGGCGCCCTTGGGGCAAACGGCGGTGCAGGTGCTGGCCCAGGATCTGGCGGCGCGGTTGCCGGCCGGCGCCCTGATCCCGCCTGCTGCACCCCTGCCGCCGGGCGGCCTTGACGTCGACGTCGATATCCTGGCGTTCAACGTCGCAGGCGGCCAGGCCGTCATGCAGGCGAGCTGGAGCGAAATCGCGAGGCCGAGCGCTGCGGGAAAGGGCGGCCGGCCGCCGCCGGCCCGGTCAGCCACCCGTCTGGTGGAGCTGACGGCGCCGGTGGAGGCGTCCGGCGGCTTGGCCCAGGCGCAAGGCCTCAGCCGTCTCTTAGCTGAGCTCGCCGATCGGATCGCTGATAGGCGCTAATACCGCCAGCTCGTCAGATCAGCCCCTGGCGGCGCAGTCTTTTGGATGCGATCCAAAATCTTAGGCAGGTAGAAGGTGTCGTAGTGCAGGCGGGAATAGGCGTTGGCCAGCGTGTGGTCGCCGTTCCAGCAGTGCTCCGCCCGGTCGCCATAGTCGATCTCGCCGCCAAACGGTGGGTTCTTCAGACCCTCCAGGCGCTCTTGGGCGAAATAGACGGCGTCGGTGAGATAATAGGTGTCGCCGCTGCCGACATAGATGTGGATCTTGCCGGCGAGATCGGGGCCGAGCTTGGCCCAGTCCCGTTCGATGATGTGGCTGAGGTCGTAGTGCTCG
>Ga0116226_10004685_pt1 | contig 12128 bp, 6 predicted proteins | sample S1TSphfallax_FD_89692 | JGI IMG/M metagenome (GOLD analysis project Ga0116226, IMG submission 89692) | Host-associated microbial communities from peat moss isolated from Minnesota, USA - S1T2_Fa - Sphagnum fallax MG | ecosystem: Host-associated > Plants > Peat moss > Unclassified | place: USA... | reverse complement strand
TATCACCGGCCAATCCCCGCATTTCAGAACCTCGAGACGAACGCGCTACTTACCTTTGCCGGCGCATCGGGCCACGTGGCTGAGGTGCTCTCCGGCTCCTATTACGGAACCCTGCAGACCGGTTCGCCCGATCAGATATGGTCCTCGGCGATGGTAGTCAGTCCGCTGCTTCGCGGGCTGCTTGGTTTATCACCGGACGCGATCGAACACACGCTGCGCTTTGCTCCGCACGTGCCTGCAGACTGGAGTTGGCTGCGCGCTGAGCATGTTAGGGTTGGGATGGCGCAGGTTTCGCTTGACTACAGCAGGACCACGAATTCCATTAATCTTACAACCAGCAGCGCGGGCGGCCCTTGCGAACTCACGTTTTCGCCTGCCGTGAGTCTGCGCGCGCATGTGCGCAGTGCATCGCTCGATGGCAAGCACGTACCCTTTCATCTCGCGATCAATGCAGACGATCAACACATCGAGATTACGATCCCTGTAACCGATAAACCTGCGAAACTCGCGATCGTCGTAGACGATGATTTTGGGATCAGCGAGCCCGCATTCCTCCCGCTGCCGGGTGAGACGAGCCATGGCGTCCACGTGCTCAGCGAGCAATGGTCCAGCGCGCACGACTCGCTTTCATTGCAAATCGCCGGCAGCAGCGGCGCCACATATGAGCTGGGAGTATGGAATCCGCAGCAGATAACTTCGGTCGACGGCGCTGATCTGATTTCCGTCGATCGAGATCACGCGAAGTTACGCATCGCTTTCGCAAGTCATTCGGAACTACAAGCCATGACCATTCATTTTGCGGCCGCTAACAGCGCTCGACGGAGACACAGCCATGCAAAGCCTTAGCACAGCTTTTCGTCAGTGCCTCCTTCCATTGCTGTGCCTGCTCGCACCCTTGGCGCAAGCGCAAAGCAGTGCTCCCTGGTGGAAGCATGCCGTCTTTTACGAGCTCTATCCGCGAAGTTTTGCAGACAGCAACGGCGACGGCGTTGGCGACCTGAATGGCATCCGCTCGAAACTCGGCTACCTGCATGATCTCGGCATAGACGCTATCTGGATTTCACCCTGCTTCCCTTCGCCTCAGAAAGACTTTGGCTACGACGTTTCGAATTACGTCGACATCGATCCGATGTATGGAACGCTGGCTGACTTCGACCGCATGCGCAGCGAGGCTGACGCACAACACATCCGCATCATTCTGGACTTTGTTCTCAACCACACCTCTGACCAGCATCCGTGGTTTTTGAACTCACGCTCCGCACGCGACTCAAGCAAGCGCGACTGGTATATCTGGCGCGACGGCAAGGCGGGAGGCGCGCCTCCAAATAATTGGATCTCGGACTTTGGTGGTTCGGCCTGGACTTTCGATGAGAAGACCCGGCAGTTTTATTACCACTATTTTGAGATAGCGCAGCCGGACCTGAACTGGCGCAACCCGGAAGTGCGCAAGGCAATGTTGGATGTGACGCGCTTTTGGTATGCGCGCGGCGTCGCAGGCTTCCGGCTCGATGCAGTCGATACGCTCTACGAAGACCCCGCGCTGCACGACAATCCGGTCAAGCCGGGCAGCCAGACTACCGGCGATCCCGACATGACGAATCTCTACAACGACAAGCTACCCGAAAATCACGAGGTTCTGCGCGATCTTCGCACCATTGCTGATCAGCACAACGCTGTACTTATCGGGGAGACGTGGACAACCGATGTAGCAGAGCTCAAGGAATACTACGGCGCCCACGACGATGAACTGCAACTCCCGATGGACTTTCTCTTTATGACCGTGGACTCGCTGTCCGCGCCAAAATTCCGGGCGCAGATCGCGTCGATCGAAAACTCGGGCGAGTGGCCCGTCTTTGTGATGAGCAACCACGATAGGACTCGCGCTTACAGCCGTTACGGAGACGGCGTACACAATGACGACATCGCGAAATTGCTGGCCGCCATGTATCTAACCCTGCGCGGTACGCCCATTATGTATTACGGCGAAGAGATAGGCATGGAGAACAATGATCCCAAGCGTAAGGAAGATGTGATCGATCCTTTTGGCCTGCCGAACTGGCCCGAAAACAAAGGGCGTGACGGCGAACGCACACCCATGCAATGGAGCGAAGCGCCCAATGCGGACTTCACAACTGCGAAACCATGGCTGCCTGTGCCCGCGAGTTATAAGTCGCATAATGTTGCAGACGAACGCAAGCAGCCGAACTCTGTACTCAACTTCTATAAGCAACTTCTCGCGCTGCGGCATACTAATCCCGCATTACTCGAAGGCGACTATGTTCCAGTCGCAGAAAATGACCCGAATGTGATCGCTTATCTGCGGCGCGCAGGCGGCCATACTGTCCTGGTCGCATTAAACCTGTCGAATGCTGCGGTCGAGTTCAGGCCGCAGCTTGAACCTCTGCAACTGAACTCCGCTGTGCCGCTGCTGACTACTTCGAGCAAGCGATCGACAAGCGCCGGTGTGCTGGCGCTCGGTCCATACTCAGTCTACATAGGGGAACTGCCCCCCGCTCAATAACTCAGGACAGCGGATCGCTAAAGCGGCACCAGCATGCGAACACTGTGCAAGACAACCGAATCCTGCTCGCGGGGTCGCTGCCCGGGGTGCTGACCAGTGAGAGCCGGCCGTAGCCCAACATAATGTCTTGACACGCAAGCGAGCGCGTTTTACCGTCTCCACACGCCCATAAAACTCCCGGACCACAGGAAGAGATCACCCGCGCTATGCCCTTTCTTCAGATTCGCTCCATGACACGATTTCTTCTGGCCACGCTGCTTTTCTGTTGCGCGACGGCAGCGTTCTCTGAGGCCGCCTTTGTGCGCGTAAGCCAGGTTGGCTACGAAGAAGGGCATACCGCCAGGGCATACCTCATGACGACCGGGGCAGCGACTGGAGCGAGATTCAGCGTGCTTGACCGGCATGGCGCTACAGTTTACTCAGGCGCTGCCGGCTCGCTGATCGGCACATGGGGGCACAGCAGCACTGTCACGTACCAAATCTATCCGCTTGATTTTCAAGTACCTCGGGGTGAGACCTACACGATTCGAGTGTCTGGACCGGTCTCCGCGAACTCACCGAAGTTTGCCGTCGAACCACCGGACTCGCTCTACGCAGGTCTGCTGCTGAACACGCGTTTTTTTTATGACACCGAGCGCGATGGCCCAGACTATATTCCGAACGCGCTGCGTACTGCGCCGGGCCATCTTAAGGACGCTGACGCGAAGCGCTTCATCTCTCCGCCGCTCGATGACAACGGCTACCTCAATGAGGTGCCGCCGCTCCCGCCGCTCGTTCCCGCCAATTTGCCGAATATTGATGCAGCGGGCGGATGGTGGGACGCTGGCGATTACGAGAAATATGTCGTCACCATCAGCTATGTGGTTGCGATGATGGAGACCGGGGTGCGCGACTTTCCGAATCAGATGGGCCACAACGCGCCCTGGCATCCTCCGGCTCCGCCCAATGCAGTTTCTTATGCGGGCAACAGCGGCCCCGGCGCACCCGATCGATCTGACTTTACAGCAGAGGCTCGCTTCGGGCTCGATTGGCTGCTGAAGATGTGGGACACCAAGACCAAGACGCTTTCTTTTCAGGTCGACAATAGTCAGGACTGGAACTACTACGGTTACGGTGAGCCAACCTCAGCCGGTGGAAATTGCGGTGGCACGTACGACAGTCCTTTCTGTCTTATCACCGAGTACGATATCTGGACGCTGCCCCAGGCTGCGGATAATTTTGAGCAGGCGGGCGACCCGGAGCCCTGCGATCCACTCACGACCTTCTACATCTGCAATCGCCCTGTATTTCTCGCTGCACCTTCCGGGTCGAAAATAGTACCGAATATCGCCGGCCGGCTCACCGCTGCATTTGCCCTATGTTACCAGCTCAACCGCTTCTCTGACCCAGCGCTTGCGGCTCAATGCCTGCGCACGTCAGAGGAGATCTACAGCATGGCTGACTTATCGCATCCTGATCCGGCGCCCGCCTCCGGCCCGGAGATGCTGATTACCGCTGTTCCCAGCTACCCGGAACAATCGTGGGACGATGATATGGAGTGGGGCGCGACTGAGCTCGCCCTGGCGCTTGAGTGTGATGGCGACCGCAGCAGCCTTCCTGCCGGGCTGCCTGTGACCGATGCAAATGTGTACCTTCGCGACGCCACGAAATTTGCGAAGAACTATATCGACAAGATATACACGCCAGGCTATGAGGACACGCTCAACTTATATGACGTGAGTGGCATCGCTCATTTTGAGCTGCTGCGCGCGATCGAGCATGCGCATAATCCTTCAGGCCTAGCGCTCTCTGGTGATGAGGTTCGGAAGCAGTTTCTCGATCAGGTGGGCGTGGCCATCACCATCGCAGAAAATACTGCCTTCGACTTTGGCAACGACTGGGATAACGGCGATATCACTTCGCATGGCGCAGGCCTTTCCGTGATGGCGAGCGAGGCCTACTTTCTCACTCACCAGGATACGTACAGGGACTATGCGCAGCGCTGGTTGGCGAATATCATGGGCGCGAATGCTTGGGGGTCGTCATTTATCGTGGGCGACGGCTCGACGTTCCCTGACTGCATTCAGCACCAGGTAGCAAACCTTTTGGGCGCGCTCAATGGGACAGCAGGCGGAACGCCCATTCTGTGGGGCGCATCGTCTGAGGGACCGTCCAACAGCCCTAGCTCCGGCTATGTGCCTCCGATGCGCAACTGCCCGGCAAATGGCGTCGACACCTTCGCCAAGTTCAATGGCAACACAGGGGCATTTGATCCGAATGACTACGTGCTCTATCAGGACAATGTGCAGTCTTATACCACGACCGAGCCTGCAGTTGATCTGACGGCGACTTCGTTCTTGATGTGGTCCTGGAGGATGGCTGAGCCGGAGAAGTTCTAGATTTGGAATCAAGATACCTTCCACCTTGGAGTTGTCCATGAGTCGCCCTGTGCAGGCCCACGCTCTCTGCTCTTGGTTACGACGCCTTTTTTGCTTACTGCTTACGATCGCGCTCGGCGGCCTTCCGCCGCAGGCGCTTGGCCAGCAAGTCACAGCGATCATCACAGGCGTCGTCTCTGACGCGAGCGGAGCAGCTATCGCGGACGCGACCGTCACTGCAACCGACGTCGATCGGGGTATCGTCTCGACAACCACGACCAATCGCGCTGGCGCGTACACATTTCCCCGCATGCCTATCGGCACTTACACGCTCAAAATCGAGGCCAAGGCATTCAAAACTATCAGCTACGGCGCGTTTACGCTGATCTTGAATCAGACCGCGCGCTTCGACGCGAGGATGGACGTGGGTTCGGTGAGCGACGTCGTTCGCGTTACCTCCGCCGAGCCGCTGCTCCAGCAGGACTCGACCATGGTCAGCACGATCATCGATGCAAACACGAATGTTGCTCTGCCCTTGGCAAGCCGCAACTATCTACAGCTCACCCTGCTTGCGCCTGGAGTTACTACGCCGAATCCCGATGCGATGGTGAATGCGCAGCGAATCGACACCGCCGGCGAGCCTTACGTCAATGGCAATCGCTCGCAGGCGAATAACTTCCTCCTGGATGGAATGGACAATAATCAGACCTCGGACAATCTTGTCGCGTATTCGCCTAGTCCTGATGCGATCCAGGAGTTCAACCTGATCACGCAGAATGCTCCGGCCGAGTTCGGCAACTTTCAAGGAGGCATCGTCAACGTCTCGACCAAAGAGGGAACGAACCAGTTTCACGGCGATGTATGGGAGTTCTTCCGCAATGATGTGTTGAACGCCAATAACTGGTTTAACGATCTACAGAATGCGAATGCCGGCGCGATCGTCGCGCCTAAGCCTGGGCTGCGCTGGAACATGTACGGTTTCACGCTGGGCGGCCCTATCCGCAGAGATAAACTCTTCTTCTTCGTCGACTACCAGGCCCAGCGATTTGAGGGCTTCAGTAACTCCGCCTTCAGCGCATTTACCGCGCAGGAGCGAAGCGGCGACTTTGGCCAATTATGTACGGACCCCTTTATTGGCGGGAGCTTTGATAGCAGCGGTACCTGCACTGGTGGAATCCAAGTAACTGACCCGTTCACCGGCGCGAATATTCCGAATAACAACCTGCAGCAGTACATCAACTCAGGTGCCGATACTCAGCTTACCGCTTTCTATAACACCGGCGCCGGCAAGGTCGCGCAGAACCTTTTCAACTCGCAATATTACCCCTCAGCTTCTTCGCTGATCGGCAACTCGATTATCAATAACAGCGAATACAGCACCCGCAGTCCGCTTAACGTCGACCAGGGCGATGTTCGCATTGACTGGTCGATCTCTGCGACCGATCATCTTTTCGCGCGCTACTCACAGGAACTGCAACAGAACAATCCCATCAACTCACTCCCGATTGAGAGCGTCAACAACGGACAGGCCGATATGCAAAGCGGCATCATCGGCTGGACGCATACCCTGAGCCCGAGCGTTGTGAACGACGCCCGCTTCGGTGTGAACTGGGTGCAACTCTTGAATAACTCGGCGGCCACGCCGGGGATCGGCAACTTAGGCACGGCGCTGGGGATTCCTGACGCGAACGATGCAGGGCCAGGGCTGTTGCAGATCAACCTCGGGCCCTCGTCCGGCATAGGTGGGGCCGGCAATATCCAGAACTGGTCGGACACTACGATCCAGGTTGCGGATAACCTCAGCATTACGCATGGACGTCATTCCTTGCAGACTGGTTTTCAGTTTCTGCGCGAGCGCCTGGATGACTTTTATGCAGGCAACGCGGGCATTCTCGGCCAGTATATCTTCGGCGGCAACTTCACCGGCGCACCCGACACAGACTTTTACCTGGGCATGGTAAACACCACGGCCAAGTATTTTGCGAGCCCCACCGGAGCAATTGGTGAGCCAGCCTGGGGACAGCGGTCTTCCGTTTTCGGCGTCTATGGGCAGGATACCTGGCGCGCCACAGACAGCCTGAACATCAATGCAGGCCTGCGCTACCAGGTGCACACTCCGTGGACCGAGGCGCATGGGCAGCAGATGAACTTTAACCCTGCGTCCGGGCAGCCGCTGTATCCGGCAGGCACCACGCTGCCCTCGGGCATTGACTTTCCCGGCCTGCAACCCCAGGCCGACAGCAACAAGGCGCTCTACAACGGCTATTATGGAATCGCCGACCTCGAGCCGCGCATCGGCCTTGCCTATACGCCGCCGAGCCGCAAGAACACGTTGGTCATTCGCGCCGCATATACCGTCTCCGATTACATGGAGGGCACCGGCAATGCGTTGCGCCCTACGCTCAATATCCCGTTCAATATTCAGACGCAGCTCGGTAATTACTGCTCTGGTGGAACGCCTGGCTGCGACCCGACCCAGTTGCTGATCACCAATCCAATAAGCGTCGATACTTCGAATATCTTCAGCGGAGCCATTCTGAATCTCTGGGCCCCGAATGTTCGCCCCGCAATCGCGCAGCAGTGGAACCTTTCTGTGCAGCAACGTTTGAGCGAGAACACCTCATTCCAGCTTGCCTATGTCGGCCAGCACAGCACACATCTGATGGTTCCTGAGAGTCTTTTGCAGGGCGTGCTGAACCAGGATGGCAGCGTAGGTACAAGCCCCTATCTCACCGGCAACCCTGACCTTACTAGCCAGGTCTCGTATGTTACTGCGACATACTCCGAGGGCAATGCGTCTTACAATGCATTGCAGGCAGTGCTGCAGCACCGCACAGCAGCTGGGCTTGAGGGGCAGATCTCCTACACCTACTCGCATTGCCTCACCAACAGCATCGGCTACTACGGGGACATCGGCCAGGCATCGCCCGCATCTGCATACTGGCAGAACCTTTACCATCCCGGAGCTGAGTGGGGCAGCTGTTTTTTTGACCTGCATAACAACCTCACCGCGCATGCAGTGTACAGCCTTCCTTTTGGCCGCGACCGCAGGTTCGCTGCGCACATCAACAGCATTGCGCGTGCCGCTATCAGCGACTGGAACGTGGCCGGCATATACACGTTTCGCGGCGGCTTCCCGCTGACCGCAGTCGATGGCACCGACTTTTCGCAAACTAACTCCCGCGGCGAACGCGCCGACTGTTTGGGCCCGGTGCATTACCTCAAGCAGAAGACCGCTCAGGGGATTCAGTGGATGGACCCCAGCGCCTACGCCAATCCTGCGAACAACTCCTTCGGCACCTGCGGTGTGAGCACGCTGCGCGGGCCGGGGCTCGACGATATCGACCTCAGCATCCAGCGCGAATTTCCGACCTTCGAAGGGCAGCGGCTTGAATTTCGCGCAGAAGGAATCAACGCGCTGAACCACCCCATCTTCGACACACCGAATGTCTACTGCACCGGTAATGCAGGCCAGCCTTGCGTTGCGGGTTTCGGCCTGATCGGCGGAACACAAGGCGAGCGCAACATTCAGTTCGCGCTCAAATACTACTTCTAGGCCCTGCGTGCGTGATAATGAAGCGTACGAGAATCGAGATTTCAGGAGATATCGTTGAAGTATCTGGCTCGCACCATCGTTGCGTTGGGAGTTTTCTGTTCAGGCGTGGGCGTATGCCAGATACCTTCATGGATGCCGGACCCTACAGTGCAGCAGACCTATACTCTGCACCGCTCATCGAGCCGCGAGCCCACAGGCGCTAACGTCGACTCGCGGCCTGTTTCTCCCGGCCAGACGATGACGGTGCTCGACGTGGACGGCCCCGGCATGATCTCTCATATCTGGTTTACGCTCAGCAGTCCTGAGCCGTATCACTTGAAGCGCATCGTGATGCGGATGTATTGGGACAACGAGCCCACACCGAGCGTAGAAACCCCGATCGGCGACTTCTTCGGTCTGGGCAATGGCGTCTACTATACCTGGGAATCGCCCGTGCTCTCGGCAGGCAGCGACCGCGCGTTGAACAGCTGGTTTCCCATGCCCTACGCGAAGCACGCGCGCATCACAATTACGAACGAAGGCAAAGAGGAGCTCAGCAACCTCTACTGGAATATCGATTATCGCGTCAATGACAAGCCGCTCGCACCGGGCACACTCTACTTTCACGCGCAGTATCGCCAGGCCCAGCCGAATCATGGATGGACGAGCGATTGGTATGAGAACGGCGATCCCTTGGTGAACTACCGCCGCAATCTGGATGGCAAGGATAATTATGTCTGGTTAGACGCCGCAGGCCAGGGGCAATTTATCGGTGTCACCATGTCGGTGCTGCAAAATCAGGATGGATGGTGGGGCGAGGGTAACGATATGTTCATCATCGATGGCTCGAAGCCGGATGAGTTTGTAGGCACCGGCACGGAGGACTACTTTCTCGGAGCCTGGGACTTCGGCGGGCCGCAAAGCTTCTTTTTGCATGGGGCGCCGGTGGTAGGCCTGGAGCTTGCAGGATCAAGACAGAGCGTGTATCGCTTTCACCTCGACTCACCCATCCCTTTCACAAAATCGCTCGTCGCCAGCATTGAGCATGGTCACGCAAATGTGCGCTCTGACAATTTCTACTCGGTCGCCTACTGGTATCAGAAGGAGCCGCATAAAGCGTTTCCACCGCTGCCCCCGATGAGCGAACGTGTGCCCACACTCCAACCAGTCGGCGGCCCCGGCAATGCGAAGGCGCCATTCGACCCCGCGAATCCTCAGCCGCGTTAGCGGTGAGAAGGGCTCTGTTGCAAAGTGTCGGCGTGAAGATTGGCTGAACCCGAGGGGAGCCGACCATGTTGGATTTCAAGTGGCGTCATTTTCAAGGCGAGATTATCCTCTGGGCGTGCCGATATGGAATCAGCTACCGTGATCTCGAGCAGATGATGGGCGAACGAGGGGTGCCAGTTGACCACTCCACGATCTATCGATGGGTTCAGAAGTATGCGCCGGAGATAGAAGATCGGCTGCGCTGGCAGTGGCACCGCCCGCGCTCGAACTCATGCAAAGCCCTGGCCCGCGTCTTTCGCCGAAAGCTGTTCAACTTCTCCCCATAGATACTGAGGATGTACCCCATGCCGTTGCTCCAGCCCAGCATCGTGCAGAAGACATCGTTGAACCTGGGAAGATCCATTCGATCAGAGACAGAAATGAACCGGATGACGGGCTCACAGAACGAAGCGCCGCTCGCAGCACAAGTCGCTGAACTCAAGCTCTTCGCTCATCGACTCCTTCTCCTCTCAATAGGGCTTTGTCCTCCCAGCGAGGGGAGGCTGATGCACGCGAGAATCCTCCAACTGAAGTTCTATTTGCCTTTTGAGAGACAGCTTATCTTCTTTCGAAGACTCTTGTGAGGGGACTAGGAATCGTCGGCTACGCCCGGACCTCCACCATCGACCAGACCGCCGGCTTTGAGGCCCAATTACGAGAGAACTCCAGTTCTGAATGGTCGAGTTTTCCAGTGCCAGACCAATCGGATGGGCAATCTGGCAAAACTGCACATCTAGTCTGGAAGCTTGAAAGATGGTGGATCGGTTTTATTGCGAGCCTCCCACGACAGGCATCGAGATATAGCTGGCCTCACCCGGCTCGTGCCAGATGCGCTGTGTCGCGGGAATAAAGTCAGCAGGCTTGGCATAGAAAATGTTGGGGACAAACGTTTGCGGATTGCGGTCATAAAGCGGAAACAGCGATGACTGTACCTGCACCATAATGCGATGTCCGGGCTGGAAGGTGTGGTCGATGTTCGGCAGCGCGTAAGTATATTCGAGCGGCTTGTTGGGTAGGATCGCCTCGGGTTGCGCAAAGCTGGTGCGATAGCGCCCGCGGAAGATGTCTGTGGCCAGCGGCAGTTCATACCCGCTCATGTCCGGTGGTATGCCGAGCGTGCCGGGAAAGGTTCCGCTCGCGTCAAGCCGCGCGTGCTCGTCATTCGGGTAGACATCGATCAGCTTCACCACCCAGTCCGAGTCTGTCCCGCTGGTGGAGGCGATCAGGTGCACGATGGGCTCCCCGGCAAGCTTGATCGGCGCGGTCAGCGGAGCCGTCTCGTAGGTGACGACATCGGGCCGGCCGTCAACAAAACGCTGGTCATCGAGCAGCCAGGTTCGCCAGGCGCTGCCATCGTCTGCGAGCACGGGACGCGGACGATAGGGCACAGGCTTGGCCGGATCGGAGATGTATTGGTCGTAGGAGTCGCCCTGCGCTGTGGCCGTTGGAGCGTCGAAGCTCAGTTTTCCATCCGCCTCAAGATAGAGCGGCTTTGCTTGCGAGCTGCAGCCTTTTTCGCAACTCTGCGGCCACTGCTTGAAGGTATCCCAATGGTCGGCGCCAGTGTCATAAATCCATACGGGTGGCGTATCGGCCTTTGCTGAGCCCGGCTTGAGATATTGGTTGAAGAAAGGAAGCAGCACGTCGCGCCGCCACTGCTCGGCAGTATCGGTAGCCCACACAAATGGACCAATCGCGCGGCCCTGGCGGTTGATCTGCGAATGGAACCAGGGCCCGATGACGAGATAATTCATGGTGTTGGTAGTGTCCTGCGGTTCCCAGGCGCGGTAAGCATGGTTTCCGCCATACATATCCTCCTGGTCCCACTCGCCCTGCTCCCACATTGTGGGCACCGTAAGCTTGGTCTTCGCGATCAGCTTGTCGAGTGCCTGCGATTGCCAAAATCCGTCATAGCTCGGGTTCTCTTCAATGTCCTTCCAAAAGGGCAATTTGTCCATACCGAGGGCGCGTGCGAAGTTGCCCGCTGTGCCCGCTTCGAGCAGGTTGGTGTAGTCGTCGCCCGGATGCGGGACCGAGACCCCTGTGCCGCGACGGGTGGTCTGCTCCAGAACGTAGTCGATATTAGGCTGACGAAAAGCGCCGTAGTGAAACCAGTCGTCGCCCATCCAGCCGTCGACCATCGGGCTCTCCGGTGCGGTAACCTTGAGCGCAGGGTTGGGATGCAAGAGCGCCATGACGACCGTAAATCCCTCATACGAGCTACCGATCATCCCCACGCGGCCGTTCGACTCGGGCTCATTCTTTACCAGCCAGTCGATGGTGTCCCATGCGTCCGTCGTATCGTCGGCACCGGAATTGTTGTAACCCGAACCGAGCGGCGGCGGCGTCATTAGATAGGCTCCCTCCGAGCCGTATTTCCCACGCACATCCTGGTAGACGCGAATATAGCCGGCGTGTATAAAGTCCAGATCGGAAAGTGGCAGCGCAT
>Ga0116226_10004684_pt1 | contig 12130 bp, 4 predicted proteins | sample S1TSphfallax_FD_89692 | JGI IMG/M metagenome (GOLD analysis project Ga0116226, IMG submission 89692) | Host-associated microbial communities from peat moss isolated from Minnesota, USA - S1T2_Fa - Sphagnum fallax MG | ecosystem: Host-associated > Plants > Peat moss > Unclassified | place: USA... | reverse complement strand
TACTTTCTCACCACATCATCCAGAGTTCAGAGAACACAAAAGGAAATCCCACAAACACGGTATTCTAGTCGTCATTCCCTAGAAAGCCTTGGCACACAAACTTCCTAAAAATTAGGACATTTTCACCACGACACAGTGTGGCGGGCAAAGAGAACCTTTTTTCATTCTCTTACCTTTCTCAGCAAGCCGGACGGCTCACAACTGCACGGACGTTGAAAGGAATGCAAATCCTCGAGAAGATTGTCGCGACGCAACTGCCGCGTCTTGCAGCGCTCCCATTTGCCGGTTTTGTAAGAGAAGGGAAATCTTTTCGGTTCTAAAAAATAATTAAACACATAAATAAATAAAAATTAAACAAATCAATTTTCTTTTCTTTCGCCCTAACGCATTCATCATCGAACTCGAGTTCGCGTCATTTTTGTTTCACTTTGTCTTTTCTGCGCGGCGTGGCATGCAGTAGCATCATTCTTGCTTTGCTTTTGTTTGTTGTTGTGTATTTTTTTCTGGGTTGGCAACTGTTCACTATGAGAGGCTCGTTGCACTTTGCATTTTTGTCATGTTTCTTGTTGTTTTTGCTAGCATTGGCATCTTCAAGCTCACTCAATTTTTGCATTTGTCGTTGTTTTTTTAGTGGCAATATCAAGTTCCATTGTTTTCAACAAGCAATTGTTTGTCAGCATTTTCTTGTTGTTTTTGTTACCATTAGCATCTTCAAGCTTGTTCCATTTCTACATATGTTGTTTTCTTTGTGGCATCATCAAGTTCCATTGGTTTGAACGAGCATTCATTTTTATTGCTTGTGTGGGTGTTGGCTATCAAGCTTCATACTTGTTCTTCTCCTACCTTGTTTTCTTCAAGCAACTTTGTCAATTCACAAGAATGACCTCTTTATTTTCTTCATGCTTTGAAAATTTTATTGATTTGCAAGAATTTGTTGTGTGCATGTCTCCTTATGCCAATATTGTTGCAACATTGGTTTTTACAACTTTTTCTTTCTTCGTTGTGCAAAACTTTTTCCTCTTTCTTTTTCTTTAATTTTTTTTTCTAGTGTTGTTGCAATAACCAGTTTTGATTTTCTTATGGTTTTTAAATATTTTTAAAACATTTTTGTGTTTATTTTGTGCAACTTTTTCTTTTCTTTTTGCACGTTGTTTTAGTGTTGATGGTAGTGCAATTTAGTTTATAATTTATTTTCTCTTTCAAGTTGCAATGGAATATAAATCTATTATCATTTTTTTTGTGATCCTTCCTTATTTCTTTTGTGAAATTAATCATGTCATGTTTTGACAAACTATTTTGAAGCAAGATTGTTGCAATGATGATTCAGACATTTGATTGTTACATTAATTAATTATATGTTAAAATTGTGATGTTTTTTTTCAATTTCTTTATGTAGCACCATCGGCTTCCAAGGAGTTAGCATTAAATGGCATCAAGACAAGTAAGGTAGTAATTTTTTTTTTGTATTCTTGCTTTTATTTAGTGATGTGTAGGAAGAAGGTTTCTAAATGTAGGAAAATTAGTTCAAAACCTTTTTTTAAAACAATTTTTTTCAAAATTTCAAGGAATTTGTGATAGAATTTTCTTTTTAATTTTTTTTTCAAATTATGGCGCAATTTTGCTAGAAAAAAAATTGATTAACATCACTTGTGCCATCTTCTTGTGAGGTGATTTTGTTTAACATGGTTGGCCAAAATTTGTGGTGTATTTTACAATCCGTTGAACATTATGTTAAATTTCCTAGCATTTTTGTAAAGTATGTCTTGCATTGTTTTCATGTTTCCATGATCCTCTTGTTCCATTATGATATTGATTTTTTTATGAGTCATCTTTTGTTGAACTAAATTTTGAAGTTGGTGATGTTTATTTCAAAGCTATTGACTGTGGCTGTAATGTTTTTTTTGTTTATGACTAGTGTGGCATGTGATGTTGGCCCAAGTGCTATCACCTCCTCAATTGATTTTTCTTTTCAAAACTTGATTTTTTGAAATTTATTTGATTTTTAGTGACAAAAATCATTTTTAAATCAATGTTTCCCACATTTTGAATCCAAATCTTATCAAATAAATTCCATGAAATCTTGTTTATCAAGATCTTTCCAACAAAACCAAAGGGACATTCCAATGCTTTCAAAATTTTCCATTACAATTTTATTTTATTTTGAATAAGAAAATCATTCGATATTCAAAAACTTTTGCACCAAAAGTCCAAACATCATGGAACCAAGCCCATGCACCCCTCTTCGTCAAAAATTTTCCAAAGTTGCAAAGAACATGAATTGAAGCATCCCGGTTTGATGGATTTCATAATTACAAAACAAAATAAACTACTTTCCTTCATAGATAGATTATTTGTCTATGTTTACTAATGAAATAGTCATAACAAATTTATTTCATGAATGCTATGAAAAGGAATCGAAATATATGAACAAGGGAGTTTGCAAGTTGAAACAAAATATCAAAATGTTAGTGAAAAAATCTTTTGTTGTGTGGAGGAAATTTTTAATATGTTTAAAAATGTATTATGAATTTGTTAAAAAATGTGAGCTTTATTAAAGACTTGGTGGATGTGTGGGCTTTATTTTTCAAGTGGTGAAAAAAGATGTGAGTTTGGAAGAATTCCAACTAGGTAATGAATCCAAGTTCAATTTTGACATTATGTTTTTTTTTATGTTTACTATTCGTTCTTTATTTTCATTGTTTTCAAAAGTTTATATATTTCATGAATATGTTGTTCATTTTTTTGTTTTATGAATTGTGTTGAATATTATGTATTTTGAGATTTTTTATTATATTTTCTGTGATTCACAACATTCAATTTATGAGAAAAACCAGTTTAGAAGGTTTATCCAATAATGTTTTTAAAATGTTATTGAAATTGAAAAAAAAAATGGACCTTTCAATATTTTCATTAATGTGCAATTATTATCATGGACACTATCAACCAACATCACCATCATTTACATCATCATCATGCATGGCTTTTATCCATTTTTTATTCACATTGGATGAAGTTCATTTATTATAAACTTGTAATTTATTTATAATTTATTTATAAATAACTTGTAATTGTATTGTAATTGCTTTATAATTAATTCTAAGTTTTTATTTACAATTCATTTGTGTTTTAGTTTTAATTCATTTTTACTTTATTTATAATTCATTTATATTTTTAAAGATTTTCAAAAATATTTTTCTTAAAAAATTAATGATGAACATATGGAATTTTTTCTTAACTAAGTGCCAAAAATGTATAAATAGTGATGGGATCCCTCATTACTTTCAATTTGTTGAACATTAGTTTAAAATTCAATTTTTGCACCAAAGTCTTATTCATTTCATTTCATATTTAAGATTTCATGTGTTATGACGATTAAATTTTGGTTGAATGTTTGTATTACAAATTTCATGTTCTTGTTTTTTGTTTTTACGTTTTTTTGGAAATGTACATTTTTTCATAATTCATCCCAATTTTCATGTATGATCAAAAGAAATGTTTTCATGATTTTTCATGCCCATGATAGTTCCAAGATGTGAAGTTTGTTAATGATGAAACATTTTTCAAAACATCAAATGTTAGTTTAGGAAAATAAATAAATTTTAAATCATCTTTTATACATCGAAAAATACAAAAAAAAAAAATGTTAGGATCAACAATTTGTTAACCAACACCATGAACAAGTGTTACTTTTTGATTTGATTATTTTTAAATGTAGAATTTTGTCATCAATAGTTGTTAAGAATTGAAATTTTATGCATTTTTTACCTAATTATTAATTTTATTTTCCAATTCTATCAAGGTATCATGAAATTTTAATCAATTAACATCATGAAAAAATTGGTGGATGAACATCATCTTAATTTGATTATAATTTGATTTCCCAAATCATCAAAAGAATGGTTTTAAATCATTTTGACAATTTTTTTTTAATTTTTTTTTTGTTCGTGGTATTTTCATTACATATAATTGTTCTATCAATATGACCTATTAAAATATTACTTTTTCAAAAGATTTTTTATATTAACAAAATAAAAAATGAAAAAAACTAAATTTGAATCATGCAACCTTTGAAAATTATGAGACGTCTTAAAAATGCACATTTCTAAAAATGAATATGGAAAGGATTTTTTTTACATTTTCACCTTTTTTTTCCACAAAAATGAATGTGTTTGGGTGTTTTTTTTATTTTAACTTTTTGGAATTCCATTTTTCATTTGTTTAGCTCCAAGGTTAAGGTTGCAACATTGAATTGTAATCACTTATGGTAAACAACATTTTGCTATAAATTTGTCTTTTTATTGTTAAATAGGTGGATATGGTGAATCAAAAAATTTAAGTTTTAACTATTAAATATGACAAAAACAGTTTAGTTCCAAAATGTTAATTATTTATTTTTTTTAAACATAATGGACATGATAAACAAAGGTAAATTAAGGAGAATAAATTTTAGTGGGTTAATTTTATTTATTTATTTAAATTGAGCATGTGTAACTTTAAAGAACCATAAAAGAATTTAACATAAACTACATTTGTAACAACTTTAACATTGGGTTCATAATTAAATGTGAAGTACAAGGATCCATGAAGTCAAACAAGTGTGTTTGAATATCAATCATATTTTCACAAATAGAAAAGAATTCAAGAAATGGAGCCTAATGACCTCCAAATACACTCTCATATTGGGAGTTGCATTCATATGAAAGTCCCAAATGTTTAGAATTTTAGTTGAATGGATAAACAGACACCAAATTGGGCCCCCAAATTACCATTGGAAAGGTCATGAAGTGTAAATATTTAAAGTGTTTTTGCATTGTTCATTTAAAATTGATATGCATGAATTGTGATAAAAAAAAAGGTTGGAAGTTAAATTAAAAATTTGACTCTCGATCACAAAACTCATTAAAGTAGGGGTCAAATGATCTCTGATTGGAACATGCAATAAACCATTGAAAATATCTTTTTGAGGGTTATAAAGTATTGATTTCAAGGTTTTATGAACATCCAAATTTTCAAAACAATAAAAATCCCAAATTCGAGATTTGAGAGTCCCAAAAAAATGTCATTTGACTATAACCCTCGTGTAGAATCACAGAGTATATTATAACAAGGGAGTGGTGTCTGTTGCTGAAGGTTACGAACCGTGTATAATTTATGTTTAAAGTTATCATTACTAAATTTGTCACATCATTTGCATTCAACTTATATTAATCGTTTTTTTTCCTTTGGTTGTGCAAATTGATTTTCATTTGAAACTTTTGCCTATGAATTTGTTTTAATCCATTTCGAAGCTCCAACATGCCCTCTTATTTCTAAAGTGTTGCGAGTTAAAAAACATGTTTGATTTTGATTTTTTTCGTTGTTTCACTTTAGGAACCACATTTGAATCTTTTAAAAAGTTTGGGATGTGTCAACATTAATGTCAAAATTAATGTGATTGACTTAATATTAATAATTATTCATTTTGTTATGATTGATAACCCAATTTTTTTGTGATTGCAAACTTCTTACAATTTTTATCGAACAACATGAAATTATGTTTTTCACTATTGTGATATCTAAACATTACAAGGAAATGTGATCAAACCCACTTCATATTTTACTAAATTTTGAATGAACTTTAACAAATTTACGATGGTGAAATTGCCAAACCTTAAATGAATGAGGATTGACAACTATGAATAAATGAATTCAATCATATATATTAATTCACTTGGTCTGTCAGTTTGTGACAGGGCTTGGGAAGGGGCGGGTTGGGCACGGACTGGGCACGGTCACGGGTGGGACTAGGCATATGGGACTGGGCACAAGCATGGTCACGGGCAGGATTGGGCATGGGCGGGTTGGGCACGGGCGGGTTGGGTCCGAACGTCACAGGTACCCACTAATAATATTTAATTCACTAAGTTACCTTTTAATTCATGGTTAGGTTATGGCAAGAACCTAAATTAAATTAAACATTTAAGAATGTAAATTAAATTAGGCACCTCAAAATTTAAATTAAATACATATGTTAAATTAAATACATTAAAACATGAACTAATTTAAGCCACCCAACCTAAGTCAAAAATTTAACCCATTTAACCCATCAATTTAGAACGTAAATGTGAAGGTTTGAACCTTTCACCTCCTTTCACCTCCATGCATAAATAAAAAATTCTAAATCATTGAATCAATATTTAAATAAATGAAATTATTTATTATCACATATTATTATGCACATTTTTTTCCTAGCATATTTAAATTTTTTTTACTATGTTACCTTGTTATTTACAATATATTCCTATGTAATATTTTATATTCATAAGTTATTTTAGGTTATTTAAAAGTTAATGTATGTTATTTTAATTTATTCCACCATGACCCATTTAAAATTATTCTACCTTGGGTTATTTTAATTATTCCACACTAATGTTTTTTTGTTATTTCACCTTAGGTTATTATAAATTATTATTTGTCATCATAAGTTATTTAACCCTAATTTTTTTAAAATATTTTTAATTATTGTAATATATTTTATCATAGGTTATTATATCACAAATTTTTATATGCCAAGTTTAAATAATCTTAAAATAATTTTAAATCTAGCATTTGTGCCCAAACCTTGGCTAAACATTAATTAAATAAAATTTTGGTCAAATGTTGGTTAAACATTTGTTAAAAAAAAACTTGGCCAAGCTTTGGGTAACTTTGATTAAACATTAGTTCAACTAAAATTTATTTAAAAATTGGAAAAATCTTAACTAAATTAAAATATGTGTAATAAACATGAAAATATCCAAGTTTACATGATTTCATAAACCAAGACTATAACAAAAGCAAGCCTAATTCCAAATCTAAATCATGAAACAAGAAAAATAAGAATAAGAACACGATATGTGCGAAATAAAAATCCAACAAGATTTTATTGCAAAGAACAAAATAAGAACATAACAAAGATGTGATAAGAAAACATACCAAAATTTTGTGTTGAACAAAGTAAAGGTAATTAAAGGTCTTATTTCTATTTATACAACTTGGGCATTTAATTCAAAGATGCTTCCATGGAAATTTTGTTTCCATGTGTGGCCCATGTTTACCCATGTGGCGCATGACTAGATTAAAATGAACTAATAATTAACTAAAATTGAATTGAACTGATGGTTAATTAAAATTGAACTAATAATAAACTAAAAATGTGATGTTGGTAATGCCATTGGAAATGATGTTGACAATGTCATTAATGACAACATGTAAACATTAACAAAATGTTAGTTAAATTAAAATATAATTAAACACTAATTAAATTTTGGATAAACAAAAAATTGGCAAAATTTTGAACTAAATCTTAATTAAATTTTTAATAAACTTGAGCTAAATTCAAATTTAGTTAAATGATAAATGTTTGTTAAACCAAAATTTGAATAAATCATGACTAATTAAATTTTGGTTGAACTAAAATTTGATGAAACATTGGTTAAACCTTGGTTAGATTAAAAATTGGTTAAACTTTTGTTAAATAAAAAATTGGTTAAACATTGGATTTATTTGTTTTACTGAACTTTGGTTAAATAAAATATCACAATTTTAGATTTTGGGATTAGATTATTTTTTCATTTTTTTGCTACGTTTGAAGTTCAAAAACATATTGTACATCAGTAATCAGTGCACCCATAACTTTTTAAATCATTCAAAACAAACTTACAATGAAAAGGATATGGGGTCTCAAACTAAAAAGGTTTGAAGGTTTTTTTCAAAACATTTGAAACAAAATATCACAATTTTGGAATTTTAGTTTAAATTATTTTTTCATTGTTTTGTTGCATTTGAAAATCAAAAAGATATTGTAGATCATTAATTGGTGCCCATAGCTTTTCAAATTAGTCAAAATGGACCTAAAATGAAAAAGATATGGGGTTTCAAAGTACATAAAGTTTTTAATATTTTCTTCAAAACATTTTTAAAAAATATCAATTATAATGCAATTATTATTTTTATCCCAAATTATTTGTCACAATGTCCAAATTTGTAAACTACATAATGAAGTTGGTGCATTAAGTGTTTTCAAAATGTGAAGTTGGCATTTAAGACAAACTAATAAGAAAGATGTGACCTTAAAGGCCATGTGGTGAATAAAAAGGATTATCCAAAGCCTACTAATCTACCTTAAGCCTAAGTAACACTATGGTCTATTTATTTACCTAGGCCTACCTACCTACCTAGGTTTAGGGAGGTCTATAAATATGTAGGCCTAATAGGTAGATCCCTACCTACTTATTTATAAGTGGACCTAAATACCTAGACCTTAGCCTACACATAATTTTAGGTAAGGACACATGTCAACAAACATTGCTTAGATTATTTGCTTAGACATAAATCTAAGTAGGACAATTCATGAAGTTAGAAAATAGTTGAAAATTTAACTTTAAGATCTGGACAAAGGATATGAGTTTCATCCATAAGTCAAAAACGTTCCATTAACTAAAATGGTCCATTGTTTTCAACTAAAATCTTGTCAACTTAATGTTGGTTGAAAAATTAACATGTGTAGGTAGGTTTTGATTATGTTGTAAATTCGATTCAACATTGTCACCTATTTTCATAAATAATCAAAAATGTCATTTTGAATTGAAAAAAACATTCTATAGTTTGAAATGACATTTTTAACTTCAAAATGTAGTTGAAATGAAATTAAAACCATAGTTGAAAACCTTAGTTTTTCTCCTAGTGGAATTCAATAAGTATAAATTGAAATAGGATTTCCAATTACTTATAATATGTTCAACATTAGTTTTGGGTATGTTCTCATGTAGCCTTGTTTTGTTCTTGTTTCGTTATTGTAATAAAATCTTGTTGAATTTTTGTTTTGCATGTGTTATGTTCTTGTTCTTATTTTTTTTGTTTCACAATTTGGATTTAGTATTAAATTTACTTTTGTTTTCATTTTGGTTTAGGAAGTATTGTAGACTTGATTATTTTCATGCATGTGACACAATGTGAACATCTTGTGACACTTCAGTGTTTACATGAATATGCGTTAATACTTCACACATGTCGCATAGTGATGAGTATTATGAATACCTGTTAAAAAATCTAAATTATATGGGTGAAGAGACATTTATTATGTGAATAATAGGGTAATTTTATCATAGATTATTTTTTGTTATTCTATCATATACTATTGTTGGTTATTTTATCGTAGGCTATTTTTAGATATTTTAAGTTATTTTACTAAAATAATTTGCGTTATTTTAGGTTATTTAACCATTGACTACTTTTGTTTTTTTAAATATAAGTTAGGTGTGTTCATAATTGGGTACCAAAAAGGAATGATTTGTATCTAAAGGATTACAAAGGACAACTTTAGATTTTTGTTTAGCTTACATTATTATAGTTGTAGTGGATTGTTGTATGCTAATAAATAAAATGATGTCATATTAAATTAATTAAAATATTTTAAAATAATTTGGATACTATGTAAATGTCATTTTGAATCCTATAAATTAATTATATAAATTGTTTAAATTGCATTTTTTTAAAGGAATTAAAAGGAATGCATAAGTCATACAATTGATTTCAAACTTTTTGTACAACAAAAACATCCCCTAGTACATGTTCATAAGATGAACTTGATAAAAACCCAAATTATACAAAAGTTTCAAAGTTTTGAAATTTTGAAGGCAAGAGTTGGAAGGAAAAGGACTCATTTTTAAAAACATTTGACAAAAACAATTATTTCAAAATGTTCAAAATGTGCAGCTTGAAGTGCATGTCACATGTGTAAGAAATAATCTTGTCAAAAAACATGTTTGGTTGTCCATTGAAACTCATTTTGGGAATTTTGGGGAATTTTTGTGTTTTTGGCTATAAATCAAAATATTCGTGCATAATTATGTATGCATGTGAAAATTCACCACAACCAAATGAATTATCTTAAATTTGACTATTCAATTTTTTTAATAAATTTTATTTGCAAACAATAGCCCCATAAAATTATTGTAATTTTTTCCCCTTTTTTTGAAACCTTAACCGTAAATAAACCATAGGTTATTATTGGTTATTTTAAGTTATTTTACCATATGTTATTGTTGACTATTTAATTGTAGGTTATTATTATTTATTTTAAGTTATTTATTTAAAGCTATTATTGACTATTTTATTGTATATTAATATTGGTTATTCTAAGCTATTTTACGATATTATTGATTATTTTATTATAAGTAATTACTAGCTATTATAAGTTATTTTTATCATAAGCTATTGTTGGTTATTATAAATTAATTAATAGAACTTATAATCAATTATTTTATTGTAAGTTATTGTTGATTATTTTTAAGTTATTGTTAGTTATTTTTAATTATTTGGTTGTAAGTTATTATTAGTTGGTTTTGATTATTCTAAATAATTTACCTTATGTTATCATTGGTTATTTTATTCTAGGTTATTTTACCATATGCCATTTTGGCTATTTTAGGTTATTTTATCGAAGTTATTATTGGTTATTTTAGATTATTCTACCTTAGGTTATTCCACCTTAAATTAGTATATGTCATTTTTTATATGAATCTTAGGTTATTATATTTTTATTCATGTTATTTTAAATTATTATACCTTAGGATAAAATAATTTATAATAACATAAAATAAAATGATCTTGAATAACCTAAAGTATAATTTGAAATAACATATAATAATTTAAAATAAAATAACTTAAAATATAACCGAATATTCGTTAAATAATTTAAGTTTAAATAATTTAAAGTAAAAAAACTTATAATAAAGTAGGATATTTTAAGTAAAATAACTTATAATAATTTAGGGCATAACCAAAGGTATAATAATTTATAATAGCTTAAAATATAAGTTAATATAATTAGGGCATCTTAATATAACATAATGCATGATCTAAAATTATTTCAAATATTTAAAACAACAATATAAAAATAAACCTTTTTATCATAATTAATTATAATAATTAATTATGTCAGGTAATTATTTGAATTATGATGTTTACATAATGACCCTATAATGAAATAACTTTAATTGGAGTGAAACCATTAAAGTACAATGAATCTATTTCACTTTTAAAGTCCCATAATGATTTAGGTGAGTGAATTACACCCTACTTTACTAATGGTAGTAGGTATACCTTAATTGCATATGACACAAGTTATAATGCATGTATAAAATATTAATGACATAATTAGATGGGTATTTAATAATGTTGGCAAGTTTCTTGGTTTGGAATGTTAAATTTGAGGGATTAAAGTTTGGGTTATTATAACTTAAGATTAAAATTGACATCTTTTTGGTTGAATGAACATTGGATCCAAACCATTGAACTAGCCATTTTGTTCAAATTAGAACCTTGGAAAGTAAATTGAACACAAGTTTTTTTTTTTTTTTTTGGAAAAGATGGTGAGGTAAATTAAACTTTATAATTAATTGATGGTTAATTAATTACATTTATGTATCCTTAAATTTAATTTGTGTAAATATCCATGTTTATACAATATGTAGTTTTGAGATGTGTGATGTGTACATGGAATTGAATTCAATATTCAAACTATGTTAGACCAGAAACCATAGGTTTAGAAATATGAAGAACTGGATGTAACAAAAAGGATAGGGACCTTAATTTCCCAACTTTCATTAGTAAAAATCATGTCATTCGCAACCAATCTATGTGTGACTAAATGTTGCTTATGATAATGAATGGTTACCTTTGCAACCATTTTTCAAATTTGGATGTATTTTGGTCTTCCTTTCAACTAGGTTGTGATTATGACCTATTTCATTTTTTCAATAGGTTGATTTTTCATAATGTCTTTGTAATGTTACAACATTGTATATACATTCAATTTCACATGCAACCAAATAGTCACATTATAATTGCATAAGGTACGAGTAAGTAAACCCTTTTACACATGTAAATGAACATGGGTGAATGAGTGACTATGAACTCACCTTCTCATTTGAGTGAGTGAATGAGTGAGAAATCACCTCCTAATTTGAGTGCGTGAGTGAGTGAGAATTCACCTCCTCATTTTAGTGTGTGTGTGAGTGAGAACTCACCTCCCGATTTCAATGTGTGTGTGAGTGTGAGTTCACCTCCCGATTTCAATGTGCGAGTGAGTGAGAACTCACTTCCTGAT
>Ga0116226_10004683_pt1 | contig 12130 bp, 6 predicted proteins | sample S1TSphfallax_FD_89692 | JGI IMG/M metagenome (GOLD analysis project Ga0116226, IMG submission 89692) | Host-associated microbial communities from peat moss isolated from Minnesota, USA - S1T2_Fa - Sphagnum fallax MG | ecosystem: Host-associated > Plants > Peat moss > Unclassified | place: USA... | reverse complement strand
TTAATATTCCCTAGTTAGCTTTACCTGCGCTTGTTCAGAACTGCTAGTACTGCAACAACCAAACATTAACCCTTGAGTACACATGTGGCACCTTGAGTAGGCCAATTCTTTAATAGATTGTGAGATTTTCAAAAATGTCCTCACTGACCTATCAGACAGGAAAATCAGCCATAAACCATAATATGTGCTGCCCACCTGCCCCATCCCAAATATAGTTGCAATCTTGAGGATACCATCCTTCACCTCCTTGGCGCCCTATTGCCATCGCGTAGACCCCTCTCTTTCCCTTAAAGGTAATTGAACCATGCCTTATTTTCATTTAAATGACCCCTACATTGACATGGACTTCCTTGGTCAGCATGCCATTTGGAGCCCATGAAAACACTTCATGTTGCCCAAAAAGGATTTCTGAGAAAAGATTAAATTTATGTTTGTTATTTTGATTCAAAATTTGAAGGGAAACCCATTTTTGACTTAAGGTAGAATTACACATCACCAATCGCTACCCTATGAGTGACATTTCTTTAGATCAAGTTGTCATTTGTGCTTCATTTTGAGCTAATTAAAATGTTATGAGAGAGCTACTTCAAGCTCTAGAAATCATCTTTGAAGTGCAAAGGGAAATGAGTAATGGAAAAATAGCACCAAAAAAAAAGCTTTTCAACTTACAAAACACACGATTTTTTTCTTTTTGCTTCTCTTTGGACCCCTCCCATTTTTAAAGCTTCTAACTTTCTCATTTCTTGTTCATTTTAAACAATTTAAAATGTTATAAGATCATCACCTTTAGATCTACAAATCATCTTTGAACACTAATAGCTACATAAGAACATACAAAAAAAATTTGGGGTGTTTGGGAACCAATTTTGTAGTGTTTTATGGTTTTTTTTTTCAAATTTTCACCCCCTCTACTTTGGGGGGCCATAAATTTCTCATTTCTAATCCGTTTTTGAAGATTTTTAGTGCGCAAATATGTTAAGAGACGCATTCAAGTTTTGTTTGCACACCAGAAACGACGAAGCCCTCCCCTTGTATCCAACCTACTCTAAATGCTTAAATGTCCATTCACCAACCGTTCTACCCTATGTTGACAACCTTCACATATTATGGAATCATATCTACTTTCATTAAATGAAAGATAACCAAAGATATATAAACAAAGATGGAAATCTATTCACAAAAAGTACAAGGCATGTTTAAGCAAATGTAAACTCATGAAACAAAAACCAAGACAACATACAACAATAATAATCAAGTGGAAAACATAATGCTAAAAGGGCATCCTTTGCCACAAATTAGCTAATGATGGAGGTGTATTAGCTGTTATGTGTGGAAGAGATGAAGAATTGTGACTAAGCATGGTAGCCCGTGAAAAATTGTGATGGCTTCCGCATGTTGGAAGGCTATTGACACTTGTTGCTTATAATAAGATATAAGGAACAAAGATATTAAGGAGGTTTGCTAATGGTGAACTATACTGGCATGTACACAAGAAATAAAAAAGGAATCATTAATAGAAATCAGCCAAAATGTAACCACTTCATTTGTAACTACATGCGACTTGTAATTGTTTATGACTAAGTTTGAGAATATTTTCAACTATAAAATCAAATTTCAACTATTTTGGTCACTCTTACAACTATGATGCAATTATTTAAAACTTCATCCTATTAGTTGGATGGCTTTTAAGTTTATTTTCATTCATGAATATATATATATATATATATATATATATATAGATGTCCCATTAGTCGTAATAGTCACCAAATTAAACACATCCTAAAGGTATTCTATGGTGACATAGGGGTGTATTTTTATGTATGTATTAAAATTATATTTATAATATATTACATAAAACATATTTGTGTGTATATTAATTATGTGTATGTATGTATATTGTTGATATAATGGATTTAAAAATTAATATTTGAACTCTGAAATTTATTATTCAAATCTAAAAATTTATATTTCAGTTATGAAGTGTATATATATTTGGATTTAACATTTGATATATTAATTTAAGAAATATTTAGGTGAATTTGAATTTTTTAATTGCATTCTGATATTTCTGTTTAGTTAAAAATCATTATTTGATTCTAATATTTTTATTCCAATTCTAAATCATTTTATTTGTCCAAAAATCAATATTTGAACTTTGAACATTGTTATTCAAATCTTAAAACTGATATTTCAATATTGAAGTTTTTTATTTCAATTCTGAAACTTATATTTGAACCTGAAAATTGTTATACCAATTCTGAAACATTTTATTTGAATCTAAAACTCAATATTTGAATTTGAATTTTTAAATATGAATTCTTAAAATTGTTAGTTTTATTCAAAAATATATGTTTGAGTATAAAATTATAATTCAATTTATGAAAATTATATTTAAACATTAAAATCAATGTTTCAATTTTGAAAATTCCTACTGGAATTCAATTTTTGTATATAAAATTTAAAAACATTTGAATCTAAACATTTTTATTTTAATTCTAAAAATTGTTGTGGGAATTTTTTGTTTAATTATTTGAATTTTATATTTTATATTTCAATTCTGAATTTTTACATTTGATTTTTTTAAAAATATTGATTCTTAAATTTATATTTCAATTCTGAATACTATTTCAATTCTTTAAAGAATTAGTTGAATTTGAAACTCGCTATTTCAATTCCTTAAAATTTTATTTAAATTCAGAAAGCTTATTTGATCTAAATTTTTATATTCTAATTCTAAATTTTTATTTTCAATTCTAACATTTAATATTTGAATTTTGAGTTTTTAAATTTAAATTAAAAGACTTATTGGATTTGAAACTTGAAATTGCAATTCCAAGTTATTATTTTGGAGTCACAGAATTAATGATTCAATTCAAAAAAAATTTAATTGAGTCTAAAAATGGACATTTCAGCTTTGAATTTGAAAATTGACATTTCAATTCTGAAATTTTTAATTTAAATTCAAAGAATTATTTCATCTAAAAAATGATATTTGAATTCTGAATTGTTTTTTTGGAATCTAAAATCAATATTTCAATTCCAAAAATTATTGATGAGTTTTAATGTTTTTCTCTAATAGTATTATCCATAATGATTCACTTTTATTAATAATTATAAATGATTATATTTATTACTTATAAGTTACACTAAACAATTTTTTTTAAACATAGATTTTTACATTATATATTTTATATTCTTACAGTAAAAGAAATTAATTATTCACAATCTTTAATTTATAACTTTAAATCTGAAATAAAATTTTGGAAAGATTGTAATGTAAGTAAAATAATTATTGTAATGATTGTAATTTCAGGATTTATTTTAAAGTAATTTATTTTTTTATTCATAAAACTTCTGTAATTACTTATCTATGATTCTTTTTTTACAATAATAAATTGAATTATATAGTAATTAATGTAGCTATTTTAATATATATAAATCGTGTAGGATTTTTTTTAATAACAATTGTGTGTTCATTATTTATAAATTGAAAAATATATTCCAAATACATATTTTTAAAAATTACATTAATTTTATTAACTATAATTCGATTAAATATAAAAAGAAATAAATTATTTTAATTATTTATCTATCTTTGAGTTATGTATTAACAACTTGTGAGAAATTAAATAGTTAGTTAGTTAGTTAAATATTAAGAAGTTATTATTTATTAAAGTAGTTGATAATGAATACTTAATATTTGTAGTGTATAGTTTATATTTTAAATATATATTAAATTTCATCATTATTAATTAAGTGGTTATTTAATTATCTAATGAGCCATGTACCGGAATTATTTATAAATCTAAAAACTAATAACAAAAGGTAGGAGGAAAATTTTGGAGTTGCAATTTAATTTGTGAAGAAGTTGCAACTTCAAAACTTATCCCATATTGTTTGTTCTTCAGTCCTATTTTGAACATTATATAAACAAGGGGTGTGATCATCAAATTTCACATTAAGAAAGTTGTGCACAAAGGACAAGCCGATGAAAAGGTTTAACCCAAAACAAAAAGAAAAGTTGTTTATCAACCTCCCTAACCTACTTATTTACCTAGCTAAGTAAGTACATAATATGACCTACCCACCTAAATAGCTACATATATGAGTAGGTATTTAACCTAGGAAGGTAAACCTACCTATTTACCTTTTTATTTAAATAGGTGGGTAGGTAGGTAGGCATGTAGCCTAGGTTTGTAAGCACCTATTTATGTAGCTACCTAAACACCTACCAACCTAATATTAATATTTTGTATTAAATTCATCTTAAGGTGCCACGTGGCATATTGACATTGGGCCACATGTCATAATATAAGATCATCCAAACATTTAAATTGAATGTCTTAGACTATTTCAAAATAATTATTATTATTATTTTAAAATAATTCAATATGAAAACATGTGGCAACACATCACTTGCCTCAATTGTGACCAAAATAGTTGCATTATAGTCGCATGTGACAATACATATATAATGGAGTCAAAGGATGAACTTGTATTAGTTGATTTTTTCTTTCATCCAATACCCCTTGTCATTTGTAATTAATGTCTCATGCGACTTGTCCAAGATGACTAATGAGATTTTAATTGCAAATGTTGTTTATGACTAAATTTTTGTTGAAGAAAACAATAAAAAATACTTGTTTTTCTTCTAGTGAATCAAAACAAAGATGGAAACAACCATAGGTCTTTATGGCAAGGGGAATGAAATCATTTCATGGCACTTGCTTTGTGTAACATCATGTTTTGTCTTGAGCAATAACTATTGTTGCATGCATTGTCATTGTCAAAACACACTATACCAAATTTGTATGAGTTAGATTAACAATGACAACATCTGCCAATGTTCAAAAATTATTTTTGCTAATGATAATATCCATTTTTCTTCATGTATGGTAGGGGAAAAGGTGGGAAGCCTTTCTTTGTACATGAACTCCACTCTCTGATGTGATAATTGTGATAGTATTTTGAAGGTATCATGGGTTGCAATGCATTCATTACTACACGAACAATGTTATAAATGGATACCTAAATCATCAATGGTATGACCACATTGACATTGTGAAATATGTGGAATTGTTAGATGTGGTATACCAAAACGAATATAAAATGTTGTAAAAAAATGGGTGAAAAGCAAACGAAATAAAGGGATGTTAGGACAAGCTAATAACCAAGCCCCTATTGCTGGACCTGCACAAGAGCAAAAATGTGTTCACACAATGTTCGAAAGAACATTTACTAAAAGAAAAATTAATTTAGGTTTGTGTAGTTGATCCATTAAGGATGATTGCATTTGAAAATAAGATTGCACCATTAGATTTTCAAAAGGCAAGACATGTGACTAAACGACCTTAAATAACATTGCATAGGTATCACGTAGTGCTACTTGGAAAGGATAAATACTAGTCTTTACATGTGCCACTGCATCAAAAAAAGTAGGGTGATCATCCTACTAAAAATGAGAAACTACTACAGAACGATCAAATCCCAACATCTTAAAAAGTTGAAGGCAACATGTCAGACCACTAAAAGAAGGCCTAGCCCCCTGAAGTAGCAAGAATAATGACCTAACAATGAGCCAAATGGCCCATTATGGTGCCAAAGGATTTTGACCCTAATAGCTTCTCCAACATAGCTATGGTATGAACATCAAACTTAGTATAACACTGCAAGATACCTAGTGATGGATATATAATACATTGTAGGTAGGTCGGTTGTTGGGCAAAACAAAATGAAAGCATCGCAACAACTGCGTGAGGATCTGCAAACATAGGAAGGCTAGCAATCGTGCTAATGCACCTTTAATATGAAGGATTCCACAAATGACAAAAAAACCCATTAAAGCCCTTAGAATATGAAGATTGGATTCAGGTGCAAGAAAACTTGGAAGAAGTGATATAGATTGGCCTAACCCCTGTGGAAACTAAGTTGCACATTTTGTTGATTGCACTAAAAGTCTTAATGCTCCAAACTTTTTTTATAATCATAGAAATAGTGACTACATCCAAGGCAAAAGCCAATTATGTGCATATCATCCACCAACAAAGGAAAAACAAAAGTAGGATGGGTTGCTATAGTAGGATAAAGAGCGCAAAGACAAGTTAGTGCAAACAACACTCCTCTCAAAGGATCCCCATGTCATGTACCAGACTTGGATGAAATGACTACGAGATCCCCATGTGTAAAAGCCTCCAAGAAATATAGTGGAGATGGGGCATGTGTAAAACCAATGAACAATGGGAAAAGTTGATCCAAGGTGCTGGTACAAGATTGCAATTCTTGAATAATGATTGTTTGAAATACTTAATTAAATGCATTTTGAACATCCACTTATAATACAACCCACTTTGGATGTAGCTCAAGATAGCTCTTACCCCATGAACCATTATTTCACACCTACCCGACATTGCCACCCCAAACCGATGTGGACCAAAATGTTTTGCAAATGTATCCTTCAACTAAATAACTAGTGTGCGAGCAACTAATTAATAAATCGCCTCTCAAGTAGTGATGGGTCAAATGTTTTCAGCTTGTTTTTCCAAAGCTAATTATCATGATGTAACAAGTAGGAGTGATATTAATGGAAGAATATGACCATGAACAATGTGCTTGCATATTTTTTTTAAAAAATCAAAGCCACTAGTAGAGTCATCAGGGACAAAACAATATTGTAAAAGTTCATACACCATATTCGAAGGATTGCCAAATGAAAGACTTGGTAAACACATAAAAGCAAAAATATATGCCTCTATATCCAAAACAAGATCCATCTCTGGATGAAAATCATTGACAAAAGGGGGTAGATCAACCTCAACCAATGGATGAAGATGGTGAAAGGCCACAATGGTTTCAACTGATGGGCAATAAGAGCGTTAGGGGCCAATGCATGCACTACATGAACATACTCCCTTACATGAGCAAGTGCCCATGCATAAGACAATTGTGTTGATGGAAGTGGAGTAAGATCTAGTGAAAATTCTAAAGATCTTTGGGAAGTCAAAGCTTGATGTGGAAAACATATGGAATATGATGGTATGAGTGGGAGTGTGGTATACCAAGATGGAAAACATCAATGATATCTAATGATGCAATCCATGTCCAAATGCAAGGATTAGAAGACAATAATGTTAAAAACATTGGCACCTTAAAAGTTGATGATTGTTTATATGTGATGCATGATGTTTGGTGATGTGCTAAACTTGCTTTTGCTATGTATAAGCGACCACAACCAGGACAAGGAACATGTGAATGCTATTGATGGGATGTATGCTTTAGGTGTCAATACATATGATTGAAAAATAGTTCATGGCTAATGAAGTAGACAAGGTGTGAATGTGAGGATGAATTAGGTGCAACTAAAGAGACTAGATGAAGCAAAGATAGATGTGATGGGAATCATTGGGTGAGGGTGCAAAGATATTTCATGACAATCTATAAAAATCATTAAGATATCATAATCTTGATGTGTTACCTATCAACGTTTTGATGATGGTGAAATTGTAGGGCTTACCATGATTACACGCATTAACTAACAAAGCCTTAAACCCTAAACCTTGATCACAAATGAAAATAGTTTGCCTTTTTTGTGTGTATTTTCTCTCACTCTCGCCATGGCTGCTTTTATTTCTAATTTCATTCCTTCTGACAAGCTGCTAAAAAAGGCCAAGGTCCCACATTTCGCCCTTTTTCCAAAATCAAAACTATCACCACTAACAACCTCTTTTTAATTTAACATCTACTAAAATTTCCTATAGAACCATTACAATGGATTAGTTACCTTCATAGATAGGTTTTTTTTATGAAAAACACAATCCACTTAAGTGGCCCATTATAAAAAGTACATGCCACTCCTATTAGGGTATTCTTATCCCACCCACACATGCTCGTAAAAGCTTAAGGGGCTATGGCTATCCTAATGCATGGTTGGCAATCATGTAAACAATAAAAAAAAACCAAATGTTAAAAGGAGAAAAAACTTGTAAATTGATGAAAAATCTATAAGAAAATGATGATAAAGAAGTCAGCATCTGTGCAATAAAGCATTGGTCCAACTTTCCCTAATGTCTAAATCTAAAAACTTGTGAAAATTCCAAGGTGCTCCACCCCCCACCCCTAATACCACTTGTGTGGGGGAGTAACTACTATGGAAGGAAAGTTCACAATGACGGTTTTTTTGCCTTGCTTGCACCCTTCATTTTCCTATAGAAGGTGTTGGCATTGAAATTCATTTAGTTTTCAATTTCACTCCAATTGAAGATGAAACAAGGATTTGATGGTCAAATTAGGACCTATGTGAAGAACATATTAAAGTTATCTATACAGTCAAGGATTTAGGGGCAAGCTTGGTCAATTTCATCATTTTAAGGGATGAGAGTTGTAACTAGGGGTGATGAACACAAATAGGAAAAAAACATGACCCAAATTAATTGGGTAAATAATAATTCTTATTCTTGGTTTTAGGGTTTTAAGGTTTAGGGTTACAACAATTTCTTCATGAAAACTTTCAAAACTTGCATTAAGAATCCATAAAACATACATACATACATACATACATACATTTATCTTCTAGCTTGTCAAAATTGTATTATAAAAATAATACCCATGATTCACGGGTGAGAAAAAATGTCACAAAACTTCTTGCCAAAACCCCAATCTAAAAATAGTAATTCATTAGTTATTAATTAAACTATTCCTTGTTGATGTTCAACATATTCTCTTATCCCTTTGACATGGGCCTCTAGAATTTAGATTTTTTCATCATAATCCTTATAATAGAAAAGTAAACCAATGTTAAGGTGAATTTTATTATTTATGAATTATTGCCTAATGAAACTTAGTTGCCAATCAATTGGTCATTGGACACCAATTGTTGGGTTGTAGGTTCTAATTGTGATTTTATAATTACCACTTGCTCCAACATCATTTCTTGTTGTGGAACTTATGTCGATTAGTCGAACAATTTGTCCAATTGATGTTCATGTGTAGATTGTTCCCCTCATGCAATGTTTGAAATGGTGTGTTGAACTCATCTAATTGCGATTCCTAATATCTAGTAACAACTTGTAGTTACATTTTTAGAATAATTTCCTTCTCCCAAAACGTTGTGGATTTAGTGTTTTTTTTCATTTCTATTGGTTCAACTTCTTATTCAAGTTCTAAAGGTTGTTATACAATTTTTTTTCTTCTTCATGAGTTGTGCCACTAGGTTTTATTTCACCAAACAAAAGGTTACTAAATAATGTTTTGGGATTTAATAGCATAGGAGGTACATAATGGAAATTTGGAAATGCCTCTTGATATGTCTTTAGCTAATGCCTATATGTTTTCATCCTTCTTCACTTGCTTGGAAACATCCTTCAAATCATCTTGGAACACGTCTTACACCAATGCCCACCATTCATCCCACTTTTAGGATTTTAAGCTCAAAGCTTGTCACTGAATATTCAACAAAACAATATTTACCTTCAAGTCCTCATACTCCTACAATTAGTGGTAAGAATAATAGGACTCCATATTTTTCATTTTTTCCATCATTCCATGTAATCAGATGATGTCCAACTTCAAACCTTGAACTTTTTTCTACAAAACAATTTCCATAATTCTTGTTTTCAAATTGCATTACTTTAATCTTATTGACTATATTTGTCATTATGTCTTATACCTCCTTGACTTGAACTTGTAAACCTAATAGATTTTTCATTCTCATTCTTTTAGTTATTTACCACCCTTCTTATTGAATAGGTTGTTGCTTGACCAATTAGTATTCCTTGTTCTTTTGCTCAAATTCCTATTGTAAATGATTTTTTCTAGCTCCAACTTTTCATAATTCTGCATGTGTTCATATTTTTTCTGCTTTTGGTTTTCTAACCATTAACTTTTGATGGACTATTACCACTTGTTTGTCCTTTTTTTTAACTAACCACTACAACTTGTGTACTTCCACTTGAACTTGTTGCAATGATATCTCCACCTTGTTCTTTTCATTTTCAACCCATTTGTTGACCAATTTGAGTCCAAACAATTATAAGGCAAACCCATCCTTGGGTGGTACCAATAGGAACCACCTCACCAAAATTCAAGGAAAGGTGGATCCAATTTAATTTAATTAAAGAAATTTAATCATTTGTGATTTTTACTATTGACTTGCATTACATGGGGGCCAAAACATGCTTGGGGTACCACAACAGATTGTCTCCTTGTATATCCAGTACAATTTAAACATGTTGTAACTTAATGACACATTCATATTGAAAGCTTGATTTTCTTCATGAATAGATACATTACTAAGACCTACCATTTTATGCATAGCATGTCAAATTTGACCAAGTTTTAATATTCCTACCAAGCCTTGGAAAACAATTTAAGATTTTGTTTCTTGAAAAACAAAATTCAAGGAAGTGGTAACCCTAAAATTCATGGCCCCCATAACACAAAAAAAGATGAAGGATTCATAAGAAATGTTTAAACAAATTGTTTTGGCCCAAGATTCTTACCATAAACACCTAAGGTAATAATGTACATAAAATGCATGAGTGTGACAAAAACCAAGTGCCTTATTGCAATGTAAAAATTTTCAAAAAATGAAAATTTAAAGAATTTTGGGTCATTACATTATTACAAAATGCGTCTTAATTCACTATGGGTTTCCCTAAATTTTGAGTGTATTTGGACATTTTTACCTAGTGAAATTGTTTAACCCCCAAATGAATTGGGACTAGTTGTTACGAACAATGAATTATTTCACTAGTATCTAATGAAACAAGGTTACTCTCAAGTGAAATACAAATATACCAAACCATTCACTTGCTAATTATTTAACTAACCACCATGGAAATTAGTTAAAAATTTAATTATTTAATATACAATATTATTGATAATTTCATGATTTTTTTAACCAATGATTAATTGACACGTGTCACTATTTAGGTTAGGTTAAAAACCTAGTCGAAGTAGGTAGGTAGGCCATGTAATCAAACTAGGCAGCTATTATAGGAATTCAATAAGAAAATATTCGGTCAACATTCCATTATTGACCACACATAACACCACTCATGAAGTTTGATCCCTTAACCTTTAAAATGGAGGCAAACACCCTTACCATCAAGCCACCCCACTTGTTGTGACAATATGTTACATTACATTTTATTTATCAAATACTTCATTTTAAACATTACAAAAACATAAACTTTGAAAATTCATGTATTATTGAGATTTTGTTCAAATGAAATGATTCAAGTTTACTTTTTAAAAAATTTCAATAATGTACATAATTAAATTTATTTCCTTTTGAAAATTTAAAATCATTTGAACAAAAAATAAAATTGAATATCATTATTCAATAACATTTCAATGACCATTCTTTTGAATTTTATTTCTTTTAATAAATGGATTTTTTTTTTGTTAATATTATAATATTACCTATGTTAAGCTACTTTCAATTATTATATGACTATTTTTCATTAATTTCAATTATTTCACCCTAAATTATTTTTGGCAATCCTAAACAATTCTAATATATAGCTATTGGTTGTTCTTTTTATTGGGGTTATTGGTGTTTATTAATGGCTATTGCTACCTATTCTATTAGTGACTATTAATGCCTATTAGTGGTTATTCTATTGGTGGCTATTGGTGATTATTCTATTTATGGCTATTAGTGGCTATTATATTAGTGGTTATTGGTGGCCATTATATTAATGGTTATTAGTGGTTATTAGTGGTTATTATATTAATGGTTATTTGTGGTTATTATATTAATGGTTATTGGTGGTTATTATTATATTAATGATTATTGGTGGTTATTATATTAATGGTTATTGGTGGTTATTATATTAATGGTTATTGGTGGTTATTATATTAATAGTTATTTGTGGTTATTATATTAATGGTTATTTGTGGTTATTATATTAATGGTTATTGGTGGTTATTATATTAATAGTTATTTGTGGTTATTATATTAATGGTTATTTGTGGTTATTATATTAATGGCTATTGGTGGTTATTTGTAATTATTCTATTAATGGTTATTGGTGCCTATTATATTAGTGACTATTAGTGGTTATTTGTGATTATCCTATTAATGGTTATTGGTGATTATTCTATTAATGGTTATTGGTGCCTATTATATTAG
>Ga0116226_10004682_pt1 | contig 12133 bp, 12 predicted proteins | sample S1TSphfallax_FD_89692 | JGI IMG/M metagenome (GOLD analysis project Ga0116226, IMG submission 89692) | Host-associated microbial communities from peat moss isolated from Minnesota, USA - S1T2_Fa - Sphagnum fallax MG | ecosystem: Host-associated > Plants > Peat moss > Unclassified | place: USA... | reverse complement strand
TGGGTACAGTTTCAGAATTGGACATTTTGGAGACATTCCCAGATTTTTCTGTCCGATTTTGGGTGTTTTTAGCCATGTTCAAACAGCATACTGTAATTAGGAATTGGGTTGCGTGACAGTGGACATGCTGTTAAGCTGTTCAAGTCTGCAAAATACATGTCTAGATATGGGACATTGCAAGTGCGATTCAGCAAATGGCATTTGCAATCCGTATACAACGCGACTGTAGCTAATGGCGCGGAACACAGAGGATACACTGCGTTGAAAAAGCATCATTATATTTTGTTTGTCACTCGCGATGAGGAAGGCTACCTTAGTAAAGTGCCCGTGCCCATGCGCTACGCCTATATTTTTGTTGTGGCGGCGGTGGTGGGTGCATTCACAATTACTGGCCTGGCGGGTTCCTATGCCCGCATGTTGGTGAAGGCCGAGGGTTTCAACCAGATGCGGACTGAATTGGACGCGACCCGCAAGAATTATCAGCAACTGGAAAAGAAGACTCGCGAGAAGGATGTGCAAGTGGCATCGCTGGGTACGCTGGCTAGCGAGGTGTCTGCGCTGTATGGTTTGCGTGAGAGCAAAGTGGAGCAGGCAGCGGCAGTAAAGCACCCGGTGGAAACTGGAGCCGAGGCGAACCAGACTGCGGTCCCTGTAACGGACGACCAGTTTACCCAGGAGAATTACGCTCAGAGTATGGGTCAGTTTTATGCGCTGCGGCTTTCTGCCACCAGCGGTGTGGCCACACGTGCGCTAGACATGGGGCTGGGTAATGCCACCACGCTTGAAGATTGGGCATCCCTGGCTGCAGCACCATCGTTGTGGCCTGTCGAAGGTCGTGTGACCAGTAGCTTTGGTGAGCGGCTGGATCCCTTTAACGGTGAAGGCGCGTTCCACGCAGGTATAGATATTGGGGCAGCAATTGGGACCCCGATCCATGCAACGTCCGATGGTGTGGTTGTGAAGGCTGAGTTGAGCAACGGTTATGGGCGCGAAGTCGTGATTGACCACGGGCACGATATCAAGACCTGCTATGGGCATCTTTCAGGATTCACTGTAACCGACGGTCAACAGGTGACGCGCGGGCAGATTATTGGATACGTGGGGGACAGTGGCCGTTCGACCGGTGCTCACCTCCATTATGAGGTGCGAATACATGAAACCCCGGTGAACCCATACAAGTATATGAGAGTGACAGTCGCTGGCATGACGGCGATGGGGGCTGAGTAGGAAAAGTAGGAGACAGAAAAAAGGGAATAGAAAAGACCACCGACATGGTGGTCTTTTTATTTCTTCAAAAGGTTACTAAATCATTTTGTTGTTGAGTCATTGGGGGTGGTGAGGTTGTGGACGGTGGGGCTGAAGAGGCCGCGGATGATGTCTGCTGAGGCGGTGCCGGAAAGCTGGACGCGGTTGCTATGGTGCTGAATGTGGAGGGAGTGCAACGCGAGTTGGAGTGCGGCAGCTTCGCGCGTGGTGGGCTGCTGGGTATACGGCTGAAAAGTTCGGTAGAGATTGAGCAGATTTTGCAGGGTCTGCGTGGTGGCTTCAGCAGTGGCGGCATCGGTGGTGATTTCATCCACACGTAGGTGGACTGAACCGGAGTGGGCGAGCGCGGTGGCAAGATTGGCATCAAAACCGACGGAGGCGATGAAGGTTGCATCCGCGGGGATGGGCAGGGTGAGACCCATGATCTGGAGTTGATTGCTGCCGTAGCGGGGCGGCGGATAGATGACAAAGGGCAGGCCGAGTCGACCGATGCCCCAGGCGAAGCTGAGCAAGGGGACGTCTCCGTAACGCTCGGCGAGAAGTGAGGAGCCACTGGAGGGTAGCGCGGCGGTGCGGTAGCGCTCGACGATGGAGTGGATTTGCTCGGGCGTGGGCATGTTGGAGGTGGCAACCATGTCGTATCCAAGGAAAGTGACGCGCACGGTACGGCCATCGCTGGGGATGGAGAGGATTTCATTGCCTTCGTAAGTCTCTCGGCTGATGGCTAACGAGGCGAGGTAGGGGCCCATTTTTTTGCGGTCGATGCGGCCCTGAAAAACGGCGGAGAAAGCGACAGGGCCATTGGGGCCTTTGGGGTCGGGCATCTGGTGCAGGGCGATGGCGACTTCGTCGAGGTCGCGCTCAAAATTAAAGCCGGTGGCGTCAACAAAGTGCTGGTAGGCGGGGTCGTCTGCCGGGGGCAGGGACTTTTTGGGGTCGAGATGGGTGGCGGTGCGCAGGGGCTTCAGGTCGACGTAGAGGATGGCATCCGACTCGGGCAGCAGGCGGGCGGGTTCTGGCGGGGCCTTCATGCGCAGAAATATGGCGAAGGCCAGCAGGATGAGCAGCGGTACGGCGATGAGGATGGTGTTGCGGGTGCGCTTACGAAGCATGAATATTTTTATACGCTATGCGGGGAGGCTAAGGCTTAAAAGTGATCGACGGTGATTAAGGACTGATTTCAATACAAATGCCAAATTTTGCTGCTTGTGTCACTTAATGATGGAGTGTAGCATGCACTCATTCCCAAATCTTGATTGCAGAGGTGTTTATCCGATGAAGAACTTCATTGCAGCGGTGTTAGTGTGTCTCCTTGTATTTGGGCATACTGGCATTGCCCAGCAAAATCAAGGCGGCATTTCGCCAGAAACAACTCAATCTGCACCGACTACACCTCCAAGTCCAAATACATTGTTAGACGGAACGACTGTGAAGCTGCGACTTGCAGAAACCATATCCTCAGCTGATGCAAAGGTTGGACAGCAGGTCCCTTTTGAAGTGACTGAGGAAGTAGATGTTGATGGTGTGCCTGTTATCGCGAAAGGCGCGTCCGCTCTTGCAACTGTAACGGATGCTGAGAGCAAAAAGCGTATGGGGAGAGCTGGCAAGCTGGATGTGAATATCGACAGCGTACGTTTGATAGATAACGAAAAAGCACAATTACGCGCATCTAAAGACGTTAAAGGCGGAAGCCATACCGGGGTCATGACAGGTGCTATTGTCGCAACTTCGATTGTATTTTTCCCCGCAGCTCCGCTGTTTCTCTTCATGAAGGGCAAGGACATTTCGATACCAAAAGGGACGGAAATCACAGCGTTTGTTCAGGGAGATATGAAGCTGGACATGGCTAAGTTTCAGCCTCAGGGTACGGCTGCGCCGGTCGTAGCGGCACCTGCTGTGCAGACTGCAAGTCTAACGATCGATGCCACGGTAGCATCGGCGGACATTGAAGTGGACGGTAATTTTGTGGGCAACACACCTTCGACGATCTCAGTGAGTTCTGGTCAGCACTCCATTAAGGTGAAGAAAAAAGGGTATGCCGACTGGAGCCGGTCGATGAATATCACTTCCGGCAATATTCATTTGAATGCTGATTTGGAAGTGTTACCGGCACAGTCCACGACGCCGGCAGCACAGGGAACGAGTCCAGCGCCGAAATGAGGTTGGGTCGGGTGTGGCGGTGGGGTGGGTGGATATGGTAAAGTATGGACATGCGCTGCCCTTCAACGGACAGCGCATTCGGCTGTTTGGGCTGGCGTAGCTCAGCTGGTAGAGCATCTGATTTGTAATCAGAGGGTCGGGGGTTCAAATCCCTTCGCCAGCTCCAGTTAGCAGGTGGCCGTAGGTTGGATGCAGCAGTAATCTGGGATTCAGGGAAACAGGTTGGACTAGCCCGTCTGAAGCGCAGACCTCCGCTAAACTTTTTATGGCAATAGAGATGGATGCAGCGCAAGCTGTGTTGTCTTGGACTGGAAATTGAAGTGGGTTGCGGTGTGGCAGGAAGCAGGCGGTGTAAGTAGGCAAGGGATATGCACAGGTGGCCGAGCGGTTAATGGCAGCAGACTGTAAATCTGCCACTCTACGAGTTACGGAGGTTCGAATCCTCCCCTGTGCACCAGTTATATGGTCAGGTGATTATGGCCGGAAACAGCGGTAATCTGCCGAGTGGGAACCCGGCGGGCGATGCGCGCAGAATGCGAATGGCACTGGCCGTGTTGATAGTACTGGGAGTGCTGGCTTGGGTGACGATTGATCCTGATGCGGTGCTGCCAGTGAAGGAATATAGTTTTGGCAGTGTAAGCTTTGGCGGATTTGCCGTGAGTATGCGCTGGGTACCGGAGTTGATTTTAGGATTGTTTGCGTTTCGCGTAGTGGTTGCGAACATTCGGGCGAAGTTGGAACCGCAGCGTGGGTTGGAAGAGAAAGATTAGCAGGGCCGGTTTATTCGGCTGATGTAGCTCAGTGGTAGAGCACTCCCTTGGTAAGGGAGAGGTCATGGGTTCAAGCCCCATCATCAGCTCCAGAGTTTTGGGCGGGAATGAAGTGTAGGCGGGAGTAACTCAGTGGTAGAGTCACAGCCTTCCAAGCTGTTGGTCGCGGGTTCGATCCCCGTCTCCCGCTCCAAAAAAGATTTGTAGTTCAGGAGTGCGTAACTATGTATGAGCAGGCGGCATTTGCGGTGGTGAACGAGCCGGTCTTCGGTGAGTTGAAGACGGCGATTGAACAGGCATTTTCGCAGGCGAAGGTCGAGGCCTTCTTGAAGTCGGTGGACAAGTTGAAATTGCGTATTCGCGACTATGAAAGCGTGGTGGGACGCGGTCTGCTGGGCAAGGGCCTGGAGGCGCAGTACAAGCTGCTGGAAAGCAGTGACCAGTGCATGATTCGCGAGCTGTATTTGAGCAAGCTGGAGAAAGTTGCGCCAGAGCTGAGGAAGAAGTTTTTGAAGATTTATGCGTACTACTAAGTTGGTGCTAGATGGTAGAGCGCAGAGTTGAAGTAAGCAAGTCAGGTAGTAAACGTAAGTCCACAAAAGATTTGAGGAGAAGAAGCGATGGCGAAGGAGAAATTTGATCGGAGCAAGCCGCACGTAAACGTTGGGACGATTGGTCACATTGATCACGGGAAGACGACATTGACGGCGGCGATCACGAAGGTGTTGTCGAAGCACAACCCGAAGATCCAGTTCCGGTCGTTTGACACGATTGACAATGCACCGGAAGAGCGGGAGCGCGGCATCACGATTGCGACGGCACACGTGGAGTATGAGACGGCGAACCGCCACTATGCGCACGTGGACTGCCCTGGCCACGCTGACTACATCAAGAACATGATTACGGGCGCCGCGCAGATGGACGGGGCGATCCTTGTGGTGGCGGCGACCGATGGGCCGATGCCGCAGACCAAGGAGCATGTTCTGCTGGCACGTCAGGTGGGTGTGCCGTACATTGTTGTGTTTCTGAACAAGTGCGATGCGGTGGAAGACACCGAGCTGATCGACCTGGTGGAGATGGAAGTGCGTGAGCTGCTGTCGAAGTACAACTTCCCTGGCGATGATGTGCCGGTGATCCGCGGCAGCGCATTGGGTGCTCTGAATGGCGAGAAGCAGTGGGAAGACAAGATCGACGAGCTGATGGAGGCGGTGGACAAGAATGTGCCGCAGCCTGACCGCGCGGTGGACTTGCAGTTTCTGATGCCGATTGAGGATATTTTCTCGATCAGTGGTCGTGGCACGGTGGTGACGGGCCGTATTGAGCGTGGCAAGGTGAAGGTGGGCGAGGACGTGGAGATCGTCGGCTTCCGGGACACGCAGAAGACGGTGGTGACGGGCGTGGAAATGTTCAAGAAGCAGTTGGACGAAGGCCTGGCAGGCGACAATGCGGGACTGCTGCTGCGCGGTACGGCGAAGGAAGATGTGGAGCGTGGCATGGTGCTGGCAAAGCCTGGATCGATCAAGCCGCACACGGTGTTCAAGGGTGAAGTGTATGTGTTGTCGAAGGAAGAGGGCGGTCGTCATACTCCGTTTTTCAACGGCTATCGGCCACAGTTTTACTTCCGCACGACGGACGTGACCGGATCGGCAAAGCTGCCGGAGGGCACTGAGATGGTGATGCCGGGAGACAATGTGCAGTTGGAAATTACTCTGCACACGCCGGTGGCAATGGAGAAAGGACTGCGCTTTGCCATTCGTGAAGGCGGCAGGACCGTGGGTGCTGGTACCATCAGCGAAATTATTAAGTAGGGCTGGCAAGGAAGAGGTAAGGCAGGAAGAGCATTTGGGAGAGGTGGCATTCTGAACGGAATGCCGCCGGTATCCAGTGCAAAATCAGGTGTAGGATAAAAAGATGCGCGAAATTATCACATTACAATGCGGTGAGTGCAAGGAACGCAACTACTCTACAACGAAGAACAAAAAGACGACCACTGGCCGTTTGGAGTTCTCGAAGTTTTGCAAGCGTTGCCGCAAGCACACCGACCATAAAGAAACGAAGTAGGACTGGCCGTCCAGGCAGAGGTGCTTCGCGCAACAGTCTGGCGCAAACGAATACAGGGTGAATCGCGGAGTGAGCGCTGAAAGAGCGCGAGCAAAGCGAGAGGGCGAAGCAGCGAAGCGTTGCGGAGCCCTTGGAATACAGGGGCGTAAGCTCAACGGTTAAACTGTCGGTCTCCAAAACCGAACTTGAGAGTTCGAATCTCTCCGCCCCTGCCAGCAATTTTGGAAGCCAGATGGAAAGTATCTGGCACAAACAGATCGGCGAAGTCGAAGAGACGGCACCGGGAACAGAGGCATAAGCAGATGGCCAAAGCATTGGCAGTAGCAGAGCAGACCAGCGGAGCATTGCAGCCGCGCGGTTCATTGGTCGCCTACGTTGGCGGCATTTGGACGCGGACTGTGACCTTCATCACGGACGTGCGTGGTGAGATGCGCAAGGTGGTTACGCCCTCAAAGCAGGAAGTTCAGTCGACGACGATAGTGGTGCTGATTACCGTGGCGTTGTTTGCGCTGTATTTTTATTTACTGGATCGGATATTAGGCCAGGCCATTCACTGGCTCCTGCAGAAATTGTCAGGACAGTAGAGCGGTAAGAGAGAGAGATGATGGCAACTGACGAGACAATAACACCACAGACCGAGACAGAGACAGGCGCTGAAGGCGCGGGCTTGGCCCCGCCGGCGAACACTGAGTTTAAGTGGTACATCATCCACGCCTACTCTGGATTTGAGCGCAAGGTGCGCGAGTCCATTGAGAGCCGAGTGCAGGCATTTGGCCTGCAAAATAAAATTGGCCGCGTTATGATTCCACTGGAAACAGTGACCGAGTTGCGCGCTGGTAAAAAGTACACCATTGAGCGCGTATTTCTGCCCGGTTATGTGCTGGTGGAAATGGACCTAGATAATGACCTGTGGCACATCATCAAAGACACACCGCGTGTGACAGGCTTTTTGGGCACGGGCGACAAGCCGGTGGCGTTGAGTGAGGAAGAAGTGAGTTCGATCCTCTTCCGCACAGACACTTCGAAGGACAAGCCGAAGCTGAAGGTGAAGTTCGAGCGCAGCGAGAATGTACGGATCAGCGAAGGGCCGTTTGCAAACTTCAATGGTGTGGTGGATGAAGTGAACGAAGACCGCGAAACACTGAAGGTGATGGTCACGATCTTTGGCCGTGCAACCCCGGTTGAGATTGAATTCTCCAAGGTGGAGAAGGTCGAGTAATAGAGGTATTGAAGCAGAAGAAATTAGCAACAAACAAACGAGAGATTTGAGAGGAACAAGGCGATGGCACCGAAGAAAATTCAAGGATATGTGAAATTGCAGATTACGGCGGGCAAGGCGACACCAGCACCGCCAGTTGGCCCAGCACTTGGTCAGGCGCAGGTAAATATTATGGAGTTCTGCAAGCAGTTCAACGCGCGAACCCAGACCAAAGAGCTGGAAGGCATGGCGGTACCGGTGGTTATTACGGTGTATGTCGACAAGAGCTTCACCTTTGTCACCAAGGTGCCCCCAGCGTCTGTGCTGTTGAAAAAGGCCGCAGGCATTGCGAAGGGTTCTGGCGTGCCGAACAAAGACAAGGTGGGCAAAGTGACCGAGAAGCAAGTGCTCGAGATTGCCACCGCGAAGCTGCCTGATCTAAATGCAGTCTCAGTTGCGGCTGCGGTGAAGAGCATCAAGGGTACGGCGCGCAGCATGGGAATTGAAGTCGTCGCGTAAGGGATAGTTCTAGCTGTGAAAGCGCAGTCCTCGAATTACGGGGGCTGCGTTTTTTATTTGTGATGGCGTAAGGCTGTGGTCGAGAATGGTAGCGAATGCAATTGAGGTGGTCGAATGACAGAGAAGAAAAATATGGGGTTTGCGACGCGGGCAATCCATGATGGACAGGGGCCGGATGTGGAGACGGGTGCAGCGACGGTGCCGCTGTATCTGACTTCTACGTTTGAGTTGGATGGCATTGGCAAGCATAGGGGGCATGAATATTCGCGGCTCTCAAACCCGACGAAGAGTGCGCTGGAGGAGAATTTAGCGTCTTTAGAAGGCGGGGCGAGTGCTCATGTTTTTGGCAGCGGAGTGGCGGCGATTGCGGCGCTCTGCACCATGATGAAGACCGGCGACCATGTGGTGTGCGGCGAAAATGTTTATGGTGGAACGCTGCACGTGTTTGATGACGTGATGCGCGGCTATGGCATTGATTTCACATACGTGGACACGGCTGACGCAGAAAATGTGGCGCGCGCGATACGGCCCGAGACGCGGCTAGTGCATATTGAAACGCCGACCAACCCAATGATGACGCTGGCGGACATTCGTGCCGTTGCCGACGTGTGCCATGCGAAAGGTGTGGACCTGAGTGTGGACAACACTTTTATGTCGCCATATTTTCAGCAGCCGCTGGCGCTGGGTGCTGACATTGTGATGCACTCGACGACAAAGTTTTTGAATGGGCATTCTGATGGACTGGGTGGAGTGCTGGTGTGCAATCGTCCGGAGCTGGCGGCGCGCTATCTTTTTGTGCAGAAGACCATGGGTGGCATCCTTTCTCCGTTTGAGTGTTGGCTGGTACAGCGCGGAGTGAAGACGCTGGCCGTGCGCATGAAACAGCATGACGCGAATGGGCGCACTGTGGCGGATCTTTTGAGCCGACATAAAAATGTGAAGCGGGTGAATTATCCTGGTTTGGCGGATCATCCGCAGCATGAATTGGCCAAGCAGCAGATGAGCGGCTTTGGGTCATTGATGTCATTTGAGCTGGGTTCTCGAGCGCTGGCAGACGCATTTTTGCAGAACGTAAAGGTGTGTATTCATGCTGCATCGTTGGGTGGAGTGGAGACGCTGGTTTGTCATCCGGCGACGATGACCCATGTGGATGCACCGAAGGAGCTGAAGGAGCGGCTTGGCATTACGGATGGGCTGGTGCGGATTTCGGTTGGTATTGAGGATGTCGAGGACATAATTGCTGATCTTGAGCAGGCGCTGGATGGGTTGGAATAGATTGGAGAGCATGAGCCAGGTTAGCAACTTAATGGCGATTCGGGTCTATGCTGAGGTTGACGGCGAGTGAAAATGTTTGGGGCAGATATGCAGATTGAGTTGAATGAGCGCGTACAGAGTGCTTTGCAAAAAGCCGCTACTGACGCTGGTATGGGTATTGCAGACTATGGCCAATCTGCTGATGGAGGAGCAAAGTCATTACGATCAAGAGTCAGCGTCGGTGAGGGCTGGTGAAGTTCCATTGCTGATTGAGCTGATAAAGAATTCCAATTCAACCTCATGGCGCAACTGACGTCGGTGGAGAGAGTTCATCCATGAAGGTCACGACGAGTGAGATTTGTGCTCGACAGCTCGGTTGCATTGAGTTGCTGTTTCAGGGACGAAGTGAGTCTGCAATCCCGCGAAGTTTTAAATCAGGCCAAACTACAAGCGATGTTTGTTCCTTGCTTGTGGGATATAGAAATAGTAAATATTTTTGGGGCTTGGATATCGCAAGTAACGACTGAGTGACGCTGATTTATCTATTGCTTTGAAAATTATCACTACGCTTGAAGCTGACACGGACATTCCAGATAGACCGACAGCCACAACTGTCTTGCTACCACTGATGCAAGCATTTTCTCTCACTGCTTATGATGCTGTTTATTTGGAGATGTCATTGCGACTTACTCTGCTCCTAGCAACGCTGGATTCAGCACTTGCTTCTAATGCCAAACAGGCTGGCATTAGATTGATCTCTTAGTCGAAGAATGATGCACGCTGAATTTTTATAGTAACCGTAATCAATGTGCGGGTAGGTCGCCTTTGGGGTAGACCTTGGGTTTCTGCATCATGTATGGCAGCGGGATAAGGCAGGCGGTGATGGCGACCAGCACCCATATCGTGTCGACATAGGATAGGGCGCGAGCCTGCTGTTGCATGCTTTGATAGACGTAGGCGGTGGCATGCTGCGCGGCATCAGCGGGTGACATGCCTCCGATACTACTAAAGTTGGCGGTCATCGCTGCCAGCATTGACCGATATAATGAGCTGCCGCCAGTGATGTTGGCGACCAGTTGGTTCTGGTGCATCTGTTCGCGGCGGGTAAGCAGCATGGTGACGAATGAAATGCCAACACTGCCGCCGATGTTGCGTGCGAGCGCGTTCATTCCGCTGACTTCATTATTTTTATTTTGTGGAATGCCGGAGTAACTAAGAATATTGATCGGTACAAAAAGAAATGGCAGGCCGATAGCAAGCACGGCGCGCCAACTGATGGCAGTCCAAAAGTCGATGCCGAGATAAATGTTGGCGATGCGCATGAGCGAGAGCGTGGTGGCAATAAAGCCAGCGGTGACCATTAGGCGGGGGTCAAGTTTTTGGCTGAGCCAGCCAGCAACAGGAAACAACAATATCAGCACTAGTCCACCGGCTGAGATGGCCATGCCAGCGCGCTCGGCGGTGTAGCCCATCATCTGCTGGAGGAATTGTGGGATGAGCACGGTGGTGGAATACAGTGATGCGCCGACCGCGAAGAGCACGATAAGCGTAATAGTGAAGTTGCGTCGCTTGAAGAGTTGCAGGTCGACGATGGGGTGCTCGATGGAAGATTCGCGCCACAGAAAAAAGATGAATCCCACGAGGGATGCGACGGCACAGCCGATGATGAAGCGTGAGCTGAACCAGTCGTCTTCCTGTCCCTTGTCGAGCATCATCTGCAGGCCGCCAATGGTGACGATTAGCAGGCCAAGGCCGATGTAGTCCACACTGCCAGCGAGCTTTTTCGCACGCTTGATGTAGGGCGGGTCCTCAACCACTTTATTTGTAAGTGCGAGTGAGAGTATGCCGACGGGTATGTTGAGAAAAAATATCCAGCGCCAACTGTAGTTGTCCGTGATCCAGCCGCCGACGGTGGGGCCGATGGCTGGTGCCATGACCACTGCCATGCCATAGAGCGAGAAAGCCATGCCGCGCATTCGCGGTGGGAAGGTGTCGGCGAGTATGGCTTGTTCGCTTGGCTGCAGCCCTCCACCAGCGGCGCCCTGTATCACTCGAAATAAGACCAGTATGCCCAGCGAGGGTGCAAGGCCGCAGAGGAACGAGGTAATAGTAAAAAGAAAAACACAGGTCATATAGAAGTGCTTGCGCCCGATGCGGTTGGACATCCAGCCACTAATCGGGAGCACCACTGCATTGGAAACGAGATAGGAAGTAAGCACCCAGGTGCTTTCGTCCTGACTGGCAGAAAGTGAGCCAGCAATATGCGGCAGGGCCACGTTGGCGATGGAGGTATCGAGCGACTCCATAAATGTGGCAAGTGTGACGGTGAAGGCAATCAGCCAGGGATTGTAGCCGGGCGCCCAGACTTCATGATGGTCGCCATCCTGATTGACGGCGGTATCAAGTGTTTCGGGCGTGGCAGTGGTGGTGGCCAAGTGCGGGGTCCCCTGTTCAGAATTAGTTTGTACGGTTGCGACGTGCTGTATGACTTAAAGGATACGGCTTTTTACCGGTCTGGCAAAATCAAGATAATGTTTGTAGCGGGACGGTATCATCAAAAGTTATTGAATCGGGAATGAATGAACGAGAGCGCGAAAACAATCAATGCAGACATGGTGCAGGATTTTCTGCCGGCGGAGCATTGTTGCCTAGACCATCTTGGTGTGGCTGTTCGCAGCATTGCCGAGGCGCAGAAATTTTATGCCCTGCTGGGTCTGCGCTTAATGCATGAAGAGTTGGTCGAGTCGGAACAGGTTCGCGTGGCCATGATGGTAATTGGTGGCAGTCGGATTGAACTGTTGGAGCCGACGGCTGAGGACTCAGTGGTCGGGAAATTTCTGGTAAAGCGTGGAGAAGGTTTGCATCATATTGCAGTAAGTGTGCCGGATGTGGAGGCGACATTTGC
>Ga0116226_10004681_pt1 | contig 12133 bp, 6 predicted proteins | sample S1TSphfallax_FD_89692 | JGI IMG/M metagenome (GOLD analysis project Ga0116226, IMG submission 89692) | Host-associated microbial communities from peat moss isolated from Minnesota, USA - S1T2_Fa - Sphagnum fallax MG | ecosystem: Host-associated > Plants > Peat moss > Unclassified | place: USA... | reverse complement strand
GGACGGCACACCGGGCCAGACCGCGGTCCAGCCAAGCCCCAATACCCCGCCCAATAAGGCTCCCAACGCGAGACTGGGCGTGAACAGACCGCCGGGGACGCCGCTGCCCAAGCACACGATGGTCGCGAACGGGCGCAAAAATAGGAGCACGACGAGGAGCCAAGGCAGGACCGCGCCATCGAGGGCCAATTGCGCGACGTCTTTGCCGTTGCCGAGCACCTGCGGGAACGGTATCGAGAGTGCCCCGACGAGTCCGAGAGCCACGATCGGTATTGCGATCCGGCGCCATCCCGTGGGTCTATGCCGATCGGCCCATGCAATGAGCCGGATGTATCCCACCGACGCGCAGCCAATGAGAGGACCCGCCAGCACGCTCCAGCAGGCGATCGACACGGAAAGCGGATAGGCGGGCAGCGCGTACGTGGGAGCGTTGGGTAGCATGAGCCAAGAAATCCCCGTGGCCACCGCCGCGGTGAGCAAGGCCGGCAAGATCAGCCGCAGCGCGAGCACGCCGCGCAGGACTTCGAGCGCGAACAAAGCGCCGCCGAGCGGCACGCCATACGCGGCGGCCATTCCGGCGCCCGCGCCGCACGCCACGAGCAAGCGACGCTGTTCATCGGACAGCTGCGCGCGATCGGCGAGCGCATTGGCGATCACGGCGCCGAATTGTTTGGGGGCGCCCTCGCGCCCTAGCGATGCGCCCATGCCGACGACCAAGATCGACAAGACGGCGCTGCCGAGCGTGCGCAGCGCCGGCAGCCGGCCCGCGTGACGCGAAATGGCTTCTGTGATGTCGATGCCGTTCGCACCGGTCAAGCGCTGCAAGACCACTTGGCCGATACCCGTCAACACGCCGGCGCCCAAAAGTACCCAGAGATGCCGGGAATAGGGAGCCTGCGCCGCCGCGGCGAGCAGGTTCGAGCCACCCCAGAACACATGTTCGACGGCCTGCAACAGCAAGGTCAGGAGGCCCGCCGCCAGCCCCGTGCCGAGTCCGGTCAATACGATCGTGAGCCAGAACCGGAGTGCACCGGGCTCCCCTAAGGTGGGCGGGATAGACGTGAGATCGTGCGCGGACCGCTCGAGCACCGCGCCGTCGGAAACGTCAGCAGGCTCGGTCACGGGCTTGCCAGGAACATGACTGGTGCCAGACTCACCGCGAGTTCGATGGCCGTGCCGTGATCGGGCCGGCTTTCGATGCGCAGTTCGCCGCCGATGAGCTCCGCCTGCTCGCGCAGACCAAGGAGACCGAAATGACCGGGTGCGATGCGCGTGGGATCGAAACCGACGCCGTCATCGATGATGCTGAGGACCAACCGCGCATCGCTGCCGATGCTGAGCCGGACGCTGACACGCGTGGCTTGCGCATGCCGCTCGATGTTACGCAAGGCTTCCTGAGCGATGCGCAGGTAAATTTCGCCGCGCTCGTCGCCAAATCGTGCCGCTTCAGGATCGGCCACGAACTCGGCCGTGAGACCGGAGCGGTTGATGAAATGATCGAGCGCCGCGGCGAGTGCCGGTCCCAGACCGGTGTCGCGAACCGCATTCGAGCGCATTTGCGTGATTGCCTTGCGGGCCTCGATGAGTCCCGCGTGCGCGACTTCCTCGGCACGCTGCAGCTCTTCACCGAGGCTTTGCGGATCACGAACGTGCAGTCGACGCATGAGTCGGATTTCGCTGAGCATGGCCATCATGGAATGGGCGAGCGTATCGTGCAGATCGCGGGCGATCTGCAAGCGCTCGCGCACGATCGAGGCATGACGTGACTCTGCCGCGAGTCGCTCCACTTCACGAGTGCGAACGGCAACACGCCGTTCCAGCTCGCGCCGCTCCTCCCGTAGAGCGCCGAGAATCCTGGCAAAGGCGGACCCCAGTCGGGCGACTTCATCGACGCCGGTCGGGACTTCCAGCGGCGCGGACTCGTCCTCTCCCACCTGGGTCACGGACAGCGTCAGGCGGTGCAGCCGGCGCGTCAGCCGGCGCGCGGCCTGAACACCAATAACAGCGGTGAGCGCGCCCAGCCCCAGCGATATCCACAAGATGCGGATCGCGACCGCGTCGGCGCGAAGATACACGCGCGCGGTCGGTTCGCCCAGCTGCACCTGCCAGCCGAGCGAGGCGAGTTCGCCGCCCAGGGGTGCACGTGAGACCAAGAGCGCCCGTCCATCGGGCAAGCGCTCGAATTGCGGCTCGAGCGATTGCCCTTGCCCACCGGCCATCGCGACGCCGCTCCACGGTTTGCCGCGCATCGGCGTGGGTCCCACGAGCACGTGTCCGTCGCGATCCAACACCATCGCCTCTGTCAGCATTTGCGGATCGGCCTCGTCCGTCAGACGCGTGAAATGCGGCGTCGGGCGGCGCCAACTAACGCGCGAAACGATGACGCCGAGCCTGCGGCCGCCGGCATCGAGTACGGGCAATACCAAATCACCCAGGGTAGCCGCACTGGTGTCAGCTGACGCGATGACGCCCAACCAAGGGAGCGAGCCCGCAGCCGCGAACCACGGGGTATCGCTGACATCCATCCCTGCGCGAAGGACCCCGTTCGCAGCGACGATGCGGCCCTCGGTATCAGCGACGGCCAGCCAGTCGAGCTGGGGAAAGGTCTGGGTCAGCGCCGCGAAGATTTCGCCAACAGGGGCCGACGGCAGTGCGGGCGCGTGCAGCAGCACACCGACGGCGCGCACCGCGTCCACTCTCGTCTGGATCGAGAGCCCGAGCTCGGAACTCAATTGGTCGGTCTCGAGGCGCAGCCTTCGCACATGCTGCTCGAACACCGTCTCGCGCGCGATCCTGCCGACCGCGACCGCCGCCACGACCGACAGAACGAGCACGAGTGCGACGATCAACCACGTCGCTCCCGCGACGAGGCTGCGCCGCGGGTCGAGCGCCGATAGCTTGAGGTGGGGTAGGTCGGCTGGCTCCGCCATGCTAATGCATCGAGTCGTGACTAAAGTCACTTCCCAACGATGTTACACGAGACGCATCATGCAGTAAGGCGGCCAGGGTCTCGACCAGGAGAAGGAAGCAGTGACCATACGCATCCTCATCGCGGAAGATCAAGCGCTCGTGCGACGCGGAGCGGCGCACTTGCTGTCGCTCGAGCCGGACATGGTCGTGGTGGGCCAGGCCGCCAACGGTCTTGAGGCAGTGGAGATGGCCCGAGCTCTGCAACCGGACGTGGTCTTGATGGACCTGCACATGCCTGTCAAGGGCGGCGTCGCCGCCACGCGGGAGATTACGCAGTCCCAGCCGGCAACGCAGATACTCGTGCTGACGACCTTGGATGACGACGAAACCGTCTTCGAAGCCGTACGTGCCGGTGCCCAAGCCTATCTGCTCAAAGACGTCGATGAGGACGAATTGCTGGAAACCATTCGCGCTCTGAAGCGCGGCGAGTCGCGCCTGACGCCGCAAATTGCCCGCAAGGTACTCGACCAGTTTCGCCGCCTCGCCGACGCGCCCTCACCCACCGCGAGTCAGGCCGCGGGCGGCGCAATTGCCGAGTCGTTGAATGAAAAGGAGGAGCGGATACTCCAGCTCATCTGCGAGGGTATGAGCAACCGGCAAATCGCGCATGCCACGTTCCTCGCCGAAGGGACGATCAAAAATTACGTGAGCCGCATCATGGAAAAGCTGCACGCGAATACCCGCACGGAACTCGCGGCATTGGCCCGACCCATGCGAAAGTGACTGGGTCACCGCCGAAAGTGACTTTGGTCATCGGCGAAAGTGACTTTCGGCTCCTGACGCTGCGGACCACCCTCTTTAAGCTCAGCCCATGTCCGTCGTCGAGATCGCCCTCAAACGTCCGTACACCGTCGTCGCGGTCCTCATCCTCGTTGCGCTGATGGGTATCGGCGCGGCCATGCGCATGCCCATCGATATTTTCCCGGAAATTGACATTCCAGTGGTCGCGGTCGTCTGGACCTACAACGGCATGAGCGCCGAGGACATACAGAACCGCATCCTGACGCTGCATCAGCGACAACTCGCCTCGCTCGTCGACGACATCGAGCGCATCGAGGCCGTGAGTTACGAGGGCGTCGGCGTCGAGAAAATTTATTTGCACGAGGGTGCGGACGTGACCCGCGCGGTGTCGCAACTCGCGAGCAGCGCGCTCGTCGTATTGAAGTACATGCCGCCCAACATCACGCCACCGCTGGTGCTGCGCTATGGCGCGACCGACGTGCCCATCATCCAGTTGAGTCTGTCGAGCAAGTCGCTCCCGGACTCGAAGCTCAATGATTTGGGACAAAACATCATCCGACCAGCCCTAGCAGTGGTCCATGGCGCGGAGGTTCCCTATCCCTACGGCGGCAAGCCGCGCGTGATCATGGCGGACCTTGATCCGGCCGCACTTGCGGCGCGCGGGCTCTCGCCGTCCGACGTGAGTGCCGCCCTGCAGCACCAGAACGTGATCCTGCCGTCCGGTGACGTCAAGATCGGCGACAAGGACTACAGTCTGGCGATGAATAACTCGCCCGATGTACTCGCGGCGCTCAACGCATTTCCGATCAAGGACGTGGGTGGTCGGACGGTGTTCATGCGCGACGTTGCCCACGTCCATGACGGCTTTCAAGTTCAGACGAATTCGGTTTCCGTGAACGGCACGCCCGGTGCGCTGATGTCGATCCGTAAGACGGGCGGCGTATCGACACTCGCCGTCATCGATGGCGTGCGCGCGGCGCTGGTCGACATTAAAAAGGTGCTTCCCAAGGATGTGTCGGTTCGGGCCCTGTTCGACCAATCGGTATTCGTACGGGCGGCCCTCGACAGTGTTCTGTTGAGCGCCTGCATGGCTGCAGGGCTCACGGCAATCGTCATCATCCTGTTCTTGGGCAACATTCGCCTCTCGCTGATCATTCTCGCGGCCATTCCCTTGTCGATCATCACCGCCGTGCTCTTCATCAAGCTGCTGGGGCAGACGCTCAATACGATGACCCTCGGCGGATTTGCACTTGCCATCGGCATCCTCGTCGACAACGGTACCGTCGTCATCGAGAACATCGAGCGGCACGTCGCGCAGCGCGAGCCGCTGCACCAGGCCATCGTCAACGGCGCCAACGAGGTCGCCGTCCCCACCTTCCTGTCGACCCTGTGCATCTGTATCGTCTTCGTGCCGGTGTTCTTGTTGCAGGGAACCGCGAAATACTTGTTCTCGCCCCTGTCGCTGTCGGTGATTGGCGCGTTGCTCGCGAGTCTCGCGCTGTCCTTCACGATGGTGCCGGTGCTGTTCAATCACTTGATGCGCCGCGCCGTCGACGAATTCGATGCAACCGTTCCCGGGCATGCGCAACGACCGCGCCAACGCAATCTTTTCGTGCGCTTTCAAGCCGGCTTCGAGCGCGCTTTCGAGAGGTTCCGCGAACGCTATCGCAATACGCTCGCTTGGGCCATGTCCGAGGCGCGCCTGACCGCCGCAGCGTTCGGCGTGCTGATCGTCGTCTCCGCCTTGCTCTTCCCGCTGTTGGGACGCGACTTCTTCCCCCAGGTCGATGCCGGACAGATGCGCTTGCACGTGCGTGCGCCCGCCGGCACCCGCTTGGAGACCACTCAGCAGAATTTCGCAAGAGTAGAGCGGGAGATTCGCCGCCTGATCGGCAACGATCAGATCGATGTGATGCTGGATAACATTGGTCTGCCCTATAGCGGCATCAACCTGGCGCTGAGCGATTCGGCCACTGTGGGCCCGATGGACGGCGAGATCTTGATCGCGCTGACCAAACAGCATGCGCCGACGGCGCGCTTGATCGCAATGCTGCGACGCGATCTTCCGGCGCGTTTTGCCGGGCTTCAGTTCTTCTTCCAGCCGGCGGACATCGTCGACCAAGTGCTCAATTTTGGGCAGCCTGCGCCCATCGACGTCAGGATCTCGGGTCCCGACCAGACTGCGGCATTCGCGCTGGCCGCGCAGATTTCGCGCGCTCTGGGGCGGATCGCCGGCGTGGTCGATTCCCATGTGTTCCAAGTTCCTGATGCACCGGCCCTGACCATCGACATGGATCGTGCGCTGGCGACGCAAACGGGGATCACGCAGCAGGCGGCCGCGAACGACGTACTCGTCGCCACCAATTCGAGCGCGCAATCGGCGCCGAACTTCTGGATCGATCCTCGCAACAACGTGAGCTACCCGCTCGTGGTCCAAGTGCCGGCCTACCGCATCGGCTCGTCGCAAGATCTGCAAACCCTGCCGGTCACGGCCGCAAACGCGGCTGCAGCAAACCCACTGCTCATGGACGTCGCCGCCTTCGGCCGCACCGCCGTGCCCATGGTGACTTCGCAATCGAACATCCGTCCGGTCTTCGACGTGCATGCGGACGTGCAAGGACGCGATCTGTATTCGGCGGCGCAGGACATCGATGACGTGATCGCGGCGAATCGACCGGATCCCACGAAGGCATTGAAGATCACGCTGACCGGCCAGGTGCAGACGATGCGCCAGAGCTATGACGGCCTGTTCGCCGGCATCGCCTTGGCGATCGTGTTGGTGTACCTCTTCTTGGTCATGAACTTTCAAAGTTGGGTCGATCCATTGATCGTGCTGATGGCGGTTCCGTTTGCGCTCGGCGGGGTGCTGTGGATGTTGTTCCTGTCGCAGACGCCGATGAGCGTTCCGGCATTGATGGGCACGCTCCTGTGCATTGGATTGACCACGGCCAACAGCATCTTGGTCGTCAGCTTCGCCAATCAGCGCATGAGTGCGGGAGACAGCCCTCTGCGCGCGGCCGCGACCGCGGGGTATACGCGTTTGCGTCCGGTGTTGATGACCGCCGGCGCGATGATCCTCGGCATGGTTCCCATGGCACTAGGTATCGGAGAAGGCGGCGAACAGAATGCCCCGCTCGGCCGCGCCGTCATCGGCGGCCTCCTGTTCGCGACCTTGGCCACATTGATTTTCGTTCCGACCATCTATTGCTTATTACGCCGCCAACCGGCCGGCGTCACGAGTGCTGAATTTGGAGGTAGAGCCGATGCCCCCGCATGACGAGGACTCCGCACGCAGCGAGTATCCGGACGAGATTTCGCGCCACGAGGACCGCGGTGTGTCCACGGAGTTTTCAGCCGATACGGCACGCAGCACCCAACGCGGTGTGGGCATTGCTGCCCTCCTGCTCCTCGGCTGTTTCCTGCTCGTGCTGGTGTTGCGCCATGTTCACGGGGCTGCGACCGCCGAGGCAGGCGAGGCAGCCTATTCGCGACCGCCACCCGTCGACGTCATCGCCGCCCGGCCCGCGACAGTGGGCCAGGACCTGGTGTTGCCGGGCGAGACGGCTGCCTGGTACGAGACGACGATTTACGCGCGCGTCAATGGCTATGTGGGGAAGTGGCTCGTCGACATCGGCGATCACGTCAAGGCGGGTCAGGTCCTCGCGATGATCGAGACCCCGGAACTGGATGCGGAGCTGGAGGCGGCCAGGGCCCAGCTCGAGGCATCCAAGGCGCAACTCGAAGCACGCAAGGCGGACGCGGAATTCAGCAAGTCGACGAACGAGCGCTGGCGCGATTCACCGCGCGGTGTGGTATCCGACCAGGAGCGCGACTCGAAGAAGGCCGATTACCAAGGTGCGCAGGCGCGCCTGTCGGCCGCGAGCGCGCAGGTGGCGCTCGATAAATCGAAAGTCGACCAATACGCAGCGTTGGCCGCGTTCCGGCAAGTCAAGGCGCCCTTCGACGGCACCATCACGGAGCGCAAGATCGACATCGGTAATCTCGTCACGGCCGGCAGTTCCTCAACGACGACGCCGCTGTATCGGATGGCGCAAACCGATGAGCTGCGGGTTTTCGTGGATGTGCCGCAATCGGCTTCCGGGGAACTCATGCATGCCGGCGTGCCCGCCGAAATCCGCGCGCAGGGCGCCATCGGCGGGGTTTTCACTGGAACCACTGCGCGCTCAGCCGAATCGCTCAACAGCCAGGCGCGCACAATGAGGGTGGAAGTGGATATGCCGAATGCCCGCCACACGCTCGTTCCCGGGATGTACGTCAATGTCGCGTTCCGCTTGCCCGCGCGCGGGTTGGTCGAGGTGCCGGCCGCTGCGCTGTTGTTTCATGCGTCCGGCATCGACGTGGCGCGGGTCGATGCGAGCGGCAACGTGAACTTTTCGCGCGTGACGATTGCACGCGATGACGGCAACCTCGTGGAACTCGGCTCGGGCGTCGAGCCCGGCGATAAGCTGGTACTCAATATCAGCAGCCAGATCAGCGCGGGCCAGCGCGTCGCCGCGCAAGATGCCGAAGGCCCGACCAACACCGCGCCGGCCGCCACGGCGGACGCCAACGCCGCGTCTGCTCGGCACTAGCGGCAGGGCCGGACCCGTATGCGCCGTCTGTGGCTTACCGTTCCCGCACTGACTGCCACCCTCGGCGCGTGCGCGGTCGGACCGACTTACCGGCTGCCCAAGCCGGATCTGCCCGCTGCGTATGCCGCGGCACGCGATCCGGCCGCGCCGCCCCGCGGTGCACCCGACCTTGCAAACTGGTGGCGCGCCTTGGGCGATACCGAACTCGATTCACTCGTCGACCGGGCACTGCAATCGAATCTCGACATCGCCATCGCCTTGGATCGTCTGCAGCAGGCCAGAACCTATGAAGTGGTCATCGTCGGTCATGCGCTGCCCGAGATCGATGCGAGCGGCGCCGCCGCTCGCGGTACCGGCAGCGACTTATCGCGCGGCCGGGCGCAGCAAGCTCTGGTCTCGGCGGACAATGCTGCCGGCCTACAGCACCTCAATAACTTGGGCGGTTTCGATGCCGTGTGGCAAATCGATCTGTTCGGCAAGTACCGACGGGAGTTCGCGGCGGCCCGCGCCGAGACGCAGGCCGCGCGCGATGCGCGCGACGGCGTGCTGACCGCCGTCATCGCCGACGTCGTGCGCTCTTATATCGATTTGCGGGGACTGCAAGTACGTGCCGGGATCTTGCATCGAGCGGACGACGTCCTGCAAGAATCCCTGCGTTTGGTCAAACTGCGCTATGAGCGCGGCATCACCAACGAGCTCGACGTCGCCCTCGCGACGCGCGAGCTAGCCAGCCTAGAGGCACAACTCAAGCCGGTCGAGGCCGAGGTGCACGCCGCGCAGGCCGCTCTGGGGGTGCTGCTGGGTGAGTACCCTGAAAGCCTGGTCGCGGAGCTGTCGCAGCCGGAGCTGATTCCGAGCATGCCGGCGCCCATCGCGCCCGGTGCACCGATCGACTTGCTGAAGCGACGGCCGGATATTCGCGAGGCCGAACGCGATCTGGCCGCGGCCACCGAGCGCATTGGCGTCGCGACCGCCGATCTGTTTCCGCAGGTGACGCTGGTCGGTTCGATCGGCGCCGAGGGTCAGGGATGGGGAACGACGCCCAGCGTCGGCAAGCACGTCTGGTCGTTCGGCCCCGGCGCTGTGTGGCCGGTGCTCGATTTTGGTGCCTTGGATGCCGAGGTCGACATGGCCGGACTTGCCGCGCATGAAAGTCTCGCCAACTATCGAAAGACAATATTGAATGCCGTCCAGCAAGTCGACACGTCGCTAGACGGTTTCCAGGCACAGGAGGAGCGGCTCACCGACCTAGGCATCGCCATGGTGGCGGCGGACCGGGCGGTGGAATTGGCGACGCAGCGGTATGACCGCGGGCTCACGGACTTTCTCAACGTCGTCGATGCCGAGCGACAGTTGTACACGCTTCAGGAGGAGTACGCTGAAGCACAAGTCGCCGCAGGGGACGAGTTCGTCGTTCTCTATCGAAGCCTCGGCGGGGGTTGGGAAAACTATCAAGCCGTTCCCGCGATCCGCCGCCCGCAACCGGCGATCGTCGCGGCGTTTCGCCGCCTGTTCGACCAATCAGCGCCTTGAAGATCTCTGCGACGGCAGCTCAGAAAGTGAAGCGACCGCCCAAAGTCGGCGCAGTGTTGTTGTCGTGTAAATAGGGTACGCCCGGCCCGTGAGGAATGGCGATGGCTAGACCGCCGCCCACGTCGGAGTACGCGATTCCGGCATACACGTCGAAACGCTTGGTGAAGTGATGATCTGCATAGAGCGACACCTCGTTGAGGAAGCCCGAGCAAGAAGCACGAAAACTCTTCGGCGGGCAGGCCGACGGAACACGGAAGTCGTTTTGCCACTGATGATAGGCGGAGAAGGTGATGTCAGTTTTGTCGTCGTACGCGTATCTGACGCCCGTCCAAGCAATCTGAACGATCTTGGGAGAATCGAGATTATTGTCCTCGACGCCGCTCAGTCGATATCCCCCCTGAGCCGAGGCACCGATGCCCAACGGGTTCGAGGGATTGAACTGCTGGATGTGCTCATAACCGCCGAAGAACTTGAACGGATCCCACGTGTATTTGGCTGCGAACATGATCGCCGTGTTGTCGGTTACGATGCCATATTCGGTGTTGTCCGTACCGATCACGTTGACGCCGCTGATAGGGTTCGTGTTGATGCTGTTGAGAGTGGACTGATAAGGTTGCGTCAGACTCTCGGGCCCCAGCAACGGGTTGAGTACACTGATCGCCTGGTTATAGTGTTGGAAGACTACGTCAGCGGAGAACTTGTCGTATTCTCCGCCTAGGTCGAAGCCATAGGCGGTATTGTGCGCTTCCTCCGGCGTACAGGTCGCGGCAGTCCACGTCGCGGCGGCGGAATAGCAGCCGCCCGAACCATCGGCGAATTTATACATGATGCCAACGTGCCCTGGCCCCAAACTCAAGCGATATTTCACGGCCTGGTCCCAGCGAGTATCCTCAGTGTCGCCGCCGCCCGCCATGGTGCCGTTGTAGCCGATGTATGAAAAGGAGTAGGCACCCGCGGCCGGGTCATACGCGAGCATCGTATCGGTACCGAGAGAACGCAGGCGGCCGAAGGTGAGAGTGCCGACAGACGCCGACGATACCCCGCCATAAAATTCGTCATTGATGGCTTGGCCAGCCCGCGCGCCGTCGCCGGTTTCCGAATAGGCGCCCCTCGGCAGGCCGTTGTTCGTGGTGTTGGTGGCTCCCATGTTGGCGAGCTGACCGGACTGGGGATTGATGCCGGTCGATGCATTGAACACAGCGTACCAGTCGTCCATGAATTCGATTTTGCCCTTAAGCCCCAGGCCCGTCTGCTGCAGGTTGTTAGGTGCAATGAGAAATTGCGAGCGGTTACCATTGCGGTTGATCAGCGATTCGCCTTCATAATTGTAGCCATTTTCGGGTAAGCCATGGCTCACCCAGCCCACGCCGACGTCATACGCGCCGTACAGGGTTATGCCGTGCCAGCTCAACGGGCAGGCAGTGGCAACGAAGTTCTCGAAGCTCGAACACGAATCCGTGGCAGGTGGGGCGGGCGGGGACGGTCCTTCTGCCGGCTGCGCGACCCCCGGTATCGCGCTGGCGACCGACAAGGCCAGCAGTAACTTCATCACGGCTAATTTTTCTCCCTGGAACACCAACCGGCACCGCTTCCCAACAGCGTTATATTCGGCCATATATAACACAAATTCGCGGTGCTGCACACGAGCGCGCGCGAGATGATTGCCTCGGCTCGTCTTCGTTATGATGCGCTGAGGAGGTACATCCATGGCCGTTCCGACTGTTCGATTCAGAATCGATTTCGCCGAACATTCCAGCATTGGACCGGGGAAAATCTGTCTCCTCGAAGCCATTCGAGACTCTGGTTCACTGTCTCAAGCCGCGCGCAAACTGGGGATGAGTTACCGTCGAGCCTGGCTCCTGGTGGAGAACCTGAGAGCTTCATTCCGAGAGCCCGTGACATTGGCCAGTACGGGCGGTAAGCGCGGAGGCGGCATGCTGGTCACAGAATTTGGCGACGCCTTGATTGATAGTTATCGCGAGTTGGAGCGCGACTTTTCGACGATGGCTGTTCGGCGTCTCAATCCCATTTGTGCAACGGTTGTCCGACATTCCAAGTCTGCCCGTAAGGTGTCGGTGCGCACGAAGCTCGAGTAAAACCGGCCACTGAGCTCAGCCGAATCGTCCGGTAATGTAGTCCTCGGTCAGTTTTTGCTGCGGATTGGTGAAGATCAAGTTCGTGGGTCCTACCTCGACTAGGTCCCCCATGTGAAAATAGGCCGTGCGTTGCGAGACGCGTGCCGCCTGCTGCATATTGTGGGTCACGATCGCAATCGCATAGTTGACCTTGAGCTCATC
>Ga0116226_10004680_pt1 | contig 12136 bp, 8 predicted proteins | sample S1TSphfallax_FD_89692 | JGI IMG/M metagenome (GOLD analysis project Ga0116226, IMG submission 89692) | Host-associated microbial communities from peat moss isolated from Minnesota, USA - S1T2_Fa - Sphagnum fallax MG | ecosystem: Host-associated > Plants > Peat moss > Unclassified | place: USA... | reverse complement strand
GCCAGCGCCCGATCGCACGGCAGCCAGTGGGTCCAGTCATCGTAGCCCGTGTGCAGCGCGCCCTCGATCAGCAGGCCTCGAAATCCCGAGCAGTCGATGAACAGATCGCCGGCAAAGCGCGGTCCGTTCGTCACTTGCACGCTCTCGACGAAGCCGTTCGCGGCATCGAGCGCGACGTCGGCGATCTTGCCCTCGACGCGCGTGACGCCGCGCTTCTCGGCATATTCGCGCAGGAATGCGGCATACCGTCCCGCGTCGAAGTGATAGGCATAGTCGTAGGTCGACAGCACGTTGCGCTGGTCGGCGATCGGGTGCGCGAAACGACCCGCGGCGGCGGCGGCCCATGCCATGGAGTAGTCATCGAGACTGCCGGCCTGGCCCGCTTGATGTGCTCTCTGCCAGTAATGATGCAAGGGTACGAAATCGAACGGCCGTCCGAACGTGCCGAACGGATGGAAGTAGCGGTGCCCGGGCTGCGCCCAGTCCACGAACTGTATACCCAGTTTGAAGGACCCCTGGGTGCGGCGTACGAATTCGGCCTCGTCGATACCGAGGGTCTGGTTGAACAGTTTGATCGGCGGCACGGTGGCCTCACCCACGCCCACCGTACCGATTTCTTCTGATTCGATGAGGGTAATGGCGCAACCGTGCGGCGCCGCATTGCTGAGCGCCGCCGCCGTCATCCAGCCCGCCGATCCGCCGCCGACGATGACGATGCGGCGGATGCGTCGGTCATCGGTGCTCATATTAGAACTTGTAACGCACCGATACGTCGATCAACCGGCCGTAGTAGGCCGAATTGTCCAAGATGCCGAGCGTCGGCGAAACATTGGCCTGGATGCCGCCACCGCCGGCATTACCGAGTTTGTTGAGCAGGTTCGACACGTTGACGCCCACTTCGAGTTTATCGAACGGCCGATAGATTCCGAAGACGGAGACCAATGCCGAACCGGGCACCGACAACGTGTTGTCGTTGGTGGTGTACGAGATGTTATGACCGGTGATGTTGGTGCCGAGCGCGAACAGCCCGCGATCGTAGCCGGCCGAGATCCGGTACAGCAGCGATGGCAATCCTTGCGGCTCCTGACCCACGCTCTGCGGGTCACCCGGATTGGCCGTGATCTTCGAATTGGCATAGGTGATGTCCGTCACCAGGAAGCCGCCGAGATAGTTCAGTTGTCCGGTGAACTCCAAGCCCTCACCGCGGTACTGGGCGCTGATGTTGGGATCCTCGGGCGGATTCTTGCTGAGAAGCGTGAAGTCGTAGTTATGCTCGGTGAGCGTCGTATGAAACAGCGTGGCCTCCGCCGTGTAGCGCACGTCGCCGAAACTGCCGCGATCCTTGACGCCAAGCTCCTGTTGGTTCAAGAAGTTGAGCGCCACCGCCTCGCCGTGCGCGTCGAGCGACCCGTTCGCGTTGAAGTCGCCGCTGTAGAGCATGCGGTCCGCATTGAATCGGCCGCCGCGGCTCGCGCGTGCAAAGACGCTCGTATCGTTGTCGATGGAGTACAGGGCGCCGAACGACCAGGACGTGTAACTCTTGGTGTAATTCAACGTGTCGGTCGGCGAGGTGGCGGTGTTGTACGTCGGTATGGTGGCGCCCACGGAACCCGCCGGCGTCAGCGCATCCGCGACGGTCACGTCGGCACCGGCCACGGGCGCGTAGCTATTGCCCTGGCCCCGAACCGTGTCGTAACGGATGCTGGGATCCAAGTCCAGCTTGCCGACCTTGGTGTCGAAGTCCAGGTAAATCGCATCGTCCGTATAGCTCAGATCATACGAGCGGCCGCCGCAGCATCCGCCCCATTGGTTGTTGTAACCGGTCAGGCCATTGGCAGTCAGTTGTGCCGCGGTGCCGTTTGCACCGGGGACACCGAAGACATCGAGCGGCACGGAATTCTGCGTCGTGTTCAACGACGTGAACTCATTGTTGATACGCCAATCCGCGGCGATAGCCTGGCGGTCATGGAACCAGCCGAGCTTGGCCGAGGAGCCGATATCGTCGGTCCAGTCGTACTTACCGGAGAAGGAGAGATCGTTGACCGTGCTGCCCATGTCGCGCATGGTGACGTAGGCTTGAGCGCCGTTGTTGATGAACGCGCTCGTGTATTCCTGGCCTTTGAGCGGGCCCGCGGTGTAGAGGATGGAGCCGACGGGGATGCCATTGACGCTCGTCACGCCGGACGTAAGGCCTTCGGTGGTCCACTGATTCGCGAAGACGCCGCTCTGCACGGTGTAGCGAAAACTGTCGTTGACGGTGATGTTGTGATCGAAATCGTAGTGGAACTGGCCGCCCACCGCGGTCGCGATGGGATGGATACCCTCGTCTTTGACCAGTTGCTGGGTGCCATTCTGGTTGAGCACGGTGAACTGCTGGTTATAGATGCCGGCACTCGAGTAGTTCCGCGCATCGAGCCCGGGCAGCACGCTCAAACCCGTGATGGTGCCGGCGTTGATGGTCGCCAGGGTGGGCATGGACGTGTTGGTCGGTTCCTGGTCGTCCAAGCGCTTGAAGTTCAGCCGGATGAACCCCTTGCCGTCGTCCAAGTCCTTCGTGATGTTGCCCTTGAGCTGGTAGCCCTGGGAAGCGTCGTAGCCCAAGTTCTCTGGGCCGCCGCCATCCTTGAAGAACCCGCCCACATGAAAGCGCACCGTGTCGCTGATGTGTTCGCCGTAGTCGAAATCCAGGCGCGTCTCGTTGTAGTTCGCACCGCGCGTCAGCAATATGGAACCACCCTCGGTTTCCCCGGTCTTGCTCACGTAGTTGATGATGGCGCCGGGCGCTTGCGATGCGAAGGTGGACGCGGAGCCGCCACGGACGGCCTCGACCCGCTCGACGTTCTGGTCGAAGCGAATCCAATAATCGTTGTTGCCGAACTGCATGTCGCCGAACAGCGTAACCGGCAGCCCATCTTCCTGAAGCTGAACGTACTCGGAGCCACCGGTGGAAACGGGGATGCCGCGCACGCCGATGTTGGAGTTGCCGCCGGGACCCGCAGTGTCGTTAATCTGGATGCCGGGGATCATCCGCAGCACCGCGCCTTCGCTGCGGGGCGTGAATTCCTGGATGGCCTGGGTGTCGATTTGGGTCACGGAGATCGAACTCCGCAGGCGCGACTTGTCGCCGGCCGCGGCCGTGACGACGATCTCGTCGAGTCCGACGCCATCACCACCCGCCGGCTCCGTGCTCGCCTCAGGGGCAGGAGTCGTGGACGTGTCCGTAGTCGTCGATGCGGATTGAGCGTAGAGCGGTGCGGCGGATGCCATCGAGAGCGCGGCCAGGATGGCCAGACGCAATTTGTCGTTGGTGACTTCTCCCATAAATCCCCCTTCTTATACCGAATTCCGCCTCTTTTTTACGAGGCAACTCTGACCAGCCGTCGCGAGTAAATCAAAGATTGAGAACGATTGCAATAGATGGAAATGGATTTCACTAAACGTGGATTCTTTGCGGCTATGCATCGAAAATTTCCCTATCAACCGGCCGGCGAGGCGACGAATGCAAACGATTGCGAATCGGTGGCTGTCGGCAGCGCTAGTGGGTATCGTCGCTCGCAGGGGAAATCGTCGTGCTAGTCTGATGTCATGCGAACTCTAAAATTTATTGTCGAACGCCATAAGGACGGATATCTGGCATACCCATTGGGTTTACGCGGTGTGGCCATGGGTCAGGGAGATTCGTACGAAGAAGCGCTGTTGGATGCAAAATCCGCAGCGACCGCGCACATAGATGTCTTCGGAATGGAAGCTTTTGACGAGGATAGCGATGTCGAGGCCGCATATGTTGCTGAGGGTACCGTCGCTTCTCTATGAAATTTCCCGTCGATGCGCCTCGCAGTCGAGTTGTTGCTGCGCTGAAATTGTTGGGATTTGAAATTGTGCGCGAGCGTGAACACATCTCAATGCGTCGTGTGAACAATGACGGGACCACCACACCGCTTACGTTGCCGAACCATGCGAATCTTAAAGGTTCGACGCTGAGAGCAATCTGTACTCAGGCCCAAATCCCGCGCGATGAATTTCTGCGCGCATTCCAGCGAAGTTAAAACGAGGGATTCGGCGTAGGTGACTTAAGCCTCGAGGGACGCGGCAGCCGGTTGCACGCCACGCCATGCTTCGCGCGCCCAGCGCGCGAGGAGCAGTGCTTCCTCCCAGCGATCCGAGAGTTCACGGCCTTCGGCATCGGTGAGTGCGTAATCAGGGGGTCCCAGCTCGCACAGGAACACGAGGGGGACATCGTCGGTCCCGTGACGCGCCAGCCACGTCGCGAATCCCTCTCGCCACCAGCGACGGAACAGGTCAACCCACTTCAAGTTTTGCGGAAAATGCAGGGGTAATTGGATCTGCCCGCGCGCGGCAACGCGCCCTTGGAAGGAATCGGAGCGGGCGAGGATCTTGCCGATGAGCGCCTCGAGCGCCGGCGGCGGAGGACACGGCATCTCGCGGTCGACCACGTAGTGTGACAGATCCGCAGCGAGGCGCATCTCGGGTACTAGATCGAGCAATTGCACCGTGGTGTAGAGATCATTGGTGATGCAGTTGCGGTGGGTCTCGAACTGGATGGGCATGCGCTCCTGTTCCGCGACCCGCAGCCAGCCTTCGACGACGGGAATCATGTCCGCGAGTGCCACCGGCATCTCCTGTCCGATGACGACGACGTAGGGTGCCGCGATGCGGTGCGCGAGCGCCAAAGCCGGCCGCAATGCCTCGACGGACTTCGGGAACGCCGTAAGGCCACCCCGCAGGCCGGTGCGCGCAAAATGGGGGACCGTGGCCTCGGCCTGCGCCAAGGTCAGTGCACCCAAGTCGATGGTCATGCCGTCGAAACCGGCCGCGCGCACGCGATCGAATTTCTCGGCGGTCGATGCCTCCGGCGACGCGAGTTTATCCATGGCCCAGAGCGCTTGATAAACGTGCAGTTCCTTGGCCATGAGCGTGCGGTCAGTCGCGCGTGGGCTCGAATAGCCACATGCGGTCATCCGCATAATCGGCCTCGGTCTTGCCGCCCGCGAAGGCGCGCAGCGCCGCGAGTTGGAATGACCAATAGCTCATGGTCGGCGGCACGGTGCCGCGATCGGTGAACAGAATCTTGTTGAGTTCGTGCAGCCGATGAAACGGCACGCCGGGGAACGCATGGTGGGCCGTGTGATACGGCATTTGCCAGGCCATCCAGCGCACGAGTGCATTGGTCCGCGTGCTGCGCGTGTTGGTGAGCATGTTGTCGTCGTGCGGCAACCCGAGGTGCTCGATCGTGTTCTGCAACTGATGAGTGAATTTCATGACACACATGGGCGCGAGCCATAAGATGAGTGCCGCCGCGCTGTGCGCAAACAGCGAGACGCCGGCGATCAGCGCGTATCCCGCGAGGTGAAAGCGCGCTTCGCGCACTAACTCTGCCCGGCGATACGCCGGCAGGTACGGTTCGGTGACGATGCCGAGCGAGAAGCGCAGGATGCGCCGCCAGCGCGTGTACCAATAATTCAGCCCGCTCATCCACAGAAGGTAGGACTTCAACGTGTACGGGTCCCGAGCCAGTTCGCCATCGCGCGTCCAATCCTGGGTGTAGCGGTGATGTGCCATGTGCTGCACCTGATCGAAAGTCCGCGGATAGAAGAGCACGAAACCGAAAAGGCGTCCGACCCACTCATTGAGCCAGCGCGTGCGGAACACCGTCCCGTGGCTCAGTTCATGCTGGCCTGCATACAGAAAGTTGAGCAGCGTGCCGTGGATCATGAACAACGGCACCGCCCAGACGCTGCCCCAACTCAGCCACAACAGCATGCCGGTTGCGCCGACGGCACCGAGATGCGAGAGCGTCTGCCGAGCGCCGGCGGCGTCGGAGGCGACGCACAAACGGCGCAGCGTGGCACTGTCGACGAGTTCGCGGCGAGTGGCGGGGTCTTGCATCTCAGTGATCCTTGAAGGAGTAGTTCAATTCCAATCCGACGGTGCGCGGCCGGCCGACGTAGTCGGCGCGATTATGGACCAGCCCCGGCTCGGTCGACACCGAGGTTGCCGCTTCCTGATTGGTTATGTTGTTGATGAACGCGTCAACACGCCAAGTCCTCGCGAACCCGAAGCCGGCGCGGACATTCAACAGCAGGAAGCCGGGCAGATCGGCCGCGTTCGGCGAACTCGGCAAACTGGTCCAGAAGTCGCTGCGGTAGGCCGCATCGACATGCGCGTGCAATTCGCGGTCCGCGCTGACCGGTACGCTTTCATCGAGCGCGACCGTGGCCTGCTGGCGCGATACGCCGGGCAGGCGATTGCCGGCGATGCCGACGAGATCCGGGACGACTCCGGCCGTGAAGCCCGAAGTCAGGATCGCGTCGGTGTAACTGTAGCCCATGGTCATTTTCGTCGAGTCGGTCAAGGGTACGGTCAATTCGGTCTCCACGCCGCGTGAACGGGCCGTGTTGCCGTTGGTCACGAAATCGAAGCCGCCGGTGACGGTCGACGCCTCGATTTGGGGGTTTTTCCAGTCGATATTATACAGCGTGAACGTGTAGCTCGAGCCGCGGCCGAACGAACCCTTGATACCCACCTCCGTGTTGCGGGCTTCGTCCGGCTTGTAGGCCAACAGGGCAGTGTCTTCACAGTAGTAGCAATTGCCCGTGGGAAGCGCATTGACGCCGCCGCGCCGAAAGCCCTCGGACCACGTCGCGTACAGCAGCGTATGTGGCGCAATTTCATACGAGGTGTTGGCCTTGAAGATGTGATTACGAAAGCTCTTCGCATTAGAGTCCGCGGTCAGGCCTTCGGGGTTCGTGCCGGACTCGGAACAGAAGGGTCCGCACGCGGGCAGAGTCTGCTCGAGGTTTTGATCGTAGTCCTGCCAGAACACACGCACGCCGGCCGTGGCCTGCCACTTATCGGTGATGTGATAAGACGTTTCGTTGAACAGCGCGAAGTCACGGAACGTGACGTTGCGGTTCAGCGTGAAATCGAGATCGGGATAGGAATTCAGCGATGGCCTGATGCCCCCGTTGTAATACTGGATGAAGTCGCCGAAGGTGGGGTACGGACACGCCGTACTCTCTACAGTGCAGCCCGCGGGCCGCCCCGACCCCGGCAGTTGGCTCCACGCGCCCAGACCTAAAATCGGTTCCACCTGGCTCAAGGTCTGTTGGCGGTGGCTGAAATAGGAACCCACCACCCAGTCCCATGGCCCTGAATCCTTGGACGCCAGACGTAGCTCCTCCGTGGCGGTCTTGTCGGTGGAATGGTCGAATATGGGCGAGAGGATGCGCGGATAGTTGTCGTAGATCGAGGCGAGCGATTCGATCAGCCCGGTGATGTCGTATTGGCTGTAGGCGGACTGACTCGTGTAAGACGACGACGAGGACAGGGATGCGAATCCGAGATCGTAGGACACATCGAAGGACGCGAGGTCGGTGCGATACGCTCCAGGTTGATCCATGTACAAAGTTTGATCGTAGCGGTAACCGGGGCCAGGCCGCTCCTGCGAGTAGCCGCCCGACTGGTCGGTCTGATGTTGATAGGTCAACGTGAACTTCAGCGCGTCGCTGGGCTTCCACAAGAGCGCCCCGCGTGCGTACCACGTATTGGACCAGTCGACGCCGCGCTGTTCGGCGAACACACCCGGGCTGGTCAGCGGATTGGCGGGATCGGCGAGCACGGGCTGCGCATTCGGCCCAAGGACGGCAACCGAGAGCGCATCGGTAAACCCGGCGAGTTTCTCGTATCCGCCCGACGCGCGAAATGCCATCGTGTCGCTGATGGGCAGGTTGCCGATGAAGTCGATGGCTTCCGACGGGTTCACGGCATTGGCCGTGTGCGAGGCGCGTGTCGTGACGTCGAATTCGTTAGTGGTCGGGTCCGGTTCATTGTGGATGATGCGCACGGTGCCGCCCACTGAGCCGGAGCCGTACAGGGTTCCCTGGGGCCCGCGCAGCACTTCGACTCGCGCGATGTCGGTCATCTTGAGATTGGCAAACAACGGCGTCTCATCGACGTAAGTCGACACCAGCGGGGCTGCGATCTGTTGGGTCTCGGCGTTGATGCTGCTCGCGTTGAGACCGCGGATGGTCAGGTTACTGTTGATGTTGCTGCCACGCGCACCCAAGTCCGGTGAGACCAGCCCGGGAATCATGTGTGTAAGGCCCTGCAGATCGGTGATGCCGGCGGCGGCGATGTCGGTGCCGCTGACTGCCGAGATGTTGTAAGGCACGTCGGAAATCGACTCGCTGTGACGCGTGGCCGTCACCTGAATCTCCTCGAGTTCCGCGGCGTCGCTGGCGCGCGCGTGCATTGGCGCGGCGGCGAGAATGGCGGCGATCGCCATCGACAGACGTGTATGTACGGCATTCGAGACTTCCCTCGTGCAACCCGACTGACTCACTCGACATCCCCTTGAATCATTGTGTCCGACGCGACCGTTTCAGTATGCTCAAGCAGGGGAGTACGAGGCGTGTAAAGTTTTAACAATTGAGGTGAAAGTTTTGCACCCCAGTCAGTCACGTTACCCACCTATGCACACATTGCGTGCATTGGATGCCTTCGCACGCCTCGGAACGGTGTGGGAAGCAGCGGAAGAGCTCGGCATCACGCGCAGTGCCTTGAGCCATCGACTGTCGATGCTCGAGACGCTGCTCGGTTTCGAGGTAGCGGTGCGCAGCGGCAAGGGCATCGCGCTCACGCCGCGCGGCCGGCGCTACGCTCTCGACGTACAAAAGTCGCTGGCGCTGTTGCACGACGCGCACGAAGATGGCAGCAAGCCGATCGAGGGCAACCTACGGATCTCGAGCACGCCCGGATTCGCGTCAATGTGGTTGTGCAGCCATATCGCCTCGTTCCAGGCGGAGCATCCGGACCTCAATCTGCAAATCGTCGCGAGCCGTGAACTCGATCAGACCACCGACCGCGACATCGACCTGTTCATCGTGTTTGGGGAAGGTGGCTGGCCGAAGCAGCATGTACAGCATCTGTACGATGTCGAGTTTCTACCCATGTGCTCGCCGGCCATGCTCAACATGCAAGGCGGCCTCAACGAACCCGCCGATGTCTTGCGCTTTCCGCTGCTGCATCTGGCCGACTGGGAGGATTGGCGTCGGTGGTTCGGTGCGGCCGGGATGCAACTCCCGCGGCGCGGTGCGGGCATCCGCTTTTCAGACCTGATGATGGTGCAAACGGCGGCGATCGCGGGCCAGGGCATCATGCTGGGCGATGCGATCACGTGCGCGGGCGCCATGGCGAGCGGACAGCTCGTGGCGCCATTCGCCCTCAAGGTCAAGTCCGCGGCTGGTTACTATCTCGTGCGCCACGGCCAAAAGCGGCCAAGTCCCGCCATCGGCGCATTCACGCGCTGGCTCAATGCCCTGTTCAAGCGGGTGAGTACCGAGCTCAAGGTGGGAGCGTTGTGACGCTCGCCAAGGTGGATCGCGACGGGCGATCGCACATAGCGATTGATTCTCGTAGGGGTGCTTGGCTTAACTCATTGATTTGCAAGAAGACGAGCTGTATCTTAGCTTGACAGAGGGGCGTCAGCTCCGGACAATCCGCGGTTCTTCGTGGTGAGGTAGCTCAGCTGGTTAGAGCGTGGCACTCATAACGCCGAGGTCGGGGGTTCGATTCCCCCTCTCACCACCAGTAAATACAATTAGTTAGACGCAATTTGCGAATTCTCGTTTTTCGCTGCTCGTTTTTGTGTCAACTTTTTGCAACTTCGATCACGGCACCGAGGTCACCCATGGGGCGTAGCGTTTTGCGCTCTCGATGCCATCCGGAAGTGTTTGGGTCTGCGGGCTAGTCGGGGTAGGCGATACGGTGGCGCCCGCCACTCCTTTCGAGAGACCCCGATTTTTACAGCGGATGTCGGCGAGTTGCTCAGCGATGACGAATACGCAGCCCTACAAGAGCATCTTGTCGGACAACCGAACGCCGGACCGGTCATTGCCGGTGCCGGTGGCTTGCGGAAAATTCGATGGGCGGTCTCCGGCAAAGGCAAGCGCGGGGTACTCGCGTGATTTATTACCACGTGGTTGCTGAGGCACAAATTCGGATGATTTTGATCTATCGAAAGGGGGTCAAGGACGATCTGACGTCGAAAGAGAAAGTGGTATTACGCAAAATCAACGCGGAGTGGTAGCGATGGACAAGAAACTTTTCAAGCGCCTTGTCGACAGCATGGAGCAGATGGATGAGATCGTGCGCGGGGTGCGGGTGCCGTCGCGCGAATTCTTCGTGGATGCGGCGAAGGTCAAGGAGATTCGGGCCATCACGGGCTTGAGTCAACCGAAGTTCGCCAAGCTGCTTCACGTCGACGTCGGAACGCTGCGTAACTGGGAGCAGGGTAGACGTGAACCGACCGGGCCTGCCCAAGCGCTACTCCGAGCAATCAAGAAGAATCCGCAAGCTGTACTGAAGGCGTTGGCGGCTTAGCGACGTCAGAAATCATTGTGCCGTTTTTGTGCGGAAACACCGGAAGCCGCCGGCCAGTGCTGAACGGCACAGTCCAATAATAATGGCTTATGCAAAGCGCCAGTCCGGCAAAACGCTTTAAATGGCAGTCATAACGCCGAGGTCGGGGGTTGCTCGTGGAAGAGGGAAGGTAAAGGGACCATCCTTGGTCCTCGATCACTTCCTTGGTTCTTGGCACCGCCGCGCTGGGGCTTCCCGCGCGGCCATCCTCCTTTAGTTCGATGCGAGCTTGGCGTAGCTAACCTTCAGGTTCTTGGCTTGGTAGACATCGGTCAGCGCGTCGTTGCCGACGGCTGCAATGGCATCGGCAATCGCCTTATCGCTGCAGGGTTTGCTGTGTGCGGAACGCGCCAGCTCGCGCTGATCGGTTGCCCCGCAAACCTGGGCGGCCGCAACTCGAATCCGCTGATAGAGGACGGTGGCACCGGCGGGAGTGCTGATGTTGAGGTCGGCGTAGCTCACATGAACCTGGGGGGCATCGGCGGCGTTCGCGCCGGTGCTGAGTGCCATGAGGGCAGCGGCGATCAGGACGGACTTAAACACGTTCTGGGTGGTGGGCTTGTGCATGATCTTCTCCTGGTGAGCGATGAGTGAATCTGTGAAAGTCATCATGGGCTCGGCGGTGGGGGAGATCTGTCAACGGCCTGACACAAGCGGAGCGGACGATCGCTGGCATGACGGCCCGTGCGGCGCGCGGCCTTCGTCGGGCGCCCCCCTGTCATAGCGGTGAACGCGAGAGCGTGGGCGGTTCGGCGATGTGCCGCATCGCGTGCGAAACAAATGTCCGGCACATCACGATTTCCGTGTTCTACAGGGAAGGACCGGTGTTCTACGAGCCCTTCGCGGCAGCCGTGGTAACTCAAGATCGAGTTGTCGAGGCTGACGCAAACGAGTTCACGGTCGAAGCGTTCTGGGGAACGTGCAGAAACGGTTGACTTCAGACTTTCTAATATTGGGGATCATAATGGCATCAAGTGTGACGAAAACGATATGGGCCGCATTGGCTTTATCCGCCGGAACGACGGGGTATGTGGCGCTGGCGGGCGAGCCGCTCGAGCCCCCGCAGCGTCCCACCCCTTTCAAACCGCCTCAACTTGAGAGTGCTCCAATTCCCCAAGAAGAGCCCACTCTTACCGTGCCGAACGCGGGCTTTGCCACACCGTCGGCGTTCAATGCCCTCCCGGCCACCGCAGCGCCTGCGTCACAGACGCTCAGTGGCCCAGTGACGCTGAGCTACAGCGGCACTGCGAGTGCTCTCTCGGTTACCCAGGGCGGCACCGGTCGCGGCGTGAGTGCCTCGGTAACCAACGCCAAGAATGGTATGAGCACCGTGTACGGCGACACCACGGGGTCAGGCGCGGGCGTGATGGGATCCAATCTGGGCACGCTCGGACCTGGCGGCAAATTCCAGGTCACGAATGCCAACAGCGCGCAAGCAGGCGCATTCGGCACCACCAGTGGCACCGGTCCCGGCATCCTGGGAACCATTACCAACAAGACCAGCAAGTCTCCCGCAGTTCTTGGCCAGAGCACGACCAGCACCAATGGGATCGGTGTGGAGGGAACGGGCAACTATTACGGTGTCTACGGTCTCGTTCCGTCCTCGTCCAAAAGCACGTTCAGGGCCGGGGTGTTGGGCGAAACGGATGTCACGGCGGGTAACAATCCCAACTACGCCGTGTACGGGTATTCAGCG
>Ga0116226_10004679_pt1 | contig 12136 bp, 10 predicted proteins | sample S1TSphfallax_FD_89692 | JGI IMG/M metagenome (GOLD analysis project Ga0116226, IMG submission 89692) | Host-associated microbial communities from peat moss isolated from Minnesota, USA - S1T2_Fa - Sphagnum fallax MG | ecosystem: Host-associated > Plants > Peat moss > Unclassified | place: USA... | reverse complement strand
GCGGGGCAAGTGAGAACGAGAGCTCCGCACCGAGCAGCGCGACCAGCAGCGTGAGCATCATGACCGGCCGCAACAAGGCTCCCGGCCCTAAGCCGCAGGCTTGAGCGGCGGCGAGTTCGCTGTCGTGATAGAGGCGCCCGAGCGCGAGTACGACCGCGAGAATGAGGCCCACGGGAAGCAGGATCACGATGTTCTGCTGTACGGCCAGCCAGAGGAGTTCCGGCACCGCGGACGCCGGGATCTGGCGAGCGGCGGCGCGCGCCAGCACGAAGGCGAGCTGATTGGTCATGAGGATCACGAGCAGCACGCTCGTGACCACGGCGAACGTAGCGCTGACTTCGCGCAGGACGTACCTGAAAAATACCCCGAACACCGATCTCATGATATCAGCCGGGCCTCAGCGAAAGAGCGGCGCACCAGCAGCGCTCGGCGGGGTCACCTCAATGGTCACATGGGAGAGGTTGTCGAATCCCCCGAGAAGGCCACGGTAGAACGCGGCGTCGCGCGCCCGCGACGTGGCCACTGACAGGATCGCCCCGAGATGCCCCGGGCCGAGCCGCCACAAGTGCAGATCGGTCACCCGATCGCCGTCCTGCTCCACACGCCGTCTGATGCGCGCCGCGAGGGCCGCATCCGGAGTCATGTCGAGCAGTATTCGACCGGTATCGCGCACGAGCGAATAGGCCCAGGTCGCGATCACGAGCGCGCCGATGATACCCATGGTCGGATCCATCCACAGCCACCCGAGGAAGCGGGCTGCCAGCAGGCCCAATATCGCGAGTACGGAAACCGCCGCATCCGCCGCAACATGCACAAACGCGGCACGCAGGTTGTGGTCGCGGTGGCCATGATCGTGGTGGACGTGGTGGACGTGGTGGTCGTGGTGGTCGTGGTGGTCGTCGGGGTGGTGGGGGTCATGGTCACGGTCATGGTCACGGTCATGGTCACGGTCATGCCCATGCCCATGCCCATGCGCGTGACCCGCGTCACCGCTGAGTAGCCAGGCGCTGGCCACGTTCACCAGCAGGCCGAGTACCGCTATGGGAATCGCCTCCCGGAACGCGATATGGACCGGCGCGAGGAAACGCGTCACCGCTTCATAACCGATGAGCAGCGCGATGAGTGCGAGCACGATGGCGCTCGAGAAGCCTGCAAGGTCGCCAAACTTGCCAGTACCGAAGCAGAAGCGCGGATCGGTGGCGTGGCGGCGGGCAAAGGTATACGCGAGCGCTGCGATCAACAACGCGACGGCATGCGTGGACATGTGCAGGCCGTCGGCGACGAGCGCCAGCGACCCGAAGGCGAGGCCACCGCCGATCTCGAGCAGCATCATGGCGGTGCAAAGTCCGATCACAGCCCACGCCCGACGCTCGTTGTTCGCGTGACCCCCACCGAGAAACACGTGTGGATGCGAAGCCGCGGCGCCGATCGATGAGGGGATAAGGGAATCCAGGGATGTCATCTCGACCTCGCAGTAGCCGGCAACGCGGCCCGGCTTCCGCTTAGAATCGGCGAATGTCAGTACTCAACGTCGTCATTCTAGCCATCGTCCAGGGTCTCGCCGAGCTTCTGCCCGTATCGAGTTCCGCCCATGTCGTCGTCGCCGAGAAGCTTTTGGGCCTCGACCCCGCCTCCCCGGAAATGACGCTGCTGCTCGTCATGTTGCACACCGGCACCATGTTTGCCGTGATCGTGTACTTCTGGCAGCAGTGGCGGCGAAGTTATTTCGAGAGTACCGCCGCATTCCGCGAGATCGCCGGCCGCCTCATCGTGGCGACCGCGCTGACCGGGATCGTGGGCGAAGGCCTCATCAAACTCATCGAAGGGACGGCGTTTCGCGGCGCCCCCGTGAACCAGATCGAGGACCTGTTCAGTCACCTCGAGCTGATCGCACCAGCCCTCGCGGCGGCAGGGCTGCTGATCCTGGCCGCCGGCTTCTACGAGCGGCGCGAGGCCGCACCGGGGACCGCGAGGACGGGCGACATGAGCTACCGACAGGCTGGGCTGATCGGCCTCGTTCAAGGATTTTGCCTGCCGTTTCGCGGATTTTCGCGCTCTGGGGCCACGATTTCTACGGCGATGTTAACCGGCGTCGCTAAACCCCGGGCTGAAGTGTTCAGCTTCGCCCTAGCCGTGATCCTGACGCCGCCCGCAATTGCTCGCGAGCTGCTGCGGTTTGTGAAGGCGACGCGAGGGAGCGGTGGTGTAGGCGGTTTTGCCTCGACCGGGGCGCTGAGCCTCCTTGGGGCGGCCGTCGCGTTTCTAGCCGGGCTCGTGGCGCTACGCTGGCTCAGCCGCTGGCTGGAGCACGGCCGCTGGTATCTGTTCGGAATCTACTGCCTGATCGCCGCAGCGGGAGTCGCCTGGCTACATTACTTGGGCTACTGAACCCGGCGGAGGCGATAGCGACACCAGAGGAAGTACACGGGGACGCCGGCTATGGTGAGCCCCAGATTGATGGCTACGATCGCCGGCGTATCCGCCAGCGCGTTTCCGATGAGTAAGAACGCCGCAACGATCCACACCCCGCACAGGAGTGCCAGGGCGGGGGCGCGGAACGCCCGAGACCCGGCCACGCGCGATCGCCGCAGGCGCCAAGCCGCAATCGCCACCAGCACGTAGAAGGGAACCAGCCCGAGCACGTAGGTGGCGGCGAGTTGTTCGAAAGATCTCACGCAGACGTAGACGCAGGCCAAGGCGCTGTGCAAGACAATGGCGTTCACGGGCGTGTGGCGGGCGCTCGAGACGACACCGACACTGCGAAAGAAATTACCGTCCTGGGCCATTGCCATGAATACCCTCGGATCGGCGAGCACCGATACCGCAAGAGTGCCCGCGGTCGAGACGATCACCAGGCACGCGACCCCGCTCGCGGTCCACGACCCGAGCAGGGGTTCAATCGCCGCGGCGAGCGGCAGTGGCGACGCGGCGATCGTCGCGGGGGCCAGCGACTGAAGCAGCCCGAGGTTGATCGCCACGTAAACGAGGATGACGCTGCCCACCCCGAGAATGAGAGCCCGGGGCAAGTTGCGCTGCGGCGAGCGCAGCTCGCCACCGAGGGAGCAGAGTCCGGCCGCTCCGTCATAGGCCCATAGCACGGCGACGAGGCCCGTTAGCCACGCGGACACGCCCGTCCGGGATGGGATACCGGCGGGCGGCGCCGGTGGCGGCGCGGCCCCGGCAAGATACGCCATCGTCGCAATGGCCGCTGCAATGGCCAGGATCTTGGCCACGGTCGCGGCGTTTTGAAGGCGAGCTCCGAAGCGGGCCGAGCGGCAATTCGCGAGCGCAAAAATCCCGATCAGAGTCACGGCGAGCACCCTCTCGCGGCGCGCGTCGAGGGGGTGGATCTGCGCCACGAATTCCGCGCAGGACAGCGCCAGGGTCGCCCAGGACGCCGGGTTCACCAACAGGAACGTCCAGCCGAATACGAACGCCACACCCTCGCCGAAGACGCGGCGCAGATACACATAGGTGCCCCCCGCCACCGGCATCGCACTGCCGAGTTCCGCGTAGATGAGGCCAAGGCAAAGGGTAAGAACGCCGCCGGTAACCCACAGCGAAATCATGCTCGCGGGCGAACTGACGATTCCGGCGACCACGCTCGGCACGCGAAAGATGCCGCTACCGATGACCAAGCCTACCACTACCAGCACCGCTGTCCCGAGTCCGAGCGTTCGCGACAGGGCGGCAGGAGGGGTATGCGAGGGCACCATGGCGGAAGCCTAGCGAATACGTATCAGATTCTGATACGCAAAACGCATGCAGCGGCAAGCGACCCCCCGCATGGAGATCCCCACCGCCGCCGAGCAGACGAACAACCCAAAGGCTCTAGCGCGACCTGCGGCTGTTATGATTTCGAGCGATGCTCGAGAGGATTGCGCTGCTGCTGGCGCTGATGGCTTTAGTCGCCGGCACCCTTACTCCCGCGTCCGCCGTGGCGGGCTCGCGGCTCGATCGCATCCGGGCGCGGGGCTATCTAACCTGTGGCGTGGCCACCACGGTCGCGGGCTTTGCAAGCGTGGGCGCGGACGGAAAGATCGTCGGCTTTGAACCGGATCTGTGCCGCGCCGTCGCCGCGGCGATCCTCGGTCGAGACGGCGCCGTGCGCTATGTCCCCGCGCGCAGCGTTCAGACCTTCGTGATAGCGGGCGCACCGGACCTCGTCGCGCGACGCCTCACCGTGACACTGCGACGCGAGCGCGAGCCGGGCATAGCCTTCAGTCCCGTCGTCTTCTACGACGGCGCGGCGCTCCTGGTGCGGGCGGACGCCGGGATCGGCTCGGTAACGGCGCTCGTCGGTCATCAAATCTGTGTGGCGGGCCACTCCGAAACCGAAGCCGCGCTCGCCCGGGAATTCGCGCTTCGGCACATCGCCCTCGACCGTCTCCCCGCGACCACCCTGACCGAGGCCACGACCCGCTTCGTGCGGGGCGACTGCGCGGCACTCGCCGCGGATCTCTCGGAGCTCGCCGCCACACGCGCCGCGTTCAGCCATCCCGGCAAATTTGTATTGCTGCCTGAGCTGCTCTCGAAAGAGCCCCTCGCGCTGCTCCTGCATCGGGACGACTATCAGTTCGCTGCGATCGTGAGCTGGACGATCCAGGCGTTGATCGCCGCGGAGGAATTGGGGGTGACTCGGGAATCGGTGCGCGCCTCGGAAGCCTCGTCCGACCCGGAAGTCCGACAGCTCCTCGGCGTCGACCCAGGCAATGGTGCGGCGCTCGGACTCGATGAAGAGTGGGCGGCCCACGCCCTCGAGACCGTCGGCAACTATGGCGAAATCTACGCCCGCCATCTCGGGACCGGGACGCCGCTCGGGCTCGAACGTGGCCTCAATGCGCTGTCGCGAGACGGCGGGCTGCTTTACGCCCTGCCACTGCGTTGAACTCTGCAGCCCGTCGGCGCCAACGGGCCGACGCGCCTCGTCAAGCCGAACGCGGCTTGATGTTCGGGTTCAGATGGAAAAAGTTCTTAGGATCGTACTTGGTCTTCACATCGACCAACCGCGGATAGTTACCCCGGAACGTTCGGCGAACTTCCGCATCGCTGAGGTCGGTCGCAAAGTTCAGGTAAAAGCTCCCATCGCTCATCGGTGCGAGCACGGCCCAGCTGTCGTCGGCGTACTTGCGCTGCTGGGCTTCGTCATTGGGACCAGTCCACTCCACGTCCACCGCGCATTGATGTAACGCATCGCGGTCGGCAAACGCGGTCGCATGCGTCGGCACCTTCCCCGCGACTCCGCCCTGCTGACTGAAGCGGATCGAGGTACCCGGACGCGCGGACTTCGTCACGTAATCGACGAACACTGTGGTGAGCCGCGAATCGACGTGATTGAAGTACCCTGAGCGGTAGTAGACGGCACGCGGCGAGAACAGGCTCGTACCGTCGGCAATGGACTGAAGCTTCACGTAGTCGATCGCATCGAGGCGCTTACGCGCCGGCGTGCCGAGGGGCGCCAGCGGGGCAAGCAGCTTCTCCGCCGCCTCCGGCGTACCGAGGTAGGTACCCGAGATCGAGGCCGTGGTCTCGCCCTTATCCGAAGTGTTGAGACCGGCGGACAGCGACATCTCGTTAGGCACGTGCTCGCTCAGCTCGAAGTACAGATCCATCATGGCCTTCGCCTGATCGAGACCATAGACGTAGGAGAACGAGGTGACGCTCGGATCGAGTTCATAGAGCTCGAACTCGAACTTGGTGACGATTCCGAAATTACCACTGCCACCGCGGACCGCCCAGAAAAGGTCCGGGTTCTCCGTCGAATTCGCGCGGACCAGACGGCCCTCCGCGGTCACGAGTTCCAAAGCCCGAATATTATCGATGGTGTAACCGTGCTTTCGAGCGAGACGCCCCTGACCACAGACCGTGGCAAGTCCGCCCACACCGGTATGCGATACGACTCCCGCGGTAGTCGCGAGTCCGTGCGGCGCCGTGGCGCGATCGAGATTGCCTAAGCGCGCGCCGCCGTCCACCCAGGCGCGCTGTTTAGTCGGATCCACTTCCACGCCATTGATCGAGGATAGGTCGATGACGAGCCCGCCGTTCGGCATCGAGAAGCCCGCGTAGCTATGGCCGCCGCAACGCACCGCCGTCAGCAGATCGTGGCTACGAGCGAACTGCACCGTGGCCTGTACATCGGCCACCGAACTGCACATCGCGATCAGCGCAGGGCGCCCGTCGATGCGTGGATTCCATACCCGGCGCGCGCTGTCGTACTGGGCGCTCGAGGGCAGAATCACCTGACCCTGGATGCTCTTTTGGAGATCCGCCAACGCGGCTTCGCTCAAGGCGACAGGATGGCCGCCACTCGAGAGCGCGTCGAGCGCGAAGCTTTGCCTCCAAGGCACACTCGAAACCGCCGCCACCGCCGCCACTCCGCGCAACAGCGCACGTCGGTCAATACGTGTATTCACGATGAGCAGATCCTTCATGTGCAATGCGTCTGTCGTTCAGGATCTCGATCCTACGATGTTCTCGAGAACGCCGGCAAAGGTTAAGGGAAAATATCCGCTGCGATTTACGCTATTTTTGCAACGATGAATTTCCCGATCCGCAAGGCGTCGAGGCCGAGGTGGTCAAGGTGGTCGAGGAGGCTGCGGTGACCGACTCCACCGCTGCAATTCTCCACGAAGCGGCACGGCTCCATCGGGAGGGCAATCTGGAACGGGCGGAGGCCAGCTACCGCGCGGCTGCGGCGAGCGCGACTGGCGCATCCGAGCGCTACGTGGCGCTCCTCGGCGTGACACGTGTGGCCGTCGATCTCGCGCGCTATGACGCCGCGGTAGAGACCTGCCGAGAAGCCATCGAGTGCGCGCCCGGACGAGCGGGCCCGTATGCGGTGCTGGCGCACGCGCTCGGTTCGGCGGGGCGACTCGATGAAGCCGCCGAGGCGGCCGAGGCCGCTCTCGAGCGCGCCCCGCAGGACCGGCTGGTACTCAATCTTGCCGCATCGATCGCGTTGCGTCGGGGCATGCCGAGCGTCGCCATCGGATGGTCGCGCCGTGCGCTCGCGCTCGATCCGCATGACCAACGGGCGCTCGCGGATCTCGCGTTCGCCTTGGACTCGGTCGACTCTCTCGACTCCCTAGACGCGGGGGACGGTACGCTCGCCGCAGCATCGCTGCTCGACTTCCCGCGCCTGGTGCGCGTGACGGAGGCGGCAACGCCCGCGGGCTTCGCCTCGATCGACGCCTTCAATCGTGAGCTCGCCGAAGCGATCGTCGCTGCGCCGAGTCTACGCGCGCCGACCGGCGGGCTGCCTCTCGTCGGGGGGCGGCGACTTCCCGACACCTTCGCGGCCGCCACGCGCTGGACCGAACCCTTACGTGTGCTGCTGCGATCGGCCGTCGAGGACTACATTCGAAATCTCGCCGTGGAGGCGTCCCACCCAGCGATGACGGGCCGTCCGAGCCGAGTCGAACTCGTCAGCTGGGCGAACCTCATGTTGAGCGGCGACTATGAGCGGGTGCACATCCACGAGGGCGGCTGGCTGAGCGGCACCTACTATGTCGAGATGCCGCCGGCTGCAGAGGGTCGCGCGGACGGGTCGCAGGGCGCGCTTCTGATCGGCGGGCACCACTGCGAGATCGGCCCAAGCACGGCGTTACATCGCATCGATCCGCGCCCTGGCCAGATCGTGCTGTTCCCGTCGTATCTATCGCACCGTACTGAACCCTTCTTCGGCCCGGGCCGCCGAATCAGCGTCGCCTTCGACGTGCGGCGACTGTAAGGACCTCAGCGCTCCGAATTAACGCTTGACGGCGCCGCGAAACGGAATGGGCGGCAACTGACCTTTGAGATAGACCTGCTCCATGGTCCCCTGAAAGAGATCCTCACGCTTGAATCCAGCCGCGACGCAAGTCCCCTCGAAGTCGAGTTCGCGAGGCGCGTTTTCGAACGGCTCGTTGTTGTTATTCGTGAACCAGTTGCCGAGGAACTGGAGGAACGGATCGGTATCGGGTTTACGCTCGACGCCATCGTGGAACATCACCCCGCCGGGGGCGAGGAGTCGGTAGCCCTCACGCAGCGAATCCACGATGACCTTCTTCGGAACCTCGTGATGCATGAGCGCGGAATACACCACGTCGAAATAGCCGTCGGGAAAGTCCGTGAGGGCGGCGTTCTGCTGCGAGTAGTGGATGGCCACTCCTAACGACTCGGCGCGCGCATGCGCATACCGAACCATCGGCGCTCCGAGATCGATACCGTAAACCTCGGCGTCGGGATAGGCCTGCTTGAAGGGGACGGTGCTGAAGCCACAGCCACAGCCCATATCCAGTACGCGCTTCGGCTTCAGGTTCGGAAAACGCTCCTTGAAGAAAGCCACGAACACGTCGCCGAGCGCATGGTTATGTTCCCCGAGACCGCCGTAAGAGAAGACATACACGCCGCGATCGTAGAGCGCGCCCGCGAACACGTCGTTCTCGGTGATCTCGGTATGGAAGTTACCGGGCATCACGTGAATATCGACCGCTTGATAATACGGGGGCATCTCGAGCTCGGGGTTGAGCTTGAGGCTACCGAGGGTCTTGCCGGTCGGAACTTTGGCTTTGAGGTCCTCGAGCTGGCGCTCGACGCTCTCGCCGACCACGTCCCAGAGGAGCTCCTGCGACGCGCGGCCGAGGAGAGTCCCGGCGCGATAGTAGAAGGTGCCGTTCATCAGCTTCTTCACTTCCGCGACATCCTTCGGCGGGCGGCCGAATTCCGCTTCGAAGGCGGGACGCAGATGCTCGGTGTAGAGGGTCCGATTACCCGGGAAGAGTTCCTCGGTAAAGAACTTCCGCATGGATCCAGCGAAGCTCTCGCGCGCGAATTCGTCGTGCGTCTGTGACGGCAGGATCGCATGTCGGGCTTGAAGCGTGGCCATGAGGTGGCTCCTCGGTACGTGAACAGTGTTAAACGAGTGGGATCAGCAGACCCCGGGCGGCCCGTCGCTCGAGCCGCCGGCTCTAGATTACCGGATCGCTGGCGCCGTTGTCGCGCCCAGGGTCGAGCGCGGGCGTACGCCCTTTCCCGAGCGACCCCGGATACGGCCCGAGCGACAGCAGCAGCAGACCCGACGCGATAAAGCCCGTCGCGATCAAGGCGAGCGTCCAGCCGTAGTTTCCGGAGCGGTCGTAGAGGTGGCCGTAGAAGGGCGCGGAGAGCCCGCTGCCCGCGATCAGAAACAGATACTGCGCCCCGTAGAGCTTGCCGTAATCGCGCAAGGGGAAATAGCGCGACGTCAGATACGCACACAAATCCACTTCGGCACCGGTCGCAAGCCCGATGAGGAGAATCGGTACTGCGTCCCCCGAACTCGGCAGCGTACTGTGAAGTACCCAGGCACCCAGCCCTGCCGGGAGGAGAAAACAGGCTCCGATCAGCGGCGCCCACACCCGATCGAAAAGTAGGCCGACGCCAATGCGCCCCAGGATGATCACCCCCCCGAATACGCCTTGCAGCGCGACGGCCGCCGCACGCGGATAATGGCGTGCCGCGAGCAGCGGGGCGAGATTCGAGAGGATCCCACTCACCGCCGAGCCGACGAGAAAAAAGGCGATCCCCATCGTCCAGAACCGGTAGCTTTTCAACACTCGAACGATGCTGCTCCCGGGGTCGGAGTCGGGCACGGCGGGTGAGAGGGGCGCGGCGACCGGGGCACGGCGATCCGCCTTCGGCAATAGCCAGAGGCCTAGTGGAAAGGCGACCAGAAGTGGCAGCAGACCGACCGCGACATACGCGCTCCGCCAGCCGCCGCGCTCCATGAACCAGGTGATATAGGCCGGCGCGAACACTGCGCAGATCCCGGAGCCGGACTGCACGATACCGAGTGCGAGTCCCCGGTGGGCGCCGAAACGCCCGGCGATGAGTTTACTGAAGGTGATCGGAAGCGTTCCCGACGCGAGCAGCGCCAGCGCAGCATAGAGTAGGTAGAAATCGTTGAGCGTTTGCGTGAGTAGCCCGAGCGCGATGAACGCAGCGCCAAGCGCCACCTGCGAGAAAAGGATCGGCCTTCTCGCCCCGTACCGATCCGCGAGCCAGCCGACGATGAGGCTGCTCGGCACGATGCTGAGAGCGAGGATCAGCGGCACGGTCAGGATCTGCTGCCGCGTCCAACCGAATTCCCGTTGCAGCGGTTCGATGAAGAGGTTCAAGACATAGGACACACCGAGGGTGGGGAGCCCGGCCATGATTCCGATGACGCTGCCCACGAGCACGCCCCCGTGGCGGCGGAACTCCTGGGGAATTAGGGTAGGCGCCGGGGCGGGTGCGGGTGCGGGTGCCGGCACGATGCAGCGCCCGCTACCTAACCGCGACCGCGAGCGGATCGAAATCGAAAATCGCCGGATCGTGCGCCGGGGAAGGCACCGCGCCGTAATGCTCCGGGTCGCCGGCCTGGGTCAGGCGGCCCTGTAGCGCGGACGCGTCATAGATCTGTGTAGTGCGCGGCTTACGCGCGGCCTCGTAACGCGCCACTGCCACTTTGAAATCCTCATGGGCCTCGAGCGCCCGCGCTAAAACGACGCCATCTTCGATGGCCATCGAGGCGCCGAGGCCGAGAAAAGGCAGCATTGGGTGGGCCGCGTCGCCCAGCAGCACCGCGCGCCCGGCACTCCAGACGGGCAACGGATCGCGCGCAAAGAGCGCCCATTTAATGATGCGATCGGGCGGCGCCGCCGCAATGAGACCGGTCACCTCCGGATGCCAGCCCTCGAACTCGGCGAGGAACTCCGCATTCGTCGCCGGCGTATTCCAGCCTTCTTGCTGCCACGCGTTGGTCTTCGCGAGCCCGACACAGTTCATGATCGTCCCATGGCGCAACGGATAACGGTTGATAGTGTGACCCGGCCCGATAAAGACCGAACCCGTCGCCGTATCGAGAATCGAGCGCAGGCGGTCCATCGGCACGAGGCAGCGGAACGCCACCTGGCCCGTGAACGAGAGTTTCTCCGAGCCCACCATCCGCGCACGCACCACCGACCGCACGCCGTCGCAAGCCACGAGCAAGTCGCCGGTGGCGGTGCTGCCATCCGCGAACTCCGCAGTGACATCGCTCGCGCTCTCGGTGAAGCGTTGCAAACGGGACTTGAGCACGATCGCCTCGGGATCGGCCTCGCGCAGCGCGGCAGCCAGTAGCGCATGCAAGTCCGCACGATGCATCTGCCGCGAGGCGATCGCACTCGGATCGAGCGGCTTGTCGCGATCGTATCCAGAGCGCAGCAACTCACCGGTCCGATAGTGGCGGAACGGAACGCCGACCGTCTCGAGAGACTCAGCACGAACCGCATCACCTAGCCCTAAGAGCTCGAGACAGCGCAAAGCGCCGGAATTCAGCGTGATCCCGGCACCGACTTCACCCAGCGCCGCGGACTGCTCGAACACCCGTACCCGGAACCCCTTGCGCACGAGCGCGATCGCCGCGGTGAGACCGCCGATACCGGCGCCGATGATCAGGATATTTTTCATGGTGGGGGCCCGCCTGATCGCGCCGCGCGATCGCAGAAGGGTAGTGTGCCGGTCGACCCGATATCGTTCCCATACTTTACGCCAACGAGCCGCATCCAGGGCGGCGGCAGCCAATCCCTAGCCAGCGAACTCACCATAGCCGCGCGCCATCGCTGCCGCGAACGCCGGAAGTAGCGCGAGCAGCGCCAGTTCAATCCACAACCAGGGTCTGACGGCTGCGATGTTGGCATCGGAGGGTTGAGCCGGCCGGCGCCTCCATTGGATGAAGCGAACGGTCGGTGGAATGGATAGGACCGCAATCAAGACGAAAGTCCCGATCTTCGCCCAGAAGAAGGCGTTGTGGGAGTAGTACGGCCAACCCTTGGCGGCGTAAATCGCCCGCAGAAATCCGACGACCACAATCACTACCGCAAGCACGCCGTACCCCAGATCCGCGCGAGCGACGACAAGAACACTACCCCGGCTCATGCCTCGGTTCACGAGACAAAGCTCCACCACCAAAATGCCGAGCAGCGAGAACACCGCCAGGTGATGCGCGATCGCGAGGGTCAGGTCGAGCATTTACCTAGGATCTCCCCAGCGCCAGGTGGGCGGCAACAGCCACAGCGCCCGACTGGCCGGCGATGATCGCGAGGTCGACGATGCGCGCCGATACCGACTCTCCCTCAACAACGACCTCCGCCAAGGC
>Ga0116226_10004678_pt1 | contig 12138 bp, 2 predicted proteins | sample S1TSphfallax_FD_89692 | JGI IMG/M metagenome (GOLD analysis project Ga0116226, IMG submission 89692) | Host-associated microbial communities from peat moss isolated from Minnesota, USA - S1T2_Fa - Sphagnum fallax MG | ecosystem: Host-associated > Plants > Peat moss > Unclassified | place: USA... | reverse complement strand
GATGAGCTTTAGCGATGCGCTGGCGCAGTTGCTGACCAACCAGCAGGAGCCACTGAGCAAGGCCGCGCCGGCGCTGCTTTCGCCGGCCGCCACGGGCAAGGTGGCGCCGCTGACCGGGCAGTTTTTGAAATTGAAGGCCGATTTCGAGTCGCTGCAGGACTTCAACGATCCGCTGGGCGTTTACGCGCGGATGCCGCTGGGCTGGGAGATCCGGTAGGCTGCCGGCGCAGGGCCGCTGCCTGCATTCACACGCGACTTCCGTGATTCGGGCGCTTCAGGGAGAGCCACGCGCGGCGCGTCATGGCCCAAGAAAACCGCCGGCGCTCGCGCTGCGGAAAACGCAACCGCGGCGCGTCCAAAAAGATTGATTACCCCTGGCCGCTGTGATTTACTGACCATTCCCGCTGTATTCCGGAGTAGCTCAGTGGTAGAGCGGTCGGCTGTTAACCGATTGGTCGTAGGTTCGAGCCCTACCTCCGGAGCCCTTTCGCGAAGTCCGTGGGGCGCTTGGGTTGGCCGTGCGTCCTGCCATCAAAAAACATCGTTCGAAGAAAGACTTGGGCCATGCTTGGATAGGACCATGCTGTTCGAAGGATTTTGCCGCGCAGGGGAGGTGTTGCTGGTGACGCTGCTTGTTCTCGCCGGCTTGAGCTGTCCGTGCGCGGCCCAAGCCTCTCCGTCTTCCGCGGTCGTCGCCAACGCTGCTGCGCCCAACCCGGCTGCTCCCGCACCCGGTCTGCTTATTAATCAAAAATATCTCCTGGGCAACTTCTGGGGAGAACGGTCCGATCTGGAAGACAAGGGCCTTACCCTGACGCCGATCTACACGGCGGAAACCTTCGGCAACCCCAGCGGAGGCGTCCACCAGGGGGTGATCTATGAGGGCCTGCTTGAAGTGGATCTCACGCTAGATTTCAAGAAGATGGTGGACTGGGATGGAAGCTTTCATGTCAGCACCTATTACCCGATGGGCCAGGGCCTAACCGACAGCGATACGCATGATTTATTCCGCGTGAGCGATGTCGATGCCTATAATACGCTTCATCTCTGGGAGCTTTGGTATGAGCAGAAGGCCTGGAGTGACAAACTCTCCCTGCGCGTGGGGCAAATGGGAGCGGACCAGGAATTCTTTATCAGCACCAACGCCGCCAATTTTCTTAACTCCACTTACGGCTGGCCCGCCATTTTGGGGTCGAACGCGCCGACGCCCAATTACGACTATGGCGCGCCAGGCGTTCGCCTGCAGCTTGATCCCGATCCGCACTGGAGATTTCTCGGGGCCATCTATGCGGGAAATCCCGCGCCGGACCGACTGGGCGATCCGAATCCCAACCGCGGGCCGAGCGACGATTTCAACAACTCCGGCACCGGTTTCTCTATCAATGGCAGCCAGGGATTCTTCACGATTGATGAGCTCTGGTATAACCTGAACAAGGAAGCTGACGCCAAGGGCTTGCCGGGGACGTACAAGATCGGCGGCTGGCTCCATACGGACACGTTTTCCAACCTGAGATACGATAACCAGGGCCTTCCCCTCGCCTCGCCGGGCAGCGATGGGCATCCGAAGGCCGTGGACGGCAATAACGGATTTTACCTCGTGGCCGACCAGGCGGTTTGGCAGGACAAATCGGACCCGAACCAAACCAGGGAAATCGATCTCTTTTTTCGAGCGGGAAACGCCCTGAGTGATCGCAGCGTTTTCGACTACTACTGCGACGGCGGCATCACGTTGAATGGGCTGATTCCTGATCGTGCCTCCGACTTATTTGGCGTGGCCACGGCCTATGGGCACATCGGTTCTGCCTTGCAGGGCTACACGCAGGACGAAAACACCTTTGACGGCACGAGCCGGCCCATCCCCGACTTCGAGCAGAACATCGAAGTTACCTACTTGGCGCAGATGGCCCCGTGGTGGACCGTGCAGCCCGATTTGCAGATCATTATCCATCCGGGCGGATCCGCCGCGATTCCGAATGCGGTTGTTCTCGGTTGCCGCACGGTGATCAATTTTTAGCACGGTAGACCGCGGGCCTTATTTTCATTTTGCCGGGCGTTGCCCTCGAAACAATTCCGGCCCATCGAGGCCGTTCACGGCTGGGTTGGATTTCGCGGGAACTTGGCGTCCAGGACCTGTGCGATCTTGTCCGCCGGAACATTGGCGTAACGGGTGATGCAGGTTGTGTGATTGCCGGGAATGGTCTCGAGCGTCGCATGGAGGACGACGCCCCGGACGTAACGCTCACGGGAAGCCATCGGCACGCCTTCCTCCGCAAAATAAAGCGATGAGGGAATGTCGATGGGCTTGACCTTATGCAGAACGGCGGAGAGGACGTAGCCGTTGTAATCCATCCCGCTGAAGACATCGAAGGAAGCTCCGCCGCTGACTCCCAGAACACCGGGGTCCGTGCTGCCCGCGTTAGTCAGCTTCAGCCGCCGCCCAAGCGCCAATATTTTTTTGCCCAGCGGCATCTTGATAAAGCGGATGAGCCCCAGCGCATAGCGGTCGTACATTTGTATTTTTTTCAGGAGATTCCACCTCAAGAGGTTGCCGGCCAGGTTAAAGCACGCCCACGTCCAGTACGCTTGAGCGGAAGAGCGCCAGGGCACGTCGATCTGGAATAAGTGCTGAACTTCATCACCTTCCTCGACGAGTCGCCGGGCCACTTCCAGCGCAATCATACCGCCGATGCAGTAGCCGCCAATGATGTAGGGGCCGCGCGGCGTGTGGGCGCGAATGGCCCGGTAATAATTGTCGACCATCTCCTCGAAGGGCACCACATCGGTCCTGCCGGCGCGATACGGCGGCAGCGTGTAGAACGGCTGGTCATCACCCAGCCGGGCCAGAATGTGCCCGCAATAAAAACCGCCGCCGGCCCAGTCGCCATGCAGGAAGAAGAAGGGCGGACGGCTGCCCTTCGTCTGGAACGTGATGATGAAGGGCCCCTTTTCATCGCCCAATCCGGTCGATTGCTGCGGAGAAGTCTCCACCGACGAAGTCTCTTGCAGCGCCGGTGCCAGTTTTCGGATCGTGGGATTTTGAAAGAAGACCGGGATCTGAAGTTCACAACCCAGCGTCGAGTTGATTTTGGTGATGAGCGGTACGGCCAGCAGCGAATCGCCGCCGAGATCGAAAAAGCTGTCGTCAACGCCGACCTCTTGCAGGCCAAAGACGTCCTGCCAGATTTCCACCAGCTTCTTTTCCACGTCGGAGGTTGCCATCGCGAACGCACTCTCCATTTCGGGCCGGGCATGCCGCCCCACCTGCGCTTCGGTTGTCAGTACGGCGGCATCTTGCGTGGGCGCGCTTGTGGAGGCCACGGCTGGTGCCGTCGTCCCACGCTCAATCCAGTAGCGTTCGCGCTGGAAGGGATAGGTCGGGAGCGCAATGCGCTGGCGGCGCTCGCGCGCGTAAAAGGCAGCAAAATCGACGGGCTTCCCCTCCAGCCAGAGCCGACCGAGCCTATCCAGCATCGCGGCGCTGTCGCCGTTTGACTCATCGGCAAAAGACGCTATCGGCAGAGGATCAGACGGGCGGCTCTTTGCGTCGACTTGCTGCGTAACGACGCGCTTCGGGTCGAGCGTCTCGAGGGCTTGGATGGCGTCAGCAACATCGCGGCAGACCAGCATGCGCCGGTGCGGAAAGGCGCGACGCCCGACCTGAAGCGTGTAGGCCGCATCCGCGAGGTTGAGGTCCGGGTTCGCCTTGAGGTGCGCGACAAAGCGGGCCGTCATGGCGTCAAGAGCCGCCACATTTCGGGCCGAGAAAAGAAGAAGTTGTGCGCTGCGCGAGGACGATAAGGACTCGTGGGGTGGCGCTTCTTCCAACACCAGATGCACATTCGTTCCGCCAATGCCGAAGGAACTGATGCCGGCGCGGCGCGGCGTGGGACCCGCCTGCCATTCGGTCAGCTTGGAGTTGACGAAGAAGGGGCTGCCGGCGAAATCAATCCTTGGATTGGGCGCGGTAAAGTGGAGGCTGGGCGGTAGTTGGCGGTGCCGCAGCGCGAGCACGGTCTTGATCAGCCCGACCACGCCGGCGGCGGAGTCGCAGTGGCCGAAGTTGCCCTTGATCGAGCCGATGGCGCAGAATTGCTTTCGGGTTGTGCCCGAGCGGAAGGCTTGGGTCAGCGCCGCGATCTCGATGGGATCGCCCAGCGCCGTGGCCGTGCCGTGGGCTTCGACATACGAGATGGTGTCGGGGTTGATGCCGGCATGCGCATGCGCGCGGCTGATCGCCTCGGCCTGCCCCTGCACGCTCGGCGCGGTGTAGCCGACCTTGTCGGAGCCGTCGTTGTTGAGGCCGATGCCTTTGATCACCGCGTAAACCTGGTCGCCGTCGCGCACGGCGTCGTCCAGGCGCTTGAGCACAACGATCCCGAGGCCGTCGCTGAAAAAAGTGCCGCTCGCTTCGGCGTCGAAGGGCCGGCAGATCCCGTCGCGTGAGAAAACGCTGCCTTCCTGGTAAAGGTTGCCGTGTTTTTGCGGGAAGCGGATTGACACGCCGCCGGCCAAGGCCATTTCGCACTGCTGCGACGTGAGTGACTGGCAGGCGAGGGCAACGGCCACGAGCGACGTTGAGCAGGCGGTGTTCACGCTGATCGCGGGCCCCTTGAGATTGAGCTTGTAGGAGGTGCGCGTCGCAAGGAAGTCCTTCTCGTTGCCCATGAAGATGGTGATGCGGCCCACTTGCTCGACCAGCTCGGGATGGGACTGGAGATTGTTCAGGTAATAGGTATTGCCCGCCATGCCGGCAAAGACGCCCACATGGCCCGGGTAGCGCGCCGGGTCATATCCTGCGTTTTCGAGGGCTTCCCACGCATGTTCGAGGAAAATGCGCTGCTGTGGGTCGATGACCTGGGCCTCCTTCGCTCCGAGGCTGAAAAAGCCCGCGTCGAACCACTCAGGACGGTCGATGATGCCGCGCGCGGCCACGTAATTTCGGTTGGCGCGAAGCTCGGCCGCGTTCAGGCCGGAGGCGGCCAGCTCCTCGTCGGTGAAGAAAGAGGTCGAGTCGACTCCGCCCACCAGATTGCGCCAGAGTTCATCGACGCTGTTGGCACCGGGGAAGCGACCGGACATGCCGACGATCGCAATAGCATGGGAATCGGTCCGGGCCGAATCGCGAACGGGCTCGGCAACCGAAAGGCGCGGCTGATCCTGAGCTTCGCTCGGATGGTCCGATTCCTTCGCAACCGTTGCGGAAGCGGGCTGCGCCAGGATTTTAGCGGCGGGAGACCGGGCGAGAGCGGTCGCTTCCTGGCCAAGGCGGCGGGCCAGCGTCCCGATGGTGGGGTACTCAAACATTTCCGCAATGCCCAGATCGACATTGAGCTCTTCCCGGACTCTGATCTGCACGCGCATGAGCAGAAGCGAATCACCGCCGAGATCGAAGAAGTTCTCGTCCGCGCCGATCTGCTTAAGACCGAGGATTTGCTGCCAGATTTCAGCCACCAGCTGTTCCATGTCGCCGGCCGAATCTGCACTCGCGCCAGGTTTCGGTTCGGCGCGAGGTGTTGCGCCCGGGACGACACGGGGTGCGGGCGTGGCCGGCGCGGTTGTCGCGGGCTCGATCCAGTGGCGCTGGCGCTGGAGAGGATGACCGGGCAGGGTGACGCGCCGGCGCTTGATGCCGCCGTGGACGGCTGGCCAATCGACCGGGACACCGCGCATCCAGAGGTGTCCCAAGGTCGTCAGCATGACGGCGCGGTCCGGCTGCTCTTCACGGGCGTGGCGCAGCGAGGAGAGGACGGCGCGGTTGTCAGCCTTCGCGGCCTGGAATTTGGTCAGCGCGCTGAGGGTCGTGCCGGGACCGACCTCGAGGAACACGGCGGATTTATTCTGGAGCAGGACGCGAATGCCGTCGGCAAAGCGGACGGCTTGGCGCAGGTGCCGCGCCCAGTATTGCGGGTCGACGGCATCCGCGGGAGTGATCCATTCTCCCGTTACGTTGGAGACGAAAGGGATGGTCGGCTCACCCCGTTTCACGCGCCGGACGCGCTCGGCAAAAGTCGGAACGACCGGGTCCATCATCGCGGAGTGGAAGGCATGCGAGGTGTGCAGCGGACGGCCGGGTTTGCCCGCGGCGGTGAGCGTTGCGCTAAAGGCGTCGATGTCGGGGACGGGACCGGAGACCACGCATTGCAGCGGGCCGTTGACGCCGGCGATGGAAAGACCTGGCGGCAGGATTTTTTTCAGCTCCGTTTCCGGCATGGATACGGCCAGCATGGAGCCGCGAGGCAGCGACTGGATGAGGCGACCGCGCTCGGCCACGAGCGCCAGGGCGTCCTCCAGCGAAAAGACGCCCGCGAGGCAGGCGGCGACATATTCGCCGAGGCTGTGGCCGGTGAGCGCGGCGGGCTGGATGCCCCAGGACATCCAAAGTTTGGCCAGCGCGTACTCAATCGCGAAAAGGGCCGGTTGCGTGATGCGTGTCTGGATCAGCAACTCCTCCGCTTCCTTCGTCTTGCCCGCCGGGGGGTAGAGGATGTCGCGCAGGTCGAGGCCGTCGAGGGACGGCACGAGAATATTCGCGCAGCGATCCAGCTCTTCCTTGAAAACGGGTTGATCGCGATGAAGATCCGCGCCCATGCCGACGTACTGCGAGCCCTGGCCCGGGAACATGAAGACGACGCCGGGTGTTTCGGCATCGGGATCGCGCTCGAAGGTGAACAGGCGCTTGGCATCGCGGGCTTCCAGCGTTTGGATCGCCTCGCCGGAATCGCGGCAAACGAGGCAGCGGCGATGCGGGAAAGAGCGGCGTCCAACCTGGAGGGTATAGGCGGCGTCCGCGAGGTTGAGCGTTGGATGGGCTTTGAGGTGGTCAAGGAGGTTGGTGGTAGCCGTATCAAGAGCGGCGGGATTTTTTGCCGAAAGGAGGAGAAGTTGCTCGCCGCTGGACGGTGCCGAAGGCTCGATGGAAGGAGCTTCCTCAAGCACGACGTGGGCGTTGGTGCCGCCGAGGCCGAAGGAGCTGACCCCGGCACGCCGGGGTCCGGTGGATTTCCAGTCGCTGAGCCGGGTGTTGACGAAGAACGGGCTGTCGGCGAAGTCGATCTTGGGATTCGGCGCGGTGAAGTGGAGCGTGGGGGGCAGCTGCCGGTGGCGGAGGGCCATGATGGTCTTGAGGAGACTAGCCGCGCCGGCGGCGGCATTGGTGTGGCCGATGTTGCCCTTGACCGAGCCGATGGCGCAGAAGTTCCGCTCTTCCGTGCCGAGGCGAAAGGCCTGGGTGAGAGCGGCGATTTCGATGGGGTCGCCCAAAGGCGTGCCGGTGCCGTGCGCTTCGACGTAGGTGATCCTCGCGGGATCAAAATGGGCCATGGTCTGGGCGGTCATGATGGCCTCGGCCTGGCCATCGACACTGGGCGCGGTAAAACCCACCTTGGCGGAGCCGTCGTTGTTGCGACCGAAACCGCGGATGACGGCGTGAATCTGGTCGCCGTCTTCGAGGGCATCGGACAGGCGCTTGAGCAGGACGATGCCCAGGCCATCGCTCGAGACCGTGCCCTGGGCTTGGGCATCGAAGGGGCGGCAATGGCCATCGGGGGAAAACACGCCGCCTTCCTGATAATAGACTCCGCTTTTTTGGGGGAAGGTGATCGAAATACCGCCGGCGAGAGCCATGTCGCACTGGAAGCTGATAAGTTCCTGGCAGGCCTGGCAAACGGTGACCAGGGACGTGGAACAGGCCGTGTTGATGTTGATCGCCGGGCCCTTGAGGTTGAGTTTATAGGCGACACGGGGAGCCAGGTAATCTTTGTCGTTGCCCAGGCTGATGATGCGTTCCCCAACCAACCGGCTAATGTCGCGCCGGCCATGGAGATAGTTGAGGTAGTAGCCCATGCCGCCCATGCCGGCGTAGACGCCGATGAGCCCGTCGAAGGTCTCCGGGTCGTAGCCGGCGCTTTCAAGCAGCTCCCACGAAGCTTCCAGGAAGAGGCGCTGCTGCGGATCCGTAACGGATGCTTCCGTCGCGCTCATGCCGAAAAAACCGGCATCGAAAAGGTCGGCGTGGGAAAGGACGCCGCGGGCCGGGACGAAGCCGGGGACGCTTTTCAGCTCGGCGACATCCAAGCCGGAGGAGGCCAACTCCTCGTCGCTGAACATGGAGATCGATTCGACCCCGTCGGCGATATTGCGCCAGTACTGTTCAATGTTCGCTGCGCCAGGAAACCGCCCGACCAGACCGATGACCGCAATGCCTCTTGTGTCAGGTGCGCTCATATCGATGGGCACATCTATTTGGGGCCGGCGGACCAGGCTTCCGCCTGGCGGCGGGCACGATCGCGGGCTTTGTTCAGACGCCCAGCGGGGGCTGATGGCTTGCTGAGGTGTGCGGCCAGCGCGCGGATGGTGGGGTATTGGAACATTTCGGCGACAGAAACCTTGGTGCTGACGAGGCTGACGAGGCGGGCGTGGACGCGCAATAGCAGAACCGAATGGCCTCCGATATCGAAAAAGTTGTCGTTGAGACCGACTTGGGGCAAGCCTAGCACCTCGCACCAGATTTTGGCGAGGGCGACCTCGGTCTCGGTGCTGGGGGCGACGAACCGGCTGACGTTGGGAACGGCCTCGATTTCCGGCTTGGGCAGCGCCTTGCGGTCGACCTTGCCGTTGGGGGTGAGCGGCAACTTGTCGAGCGTGACAAATGCGGACGGGACCATGTAGTCCGGCAACTTGGTCCGCAGGTGATCGCGCCAATCTGACGCCTGCAGGCCGCCGCCGACGCTGACGACGTACGCGACGAGGCGCAGGTCGCCCGGTAAATCTTCGCGCGCGGTCACCACGCTAGCCGCGACGCCGGGATGCTGATTGAGCACTTCCTCGATCTCGCCCAACTCAATACGGAAGCCGCGCAGCTTGACCTGGTGGTCGAGCCGGCCGAGGTACTCAATGTTGCCGTCGGGCAGGAAGCGCGCGAGGTCACCGGTCTTGTAAAGCCGCGCCTTGGGGTCGGAAGAAAACGGATCCCGGATGAATTTTTGAGCGGTCAGTTCGGGCCGGCGATGGTAGCCGCGGGCCAGGCCGATGCCGCCAATGTGAAGCTCGCCCGGTACGCCGATGGGCACGGGCTGAAGCTGTGGATCAAGAATGTAGATTTGCGTGTTGGCGATGGGCCGGCCGATGGGGACGGTGTGGAGCGTGGTGTCGCGCTGGCAGGCCCAGTAAGTGACGTCAACCGCGGCCTCGGTCGGGCCGTAGAGGTTGTGCAGCTCGGTGCCGAGCGTGGTAAAGAAGCGGCGCTGCAATTCCAGCGGCAGGGCTTCGCCGCTGCAAATGACGCGCTTGAGGCTGGCGCATGACGTTTCCAGGCCCTCCTCGCCGAGGAAAACCTGGAGCATGGAGGGCACAAAGTGAAGCGTGGTGATCTTTTCGCGGGCGATAAGCTGGGCAAGATACGCTGGATCGCGATGGCCGCCGGGCCGCGCAAGCACCAGGCGCGCGCCGGTCATCAGCGGCCAGAAAAATTCCCAGACCGAGACGTCGAAGCTAAACGGCGTCTTTTGCAGCACGCAGTCGCCGACGGTGAGCGGGTAGGCCTCCTGCATCCATTGCAGGCGATTGAGGATTGCCTCGTGCGTGTTCATCGCTCCCTTCGGCTGACCGGTCGAGCCCGAGGTGTAAATCATGTAGGCGAGGTCAGGACCGCTGACCTTGCTCTCTACCGGGGCATCGCTTTCAGCGGCGATGGTGCTCCAATCGGCGTCGAGGCGGAGCACCTGGGCCGAGGTTGGCGGCATGCCGGCGGCCAAGTGCGCCTGGGTGAGGAGGAGCGGGACGGCGGAATCCTCCAGCATGAAGGCGAGGCGCTGCCGCGGATAGTCGGGGTCGAGCGGGACGTAGGCACCGCCGGCCTTAAGAATGCCGAACAGGCCAATGACCATCTCGAGTGAGCGCTCGGCGCAGATGCCGACGAGCGTGTCGGACGTTACGCCGAGCTTGCCCAAGTAGCGCGCGAGCTGGTTCGACTTCGCATCCAACTCGCGGTAGGTGAGCTTCTGGCCCTCGAATACGACGGCGACGGCATCGGGCGCCCGGGCCGCATGGTCCGCGAAGAGTTGGTGGATGTAGCGCCCCTGGGGATAATCAGCCTGCGTCCGGTTCCACTCGACGAGGAGCTTCTCGCGCTCCGGTGCGGTGAGCAGGGGAAGCTGCGAAATCGTCTGTTGCGGACCGGTCGCAGCCGCTTCGAGCAGCGTGAAATAGTGACCGGCCATGCGCACGATGCGCTCTTCGTCGAAGAGGTCGGTGCTGTACTCCAGCTCCAGAACAATCTCGTCGCCCTCGTCGGTGAGCATGAAGGTGAGGTCAAACTTGGACGTGCGGGCCTCGGCCAGCAGCGACTCGATCTTGAGATTTTCCATCCCGATGAAGGCGAGTTCCTGTTCGCGGTCGCGCCAGTTGAGCATGACCTGGAAGATCGGCGAGTAGGCCAAATTGCGCTCCTGGCCCAGTTCGCGCACGATCAGGTCGAAAGGGACGGCCCGATGGCTGAACATCTCGACCGTGCTCTTTTGCACGCGACGGACCAGCGCGGAAAAGGTCAGCTCGTCCTCCACGGCGGTGCGCAGCACCTGGGTGTGGAGCAGGAAGCCGATCATGGTCTGGATCTCGGCGCGGTCGCGATCGGCCAGCGGAATTCCGAGCACGATATCACCACTGCCGTTGTAGCGGTGGAGGAGCGCATTGAGACCGGCGGCAAAAATGGTGAAGAGGCTCGTTTTCTGTTGCCGGCTGAAATGGCGCAGCGCCTCGGTTTGCGCCGGCCCAAGGTAAAAGCGGCGGCGGGCACCGCGGTAGGTGTTGGCTTGCGGTCGAGGCCGGTCGGTCGGCAGCTCGATGAGCGGGGGCGCGCCGCGGAGCGTCTCTTTCCAATAGAGGAGGTCGTCCTGGAAGTTCTCCGGCGTGCTGTTCTTTTGCTGCCAGGCGGCGTAATCGCCGTGCTGGATGGGCAGCGGGGGCAGTACGAGCGGCTCGCCGCGCAAAAGCTCGCGATAAACCGCGGAAAGCTCGCGCCAGAGCACGCCTTCCGATGACCAGTCGCAAATGATGTGGCTCATCATGAGGATGAGCACATGCTCCCGTTCTCCGACGCGGATGAGGGCGACACGGATACCGGGGGACTTGCCGAGATCATAGGGAATGCGCGGCTCGCTGATGAGCAGTCGCGCCACCTCGGCCTCGCGCTCGGGCGCGGCCCGGTTGCTCAGGTCAATTTGCTTGAACGCCAGCGGCCACTGCTCGTGGACGATGAAGTAAGGTTTTCCATCCTTCGATTCGATCGTGGCGCGTAACAATTCGTGGCGGCGGATGATGACATTGAAGGCTTTCTCCAGCGCGGCGCGGTCGAGAGGCCCGGTCAGCCGTACCGCCTCCGCCTCATTATAAGCCACGGCTTCCGGCACAAGCTGGTCGATGAACCAAAGGCGCTGTTGGGCCGGGCTGAGGGGGCACGGCTGGTGGTTGTCGCGCCGCGGAATCAGCGTCTCCTCGGCGGGTATGGCCGCCTCGGCGCTGGAGGCGGCGGTTGGGCTGGCCAGCCGCTGGTACATAACGGTGGCCAGTTGATGGACGGTGGCGTTTTCGAAAAACTCGGTCAGTGAAAGCACCACCGGGACCTGCTGGCGCAGCCGGGAGAGACATTGGATGGCCATGAGCGAATGGCCGCCGAGGGAAAAGAAGTTGCTCTCCCGGTCGATGCCTGACTTCTTGAGCAACTCCGTCCAGACGGCGATGATACGCTGCTCCAATTCGGCGAGGGCTGGCAGCGAACCGCGAGGACCATTCGTCTCGGCTGCACCGCTCATCGTTACCGAGCGAGCCACCGAGGGCTTGGCCGCCTCTTCCACGAGCCGCAGCCGCTGGACTTTGCCCGACGGTCCCTTGGGCAGATCCTCGACAAAATGGATGCGCGTCGGAGTCTTGAAGTGCCCGAGCCGGCTTTCGCAAAAATTCAACAGCTCCTTTTCCTCGAGATCCATGCCCTCGCGCAGGACGGCGAAGGCGATCAAGTCCTCGCCCACGTACCGGTCGGGCACGCCCACGGCGGCCGCTTCCAGGATGGCCGGATGAGACTCGATGACCTCGTCGATTTGCTTCGGGGCGATGTTCATGCCGCCCTTGATAATCAATTCCTTC